>Ga0272449_1001759_pt1 | contig 21534 bp, 21 predicted proteins | sample YNPCB0241_FD_198679 | JGI IMG/M metagenome (GOLD analysis project Ga0272449, IMG submission 198679) | Hot spring sediment microbial communities from Yellowstone National Park, WY, United States - YNP-CB-024-1 | ecosystem: Environmental > Aquatic > Thermal springs > Hot (42-90C) > Sediment... | reverse complement strand
GTTTCAGTATCCACTAACGGATCGAGGCGGGTGCAACTCTGATTTTGACCCTATTATAGCCCACTTTAAACAAAAATCAAGCCTCTGCGTGCGTCTAGAAGGCTGTTTTAATTCCTTCGTCTCATCCCGCTTGCCGCGCGCTTCGCAAATCGCATTTTGCTTAAAAAGCGGGGGGATTTGCGAAAAACTCCCCTATCTGCCTACTCCCCCGCACAGGCCGTCAGGCGGTAGAGACGCGCCCACTCCCCCACCTGCACCACCGTGGCACAGCGCGGCAGGAACACCTGCTCCCAAAACGCCAGCGCCAAAAGAAGCACAAGACCAAGTAAAGGGGCTGAACGCATTTGGCCCCTCCATCAGGTGGATATTGAACTTAAATTTTGGGCACAGCGCTTGGTAAATTATTCCTTAGTCATTCTATAAGCAATAAAACCATAATTGCTAAAGGCCCCTAACCCACAAAGGAAATTTTCACAATCCTAGATTTTTCGTTATATTATAGGGCGAGATACAAGCAGAACAAGATTAATAGTGGGCCGAAATTTACTTGTACAGCACCGTTACGAGATGATAGGTTTACGGCGTTTTAGCCGGAACATCAGCATCATCTGTATCAATGAGGAGTACCTTAACCGGAACGGCGGGAAAGTGGCGTTTAAGGCGTTCGATGTCATAAACCAGCTGCTCGCCGTAAGAAACGCCCGAGGACATCTGCCGATGTAGGTGATGGCAAGGTACAATTTCGACCCCTACATCAGCCTTGTTTTCATTGAAAAAGTATTGAAACTTTGCCATATCGTAAAACATGAAGGCATACTTACCGAACTGCACCTCGACCAGAACACGATCCTTAACAAAATCAATTTGTTTAAAAGCGCCAGGAATCCTGATGTCACTGTTCGGCAAAGTAATGGTGTACGTATCGCGTAATTCAATATAACCGCGGTCGCGAAAAGCGGCTTTAAATTGCCGATTCATCTCAATGGGAGAATAAAGTTCTCGTCCCACCTTCGTTTTCTCCCGACTGATCTTGGACCGTTGGGCAACAATTCCGGTGATGACCTCGTAGATCTCTCGCTCATGCTGGGGATAGCGTACATGCAGGATTTCCGCGCCTCCCAGGTGAGAATATTCATAGACAACCTTCATGATCCATTGTCCTCACGAACCGAAGAGATAGGCGGTGTTTCAAACAAATGGGGTTGGAAAGTCGAGGACGGGCCGATTTTCACATATTGAGGGGGTACGATTGGCGTTGGCAAATCGGGATCATAAACCGCACGTGTCATAGGACGAATGCGCAGCCTGCCCTCTTCAGCCAAACGGATGCGTTCATGGGTGATCTGAACATATTCGGGTACGATCTCGGCACCGATAGCCTTTCGCTGATGCATCAGAGCCGCAATGGCTGTGCTGCCTACCCCCATAAATGGATCTAGCACCCAGTCCCCCTCATTCGTTAGAGCCAAAACAAGGCGTTCAATTAGTTCAACCGGAAACTGGCAAGGGTGAATGGTTTTTTCAACATGATTGGCTTTGACATTAGGAATCTCCCACACATCTCCGGGGTTCTTCCCCAGAGGGTGGCCGCTCAGGGCGCCCTTTTTCGGTCCCTTGAAGTGCTTTTTATTTGGGTACTTCTGCGGCACGCGTACTGCGTCAAGATTAAAGATATAATCGTGACCCTTAGTAAACCATAAAATCACCTCATAACGACCCGAGAAACGTCGTGTAGCGTGCAAGCCATGTCCAAAGTGCCACACAATGCGATTGCGCAAATGTAATCCCAACGAGGCAAAAATGGGGTAGAGAATAATATCAAGAGGAATAATTTCACCATTCTCGACAAAATTACCCACCTGCCAACACAGGCTGCCGTGATCATCCAGAACCCTAACACACTGCTCAATCACCTGCCGCTGCTGGTCAAGGTATTCCTCCATATCCAAACGGTTCTCATAAGGTTTGCCCAAATTATAAGGTGGGGAGGTTACCACCAATTTGACTAAACCATCGGGTAAGGTGCTTAACAAATCCAAGCAGTTACCTGGGTAGAGGACAAAGTCTGCTTCGGGATCAAAAGTACTTGCCACTCTAACACTGCTCATAGGGTAACCTCGACAAATCAAAACCGATACATTCAATTTGGAGCATGGGTATGTCTTCTGTAATTATACAACTCGCCCGCCCCGTTTCCCGCTGCGCAAATCGCATTTTGCTTAAAAAGCGGGGGGATTTGCGAAAAACTCCCCTATCTGCCTACTCCCCCGCACAGGCCGTCAGGCGGTAGAGGCGCGCCCACTCCCCCACCTGCACCACCGCGGCACAGCGCGGCAGGAACATCTGCTCCCAAAACGCCAGCGCCTGCCGCTGTCGCCCGCTCGGATCGTGATAGAGGCTGAACAGCGCGCTCTCGCGATCTAACAGTAGATATGTCACCCCCTGCGCGGTCAGGGCATGCGCCAGTGCCGCCGCATCGCCGCCTGCCGCTTCGGCCAGGCGTACCCCGCGAGTGTGATCGGCATCTGCCAGACAGCGCGGGGCACAGTAATACCCCCGCCCCTCCCAGAGCAAGACCACCTTTGCCCCCTCCGGCAGAACCTCACGCACGGTCATCTGCAGGGCAAAATCCGGCCAAGGGCGCACCAACCACGAACTCACGCTTTCTTGCCCCAGCCAGAGCCGCCAAGGCTGCAATATCCGGCCCAGTGTGGTGACCTGGATCGCCAGCGTCGCGGCCAAGCCGCCCGCCACCAGCCCCACGGCCATCACCCGCCCCAGGCGCCGCCCGCGCTCCAGCAGAACCTCCAGCCCTTCCGCCGCCAGAGGGCTTAGCCCAAGGAAAACAGGGTAAAGGAAGCGCGTCTGCTGAGTCCCGAGCGCCCACGCCAGGGCGCGCAGCAAGATCACCCCTAGCCACACCACCTCCCGCCGCCCCCAGCGCCGCCGCAGAGGCGCCAGCACGGCCAACGGCAGCAGCAGCGGCGGTAGATCCACCGCACCCGTGAACGACGTAAAGTGTTCCCGCTCCAGGTAAAGCGCCAGTGGTAGGCGCAGCAGGTTGCGCGGCGTCAGGGGCAGGCCAAAGCCGTAGAGATAAGTGACCAGCACCTCCCAGCGCTGGCGCGGGTAGCCCACCCCGCCCCAAAAGAGCGGATAAAAGGGATTGCCCCCCAGCACCAGGTTCTTCAGATACCACGGGGCCACCAGCCCCAGCGCCGGCAGGGTCAGCCGCAGTCCCAGACCTAACCAGCGCCGTCGGTCTGCACGCCGGGATTGGAGAAGCAACAACACACCGGCCGTTGGTAGCGCCACCACGGCGGTATATTTGGCTCCCAGTGCCAGCCCCAACAGCACCCCGCTCAGGCTCACCCAGCCCGCAGGCCGTGCATCGCTCTGCCCCCAGCGCGCCAATAGATAGAACGCCAGCCCTTCCCAGGTGAACCAGATCAGGTCAATATAGGCCCAGCCGGCCAGCAGGGGCAGATAGGGCATACTGCCCAAAACCGCCGCCGCCAGCCAGCCGGTGCGCGGCCCACCCCACCAGCGCCCCAGGCGCAGGGCCACCAATACCCACAGTGCACCGAACAGCCCATGCACCAGTTTAGGGAAGAGGTCACTGCCCAGACTGAGGCCGAAGAGAAAGAGCATCTCGCCGTTCGAGGGCCCGTTCGCCTGCCATACCTCCGGTAGTAAGATCAGCCGTCCGGCGGCTAGAAACTGCCGCGGCCCCTCCAGGTGATACATCAACCCATCGTAGTCCCAGGGCGGGGTTAGCGCGGTCAGGAACGCCAGCAGGCCGACCAGCCCCAACAGCAACGGTATCCCGCGCATCGGACGCAGTGAGGGCGCCGCCCACTCATCTGCCCAGGCGCGGCGCCAGAGGGGGAGCATCTGCGCCAAAAAGCGCCCCCCCGCTGGCAACCCCAGTATTCCCAGTACCCCCAGCCAGGTCAGGATGGCTACGGGGGTCAGTATTCCCACCAGCCCCAGGCCCAAGACGCCGTAGGCCGCCGCTCCCAGCCCCAAGGCTAAACCGATCAGCGCCTGATCGGTCAGCGGCAGTACCGCACCCTGAAACCAGCGCAATAGGCGCAGACCCACCCCCAGACTGCTCAACCCCAGCAGGGCCAGCAGTCCCATTCCCAACACGGCGTTAGGCCAAAACGGCAGCGGCGTCATCATGATCTTGCCGTGGACGTCATCATCTTCATCCTTTGGGTGCGGTAAAGCAGAAGCAGGATTGTAAGGTGGGAGAGAAGCATCAGCATTCCCAGTAGATCATGAGCATGGTTGGCCGACCTTTGTGAATCGCCGATGAAAATCAGCCCGTTCAATAATGCCCAGGTCAGAAACACTCCCCAGGTCAGCCCATCCGGGCGCTGACGCACGACTATCAGCCAGGGGATGCCCAATGCCAGCGCCATATGCACGTTGCCGTGAGGCATCACGATAGCCTCTGTGGCCAGGGTGGCAAGAAAAATCTCTGCCCATGGGGACGGCTCATCCCACAGACGATCAGCGCGCATCATATCCAGCCAGACCAACAACGCCACCAACGCGATCATCCCGCCCATCCCCAGCGCTATCCACGAGGTCACACCGCGCGCAGTGAGATGATCCGCCGCACTCAACCAGGTAATTCCACTCGACCTAGATATGACCGGCCAGTTTCGAAGCATCTGGATCACACCGGTAACACTGTTCCACCCGCCGAGGATCAGGGATGCACCTCCCACCAGCAACGAGCCGCCTAGAAAACCCCTCACAAACCGCCAGTGGCGGCGCAGCGCTACGACCAGAACCAACAACAAAATCATCTGCGGTTTGATCCATCCCAACGCTAGCCACAGCCCGGCATGCCCCTCTCGCCCTTGCATCAGGTGATAGAGGGCTTCTCCCATCGCTACCATCAACACCAGGTTGACCTGCCCGAAGATCAGGTTGAGAAAATTGGCAATGCTCAGAAAGACAGCACCTGCTGCTACCAGCGCCACCCGGTCGAACGAAAGGCGCCTAATCCAGAGATAAAGATACCCCAGTGTGATTATTACATTCAAGCCAACCCATGCCAAAAACGCCGGCAGTGGGGGCAAAAACGATAAAGGGACAATGGGAGCGACAAAAACGGGTAGATAAGGAATAGGAAGGGCCCAAAAGGGGAGCGTGAGATTGGGTACGAAGCGCGAGAAGGCATCATAAAGCGGCCGTTGATACTGCGCCTGAAATGCCGGATCGTACACGGCGCTGAACCCATGCGTACGCGCAATCAGACCACTGGCATAGAGCAGGCGAAAGTCAATACCTACATACTCAAATATCCCGCGTGCCTTAATCTGTTGAAAAGAAAAAAGAATATAGCTAATCAAAGTAACGAAAAGTATGCCAAGTGATAGAATTGCCCAATTAAGCTTGATATTGAACCAGCGATTATTGGATAATTTATACGGGGTAACTCTCAGCACTAATCACTCCGTAAGAAGTGAAATTAGGTTAATTTTTATCCAAAAAATTGTCTGGCAAATAGGTCTTTATCTTACTGTTATGGTAAATTACGAGCAATACTAGAACATGAGCGATAAAAGAAAACATTCCAAGCAAAAATATAGCGTTTCCCAATGATTTTTGAGCAGTAACGACGTAAATAATGCCTAAGAATACTCCCCAAACTATAAACAGAATGTATGAGATCGCGCTTTTTTCGTGATGTAAGTAAACTATCCAAGGAATTCCCAAAGAAAGCGTCATGTGAACGTGACCGTGAGGAGCAATTACAGATTGCGTGGCCAAAGTAAGCAAAAAAATTTCTGCCCAACGAAATTGAGATACGGGTGAGCCCAATAACTGTCTCATGATGGAAAACCATGAAGCAATTACTATCGATGCTATTCCAATTCCAATGGCAAACGCCAATGGATGTGAAATACCCAAGATCCCTAGGTTATCTACCAAATGTGTCCAGGTCATTCCGCCAATTCTAAGTAAAGGGTTGTAACTTGAAAGCATATTTAAATACCCTTTTAGCCCTTGTAAACCTAGCAACGCTAAAGTTATTAACCCGACGATAAAACTACCGCTTAGCAAACCCATCTTAAACCGCCGTTCCCTTAGAAACCACAAAACCAATACCAGTAATAAGATAGCGTGAGGCTTAATCAAACCCATAGAAAGCCATGTTCCGGCCCAGAAATCGCGTTTACGATTGAGGTTAAATAGGGTTTCCCCCACAGCAACAAGCAAGAGCAAATTTACCTGACCGCAGTATAAGGTATAAAAATTTTGAATACTCAGATATATCAATAAGATATAGGCTAATCCTTCATTTTGATCTAAACACAGTCGCCTGACCCATAACAATAAGTAGAGTAAGATTAAGGTCCCGTTGAGAAAAGTCCAAACCACAAAGGCAGGAAAAGGGGGCAAATAGCTCAACAATACAAACGGTAATATGAAAGGCGGAAGGTAAGGTACAGGGATAATCACAAGCGGGGCGGGCGGGTGTTTTGTTTGAATAACAAATTGATCGTAAATAGCCCTTTGATAAGCTGATTGAAGAGATGAGTCATATATGAATTGGGGACCATGATTGCGGAAAATTTGCCCAGTAGCATAATAAGCACGAAAATCGCTTGCTGTATAGTTGAACCAGCCTTGCTGAACTGTTAGTTGAACAGCATAACCCCCATATCCCACCAACGCCACCAGTGCCAGCACCAGCGTCACTGCCGTGCGGTAGCGCGCCAGTGGGAGCGGGGAAAGTGAACGACTACCGAGCCGGTTCGGCACAGTCGGGGTGTCCATGTATTAATTCTAGCCAAAATGGTGGAGAGGCTGTGTAGGGTTCGGTCTCCAATCGAGCATTTCTTCGGACGGCTTGGTCAATTCTGCGCGGCCCAGCCCTTAATGAATTACAGATGGCAGGATGGTCCAACGAGGTTAACATCTATCCTCGGATTGGGGTGGGAACAGCCGGAAGTTAAAAATCCTCTCGAGGTCAGCCTTTGGTGGACAGACACTCCGCAGTCCTCCACTTTCGATATGCTCGTCCGGACTACACCCTCTGGTGCGTCTAGTGGCCGTTTAACCTTGCCACCTCCCCCTGCCCGCTTTCCGCTTCTCAAATCGGTTTTTGCTTCTTAAAAACGGGGGGATTTGCGAAAAATCTCCCATTTGCCTACTCCTCCACGCAGGCCGTCAGGCGGTAGAGGCGCGCCCATGCCCCCACCTGCACCACTGCAGCGCAGCGCGGCAGGAACTCCCGCTCCCAGAATGCCAGCACCTGCCGCTGCCGCCCGCTCGGATCATGATAGACGTTGAACAGCGCACTCTCGCGATCCAACAAACCCTTATGGACCACCGGCAAGGCTAAAAAGCCAGCCGTGGTTTTCGAAAAAGAACGAAAAACAAAAGAACGGAAAGAACAAGAGGGATAAGCGCACCAAAGTTCTCTCGTTCAATCGGGAGAGAAAGCCATAAGATCAACCAATAAATCACATCAACCACCAAGAAAAAGAGCGCACTGATCAGGAATGGCCACCGCGCTTGAGCCATACACGCTGTGATGAAAATAATGGGGATAAGCAATAAAATCTGATCATACGGCCACAAATACGGGGTCATCAACACTCCCAATGAGGTTGCTAAGCTAAAGACCCCCTCATAGCCAACATCTCGTTGAGAAACGACAACGATAAAGACACCCACCACAAAGAGACACAACAGAACCCCAATCCACAGCGATAATTCACGATTCATTCCCGTTAGGAAATATACCAATCCCCACAGGGTGGGTGTATACCCAAATGTGCTGGTCTGCTTATAGAGCAGAACATCCGCATACGCACGAATCCAGTCAGGCTGAAGGAATAAACTTATGCCTAATAGGATCAATAAACCCACCCCTATCCCCAAAAGCCCATGGAATTGTCGAGATAAAAGAAGATAAAGGGATACTAAACCCAATATGGGCACACCCAGATTGGGTTTCAAGACAACCAGTGATAACATCAAGCCCGCCCCAAATGTACGTTGTCGAACAAATAGCGCCAGGGATAAGAGAACCTCCAAAAGCAACAACGAGGCGATTTGCCCGCTGAGCAGCAGCGGGAACACAGGGCGGAATAACACCAGCCCGGCAAAAACGGGAAGGATAAAAAAGCGTGCCTTGTCTTTAAAGAGCCTCAGCAACCAAAGAGTGGATCCAAACAAAATCCATTGAGAAATCCAGACCCATATGGCATAGGCCACTGGCAACGCCAACCGACTAAGCGGCGCCAATACGATGGCCAAAGGGAGTGGATAAAGAAAGGTCGGGTCCGAAATCCAATCGGCATGATAGTTTTGATGACCTTCTATCCAGACTTCGACGTCATATGGGCTTTGCCCTTGCTGCACTACCCGTCCTGCGAGCCAAAATGAGAAAAAATCGCTATCCACCGTATCCACATACCGCACGATCCACAGGCTGATCGCCCCAAACAGTACGGATAAAATCAGCAAAAGCAAAGCGATCCGAGACACTTGTGTGGTCCTCATCGCATCCATGGCTAGCGGGTAAAGATTTTCACATTCTTGGCATTAGTTAAACAAAATTTTTTGTCACGCTGCAAAGCACAGCCGAAAGTTCGGTCTTTCAAAGAAGACTTACAGCCAGCATTTAGCATAACGCACGATACACCCCAAACTCCGGGATACCCCCGCATTGCTTCTATTATAGACGCACCGCCGCGGCAGATCCCCTTGCAGTCGCTTTTCAAAACCCGCCGCCCGCGCCGCCCCCTGCCCCTGCGCCAAGTTATGGTATATTAACCCCATACCACTACGATTCTGATTCTCGCGAGGGAACGATGTTCATTGCCATCGAAGGTGTCATCGGCGTCGGCAAAACTACCCTGGCGCGCCTGCTCCAACCCCGCTTCAACGCCAACCTGCTGCTGGAAGCCTTTGAGGAAAACCCCTTCCTGGCCCAGTTCTACACCGACCGTGCGCGCTACGCCTTCCAGACCCAGGTCTTCTTCCTGCTCAGCCGCTACCACCAGTTCCGCCAGGCGGCGCAGTGGCTGGCCACCGGCCAACCCCTGATCAGCGATTACACCTTTGAGAAGGATAAACTCTTCGCCCGCCTCAACCTCAGCGGCGATGAGTGGGAAGTGTACCTGCGCCTGCACGATGCCCTGGCCGAGAAGATGCTCGCGCCCGATCTCATCGTCTACCTGCGCGCCGATACCGACTGCCTGATGCGCCGCATCGCCCTGCGCGATCGCCCCTACGAGCGCCACATGGAACGCGACTACATCGAAGCCCTCAACCGCGCCTATGATGCGCAGTTCCTCGGCCCACGCCAAGATCCGCCCGTCTTGGTCATCGAGAGCGGCGAGATGGATTTCGTCCGGAACGAGGCCGATCTCGAAACCATCGAGGCCGCCATCCGCCGCGCCCTGCGCCTGCCGCCCTATCAGCCCGAGTTGCCCCTGGAATCGGCTCTGCCCGCTCTCTCGAAGGATTGATCCATGCGCATTACCCGCGAGATGCTGCTTAACCTGGCCCGTGAGACGGCGGAACGCACCGCCCGCCGCCAGCGCGATGTGGTGTGCATCTTCCTCATCGGCTCGCTCTTGGATGACGAGCCCCTGCTGGGCGGGAGCGGCGATATTGACCTGGTTTACGTCCACGACAGCGAGCCGCTCACTCCGCGCGAGATCCAACGCCTGAGCGATGAAATCACCCTCGATATCGCCCACCTGGGCGCAGCGGCCTTCCAACCGGCGCGCCGCCTGCGCCAAGATCCATGGCTGGGCTCGGCGCTGTGGTACAACCCGCTGGTGCTCTACGACCGCCAGCATTGGTTCGAGTTCACCCAGGCCGGCGCTACCGCTCACTTCACCCTGCCCGAAAACGTTTACCCCCGCTCCCAGCGCCTGGCCGCCACCGCCCGTCAACTCTGGCGCGATCTCTCCGAGACCCCCTCTCCCGCACTTGAGACCGCCTGGGGCGTGCTCGAGGCGCTCACCCTGGCCGCCAACGCCATCGCCTGCCTGAGCGGCGCGCCGCTGACCGAACGGCGCTTTGTGCTCAACTTCCCCGCCCGCGCGCAGGCCGTGGGCCGCCCCGGCCTGGCCGCCGGCTTCACCGACCTCATCGGCGGCGAGGCCGCCGCCCACGCGGGCCTGCAGGACTGGCAAGCCGCCTGGCTGGAAGCGCTGGATGCCGTGGGCGCACGTGAGGATGCCCCGCCCCGCCTCAACGCCGCCCGCCGCGCCTATTACCGGCGCCCGGTCGAAGCCCTCGCCGCCGAGCAACCCCTAGCCGCGTGGTGGATTCAGTGGCGCACCTGGACACGTGCCGTGCGTCACCTGGGGGAAGCCTCGCCCTGCTACGCCGATTGGCACACAGCCGCCGAAGCGCTCGGCTTGGGCTTGAGCCAGCGCGAGCGTATTCTGGCCGCGCTGGATGCCTACCTGGATACGGTCGAAGAAACGCTCGATCAATGGGCCGGCGAAAACGGCGTGCGCATGTAGCGCGCCGTTTTTCCAACCTCCAACTGCTGGCCCGTCCGTCCCCTGTGGGCGGACGGCGCGCCTTTTAATGACCGGGGCGCTGCAGAGATGCCATCCCTGGGGGGTGGGCACAAGGCGGATTTTTCCCCGCCCCCTGTGGATAACTGGGCAAAATCTGTGGATAAACGGGGATACCTGTGGAAAAGTGCTCCGAATTGGGGAAAATGAACCTCCGCCCTCACCCTGCCTTCACCCCCAGATATGGGGGGTGGTTTGCGACCAGCGCCACATCCTTACACAAATGACTCTACGCATGTTTCGCCCTGTTCTCATCCTCATCCGTGTCGCAGGGTTATCCGCACGTTATCCCCAACCGCCTGGGGATAAAAAACGGCACAATGACCGCAGGGATGGGCCGCAAGTGTCGGGCTTCCCCCAGCCGTGGGGGATGACGATCGGTTATCCACATATCCCCAGCCCCTACAACTACGACGATCTTACAGATTCTTCCCTGGGGAGAGAATGAAGAAATGAGAAGTGAGCGTAGAGGATGGGGATAAATGTCTTGAATCAAATGGGGATGGCCGGGGAAAGGGCGTGTGAGGGCGTGCGCTGAGGGCATAAGAAAAGAAAGCAGGATGAAAGTAGGGTTGGCTTGGCCCATCTCCGGCTGGGCCGTTTGCCGTAGCATTCGGTTGGATTCTCCCAAGGTCACCACCTGCCCGGGGGGTGACCCCCTACGTGGATGAATCAAGATCACCCATCCCCGTAGGTGCCGGGGGGACTGCCCGCGTCGGTTTGCCGGGGGGCTGAAGCCCACACCTCACCTGGGCCGTCGCCCTGCCCGACGCATAAACCCCGGCCGGAGCGATGACCCCGGTGCTACCCCCAGGTGGGCAACGGCTCCGGACAATCTCAGGCAGACGACCTTTGATAAACGCGGGTACGGTACCCGGGCAGGGCAATGCTTCCGTTCATCCCTGTCTGCGCCGTCTCCACCCGGTCGCGGCAGGCGCCTATGCCTCCACCACTGCCAGACGGCGGCTTCGGCCCACCGTCAGAGCAGCCTAACCCATCTCAGCGCAGGCTTACCTCACGAACCTCGCCGCGGCTTCTTTAGAAGAGAATTGTGCCCTAAAACCCCAACTTCTTCAGGTTCTCTTCGACGCTGGACGCAGATTTCCCCAGCACTTCCTCCCAGAAGCGCTCGTCATAGCGGCGGCTGCGGATGGGGATGGCCATCGGCACGCCCCAGCCCATTACCAGCACCTCTTCGCGCGGCTGAAGGTGGGTGAGCATCCCGCGCAGTTGGTCGCGGTCGGCCAGGCCGGAAAGCACGGCGTGAATATCGCTCTCATCCCCCAGCCAGCCGCTGATGCGCGTGCCCAACTGCGACATCACCTCATCGTAAATCTGCGAGGGGCGCTGATCCACCACCAGCAGGGTGACGAAGTATTTGCGCATTTCGCGGGCGATGGTGCTGAAGGTGGTCTGCGCGGCCAGTTCGCGGTTGAGCAGTTTGTGCGCCTCTTCCAGCACGATCACCAGCGGGCGCGGGGGCGGGTTCTTGCTCTTATCCGAGCGGTAGGCTTCGGTCTTCTTCACCCACGCCTCGCGGATGTGACGGGTAAGCACGTTGGTCACCAGCAGGTAATCCAGGTCGCTCTCGAACTTGCCGAACGAGAGCACCACGTGCTGACCGGCTTCCAGGGACTTGATGATCTGCTGGATGGTCGCGCCGGGCGGTGGATCGGGGACGATATACGGCTTCTCGAACAGGCGGCGCAGTTTGTTGTGCAGGGCTTCGGCGGCCATCACATTGGTGCCGACCGCATTCGCCCAATAGGCCACGCTGTGGGGCGCCGGTACCTTCTTGCCGTTCTCATCGGTCTCTTCCGCCCCGACCTCCATCTGGCGAAACTCGTGGAACCAGCGCTCCCCGAACGACTGCACCAGTGCCGCCAGGGTGGTGGGTGTGGTCTCTTTCAGGTTGAGTTCGCGCGTCAGCATCTCGATATCCTCGGGCTCCAGGTCGCGCTCGGCCAGGACGAGGTTGAAATCGGGCGTGCGGTCGTGGATGCGGGTCTCCGCCCCCAGGCCGACCACGCGCACCTTGGCCGGGAATTTGGTGCGCAGGCCGATTACCGGCTGGCGCGTATCCGAGGCGATATCGTCATACCCGTATTCGTTGTGCATATCGAAGACCAGCACCGAGGCCTGATCGTAGTTAATCAGGCCGGCCAGGATCATGCGGGTGAGGAAGGATTTGCCGGTGCCGGTAGCGCCGAAGATGCCCGCCGAACGCTGGACGAATTTCTCCAGGTCAATCGGGATGGGATGCCCCTGCTCACGGGTGTAGCCGAGGACGAAGTTGCGCTCGCTCGGCTCCCCGAAGATCTCGGCCACATCGCCGGCGCCGGCCAGGCGCACCGTGGCATGGTGCAGGGGGACGGTGCGCACGCTCATGATGCGCCCGCCCTCGGGATGCTCGCGCACCCAGGCGTCGTAGTCGGGCGTGCCCGGCTCCGGGCCGATCTCGGCCATCAATTTGGGCAGGACTTCCAGGTTGGTGTAGAGGGTCTGGCCGTGGAGCAAATCCACCAGCCCGCGCGGCAGGCGTGCCTCGGCGGGTTCATCGGCAAAGCGCGGATCGGTGGCGCCGAGTTGCAGATCCACCACGGTGCCGTAGAACTGCCAATTTCCGGAACGGATGGTGACGAAACTGCCCTCTTGAATGGTCTGCGGGGGCACGGTCAGGCGCACGCGCAGGGTGCTCTGCAAACTGCCGCCCACCACATAGCCGATGGGCTGGCCTTCGCGGTCCAAAACGGTCAGCGGATGGGATGTCATGGCAGTTCCTCCCTATAGGTCCAGTTGAGTATCGGCGAGGGCGCTGAGCACGGTGGCGAGGGTGGCGTAGTCATCGCGCAGTAGCGTGATCAATTCGCGCGCCGCCTCGCGCGCCCAGTGGGGGTTGCCGCCCCGGTCGTGGCAGGCTTGGGCGTGTTGCAGGTGCGCCGCCAGCACTTCGGCCAGCGGCTGATCGGTAGCGCGCAAGAGATGGCGGAGATAGCCGAAGCGCCCGTGTGTGGTAAAGCGGCACACCTCGGCGGGGGTGCAGGTATAGAGCACATGCAGTACCAGCGGCGGGCGCGGCGGCAGTAAGTGGCTGAGGCGTCCGTTTTGCTCGTAGCCGACAAAGAGCACGCCGATCTCCAGCGGCAGGTTGCGGTTGTATTGGTTATCCAGGATCACGCTGGGGTCGAGGTTATCACTGACCACCACCTGGCGCGTCAGCCCGTCATCGAAGACCTGGATATTGGCCACCACGCCGTAAACCTGGTATGCCTCGTCCACGGGCAGGCGCACCAGACTGCCCAACGGCGGCAGATGGGGCTGGCCGGCGCGACAGCCGACCACGCAGCGGGTGGTATCGGCGCGCAGCATGCGCCCGATTTCGAGGGGGGTGGGAGAAGCGAGGGGTTGCTGGGTCATGGGAGAACTCCGCTAGACGAGAAAGATCAACCACAAGCAAGGTAATTCAACGCGGGTTGAGGGTTGGAAACGGGGCAATCACCGCACACCTCGGCGGCTCGAATGTTGCAAATCCTGTTTACTGCGCTGTTTTTCGGATTCCTCGCCCACCGCCACACCCTGCAGGCGCCATTCCTGTTCGATCATCGCCGCCACGGCCTGCCGATCTTCATAGGTTACCACGGCCAACTCGTGGGCGCGGGTGAGGGCATAGGGATAGCGGCGGTTGGGGGTGATCTGCGTCTGCTGGATGAGGACGCCGTGCAGGGTGGCCACCGCGGCGGCATCCGCGGCCACCCACTGCGGAACCTCCACCCGCACCACCTTGGGCTGGTTTGGGCGCCCGACGTTGAGGTAGAAGAAGTACAGCCCCAACTGCCCCTGCGCCGCCTGGCGGAAGCGTTCGGCGCTGGTGGACTGCAGGCCGAAGAGGGCCGAGCGCTCGCCGGGTTGGAGCAAGCGGTTGAAGAGGGCGCGGTCGGTCACGCCGCGCAGGGGGCGCACCTGCCCGGCCTGTGCCAGTTCGCGCTCATCCAGCAGAGCCAGTTCCAGCAGGCGCACCACCAGGTCGGCCTGGGGTTTATCCACGTAGCCGGCGGTGATCACCCCCTTGGCGGCCAGCGCCGCCAGCACGCGCAGGTAGTCCTGAAACTTGGCGTGGAATTCGGGATCCTCGCGCGGTTGGCGGTAGAGTTCGAGCGGCCCATCGGTGAGCGTGATCAGCGGGGCGGTGGTTTCATCGTGCAGGCGCTCGAGCAGGGCGCGCCGCTCGCGCAGGTCGCGTTCGAGGGCGATGCGTTCCTCGCCGATCGTGCCCAGGTCGTCGTAAAGATCCTGGTTGAGCAGTACCTCGCTCTGGATGATCTCTTGGGGCGGGCGTTGGTGGGCCAGATCGTAGGTGAACAGGCCGATGTTGATCAGGCCGAAGGGGATGCGGTCGTGGTGGTTGGGGTTGGCGTTAGAGCCATCCGCCGCCAGCAGTAACCCCTGGGTGGGGGCGGGCGGGGCGGGGATGTGGGTGGTTAACGCCTCGCGCCAGGGCAAGGCACAGCGCAGAGAGGGATTGGCACGTAAGGCTTGCTCCACGCGCCGGGTCAGGTCGGGCAGGCGGTCGGCCCAGGTGTGCAGGGCGTCCCAAGCGCACTTGAAACTCTCGTCCAGGCGCGCTTGCTCGCGCAGCGCCTCACCTGCCGCCTGCCGGATTTGCCGATGCACCGCGACGAAATTAATGGTCATGCCGTCTCACCCCTTGAACATTTGTCCTAATTCTAACCCGTTTGGCGGGAAAAGAAAAGCACCGGTAACCTTAAAAAATCGCCCTATCGCTCCCCTACCGGCGCGTGCTATAATGAAGCCAGCGCACGAAAGGGCTGTCATGGAGATTTTTAACGTCGGCATTTTAGAGTTAGCCCTAATCCTGTTACTGGCGTTCATCCTGCTCGGCCCGCAGGGCATGGTCAAGACCGGGCGCGAGTTAGGACGGCTGGTGCGGCGCATCCTGCACTCCCCGCTGTGGGCTTCCCTGCGCCAGGTCGAGCGCGAAGTGCGCGAGATGCCCACACGCCTCATCCGCGAGGCCGGGCTGGAAGAATTGGAACAGGAACTCCAGCGCCCCGGTGAGAGCATCCTTCCCCCCACCGCGCCGCGCCCCGCACCGCCGACGCCGCCCGCAGCGGATGAGCCACCCGCATCCCCCGGCGGCAACGGCAAACTCAACGGCTAACGCCCACCCGAACGCTCACGGCGAGGGGGTGGTATCGTCTTTCTTGGCGCTTTCGTCCTCGTCTTTCTTAGTTAGCCCCTCGCGAAAGGCACGGATGCCGCTACCGAGTTCACCGGCAATCTTGGTAATGCGCCCCGGGCCGAAGAGCAGCAGGATCAGCACCAGGATGATCAGAAGTTCGGGCAAGCCAGGTCGCCACATTGAATCGCTACCTCCATCGTTTTCTACACACTCAGGATGTCGGACGCACGGCCACGAAGGCCAGCAGTACGCTCAAGCCGTAGAGCACCAGCAAGGGCAGCATGAGCAGGGTCATGTTGACCGGGTCGGGGGTGGGGGTGATGACCGCGGCCAGGATGGCGATCACGATGACGGCCATGCGCCACTGCCGCGCCAGCGCACGCGGCGTGACCAGGCGCAAGCGCGCCAGCACATACACCACCAGCGGCGTCTCGAAGGCCACCCCGATCCAGAAGAGCAGGTTGGTGACGAAGGCGTAGTAGTTGGCCAGGCGCGGCGTGGTGCGGATGCCGATAAAACTGATCAGGAAGGGCAGGGCCGCCGGCAGCATGACGAAATAGGCAAACAGCACCCCGGCGATGAAGAGCACGGTTGCGGCGGGGATGGCGGTGAACAGCCCGCGCCGCTCGCGCGGGGTCAGCCCGGGCAGGACGAACGCGACCACCTGATACAAGATGAAGGGCAGGGCAAGGATGAACCCGGCCAGCAGGCTGACGCGCATGAAAACGCCGATATTCTCGGTGACCTCGATGGAGACCAGTTTATCCACCCCGCCGATGGGGCGCGCCAGCACCGCGATCAGCCGCTCGCCAAAGGCGAAACTGAGCGTGGTGGTCAGCCCCAGCGCGATCAATCCCCTGAGCAAACGCCCGCGCAGTTCTTCCAGGTGCTCCCACAGGCTCATCGCCGCCGGGGCGGAGTCGGTTTCTGCCCCGTGCGAAAGGGTTTCCTGCCGCGTGGCCATGACGATTCGATTTTACCACACCGTTGGTCGGATTTATCCACGGCCCGCCGCGCCGGCGTATATCCGCAAAATGTGACGGCAGTCACAGACACTCGGATGGCGCTGGGATTAGAATCAATATAGACCGATTCTCACCGCGTGGAGTTGCCGATGTCCCATCCCATTGCCCTGATTGCCGACAGCACCTGTGACCTGCCCCCAGAATGGGTTGAACGCTACGAGATTCGGATCGTGCCCCAGACGATCATCTTCGGATCAGAGGTCTTCCTGGACGGCATTGACATGACCGCCGAGGACTTCTACGCGCGGTTGGAGCGCAGTGGCGAACACCCCACCTCGTCCCAACCGCCGCCCGAAGCCTTCCTGCGCGCCTTTCAGCAGGCGGCAGAAGCGGGCGCGCGGGAAGCGATCACCTTTGTGGTCAGCAGTCATATGAGCGGCACGTACCAATCTGCCCTGCGCGCGGCGGCAGAAGCGCCGCTCCCGGTGCACGTGGTAGATAGTTGCAACAATTCGATGGGGATGGGCTGGCAGGTCATCGCCGCGGCCCGCGCCCGCGAGCAGGGGGGCGATGTGGCCGCCATGCTCGAGGCGGCGCGGAAGGTGCGCGAGGCGATGGTGTACTTTGTGGCGCTGGATACGCTGGCCTACCTGCACCAGGGCGGACGGATCGGGGCGGCGGCGCGCCTGCTCAGTTCGGTCATCCAGATCAAGCCGCTGGTGTACGTCAAGCCCGGCGACGGCACGGTGGGGGCGTCCATCCCGGCCCGCTCACGCGCCGGGGTGATCGAGAACCTCTTCCGCGAGTTTTTCAAGCGCCTGGATACCACGCGCCCTCTGCACATCGCCGTCCTGCACAATGCCTGCCCGGCGGATGCTGAGGCGCTGGCGCGGCGTGTGCAGGATACCTACCACCCGCAGGAATTGATCATCCGTCCGGCCAGCCCGGTGCTGGGCGTGCACACCGGCCCCCGGGCGATTGCGCTCTGCGGCTACGCTGAGCCGGATTGACGCGGGGCACGGCCGTCGGCGCGCAGGGCTTCGAGCAGGGGCGGTACCTCGGCCAGTGAACGCAGTTGCCAGGTCGCCAGGCGCGCAATCTCCGCCGGGATGGGCTGGACATCCGGGATGAGGATGCAGGGCATGCCGGCGGCATGGGCGGCCTGCACCCCGGCGACCGAATCTTCCAGCACCACGCAGGCCGCGGCGGGCTGAGCCAGGCGGCGCGCCGCTTCCAGGAAGAGATCGGGGGCGGGCTTGGCGCGCGGCACGTCCTCGCCGGTGACGATGATGTCAAAGTAATCCCGCAGGCCGGCACTGCGCAGTTTGCCCTCGGCCATGGCGCGCGAGGTGGATGAAGCCACCGCCCGCGGCAAACCGGCGCGGGTAGCGTAGGTCAAAAGGTCGTGCGCGCCGGGCTTGGGCGGCACCCCTTCCCGCGCCAACGCTTCTAGAAAGTGCGCCTGGCGCAGGTGGTAGACGGTTTCAAACGGGAAGTTGCGCCCGAAGACCCGTTCAAACAGCGTTCGCACCTCGGTCTCGGAGCGCCCGATCATCTGCAAAAAGATGTCATCGGTCAGGGTGTAACCGACCTGGGCGATGACCTCCGCCCACGAGCGCCGGGAGAGCGGTTCGGAATCCACCAGCAGGCCGTCCAGGTCGAAGATTAACGCCGCTACAGACATGTGCTTCTCCATGCGTATCCGACTGCGGGGGATTATACCCGCTTTGGGGTGATAACGGGCAGGTCGGCGGCATTTCTAACCGCTTTCTCATTATTTTTTAATCTTTCGTGGGCAAAAATCCGTAAAATGATAGGGTAGGAGGACAGAAAGGGGTATGGTAACGGAAGAGATCAGCCAACCCAGGCAACGGGAGCCGTTAACGGCTTTGCGCGCGCTGGCCATCCAGCAACTGCCGCTGACGCTGGCGGTGCCCTACAAGGGGCTGATCCTAGAACAGACGCTCCAGCCGCGCGCGGTGAGCAGTGAGGGCGTATTTTTCCCGCCGCCCAAGATCATGCTGTGCGCGGCAATTTATCAGACCGCCTACCTGCACAGCCGTTTTTTGCCGGCCACGGTGCGCGGCTACGTGCAGTGGCTGACCACCGAGCGCTGTGAACTGCACCTCTCGAATTTACGCTTCCTGACCACGCCCTGGCGCCCGCGCCGCGAGCAGAGGGTACAGCCGGAAGAGCACCTGGCGGTCACAGTATGGGTTAACCGCCTGCCCTTCCAAGCCCTGTTAACCGATTTAAGCATCCACGGGGTGGGACTGCTCTTCGACAGTTGGGTGGAGACGCCGCCGGCCAACCTGGAGCGCGGGTTGAAGTTCGATGTCACCCTGCCGCTGGCGAGCCAGCACGCCATCACGGTGGCGGCGGAACTGGTGCACGTGCGGCGCTATCAAGAACACCTCTGGCAGGTTGGGGCGCGCCTCTTCCCCACCCTCGAACAAGAGCGCTGGCTGGATCACTACGTGGCGGAGCGGCGGGTTGAGATTTATTCCGAATTAGAGCAACGCGCACGCGAACTGCGCGAGGTAGCGCAGGGCTCGGGGTTATTCTTCTAAATCCCTGCGGCGCTCAGGCGTAGCGCTGTTCTTTCCACACGTCGGCTTCGTTGTGGTAGCCGGCCTGCTCCCAAAAGCCGGGGCGATCTTCGGCGGTGAATTCCAGGCCGCGCAGCCACTTGGCGCCCTTCCAGAAGTAGGGCACTTTGAGGTCGTCCCGCCCGGGGATGGCGCCGACCACGCCGCGCAGGGGGAAGCCGTGCTCCGGGGTGAGCGGTTCGCCGTTGTAGTGGGTGGCGAGCAGGAAGTTCTCCGCCAGCACCACCTCCAGCGGCAGGTTGGCGGTGAAGCCGTATTCGGCGTGCTGGATGACGAAGCGCGCGGTGGGCTTGAGTTTGAGCAGGCCGAGGTCCATCAGCGTGCGCAGGCTGACGCCTTCCCACACCGTATCCAGTTTGCTCCAACGGGTGACGCAGTGGATATCGAGGGTGAGGCGGGTGCGGGGCAGGCGGCTGAATTCCTCCCAGGTGAAGCGCAGGGGCTGTTCGACCTCGCCCCAGATGCGAAAATCCCAGGTGTTCAAATCCACACGTGGGACAGGCCCATAGTGAAGCACCGGGAAGCGGTTGGTCAGCGCCTGGCCGGGGGGCAGGCGGCGCTCGGCGCGGAATTTTTGTTCGTCTTGTTTGCGGCGCAAGATATCGTCAAACATAGGTCACTCTCCCAAGTCAAATTATAGCGGCAAGGTCGGAATTCGGGGAGCCGCTGAATAAAGTTGAGAAGGCTAATGGTGGGTGGCCTGCCAGCCAGGCCTGCTTGAGCAAGGGTCTCCGGGCGCGCAGGGGGAATCTGTGGGGGTCATCCGGTTGCGCTCACCTGCCCGTGCGCTTGTCCCTGCCCGCATCTGCTTGGGGTGGGTAAACCCGGGGTCATCGCCCCGCTGTTGCCGGGGTCATCGCCCTGCCCGGGGCTGAAGCCCCGGGCTACATAGACAAAGCCCCCCTGACGGGGGCTGGGGTGCGGCGTTGTGCCGGCATGGGTAGGGGAAGACGCCCCGGTAGGGGCGTCAGCCCGCAGGGCTTCGTAAACGTAGCGCGGGGATTTATCCCCGCGCGAGGGTGGGGGCGGGAATTGTGCCCGTGCCACACCTAGCCCCGCTCCCGGGTATGCGCTCGCCCATCCCCGTGGGCGCCGGGGTGGGGCATCGCCTTTACGTGTTCGCCCGAGCATCACCCGCCCGGGGGGGGGTAAACGCCGGGGCTGTTGACCAGCCGTACATCCGCCCGAGCATCGCCCCGCCCGGGGCTGAAGCCCCGGGCTACGGCTGCAAAGCCCCCTGACGGGGGCTGGGGGGCGGCGTTGTGCCGGCATGGGTAGGGGAAAACGCCCCGGTAGGGGCGTTAGCCCGTAGGGCTTCGTAAACGTAGCGCGGGGGTTTACCCCCGGCGCGGGTGGGACGGCGTTCGAGCCGTGATCCTAACCACACCCTTACCCCGATGGGGTTTACCCCCGCGCGAGCGGGGAACAACGCACCCCCGGCCTGCCACCGCGCAGACCAAAAACGCAGATTTGCCCTAAATTCCCCCCGCGCGGCGCTTGATTTAATACGGGAAAATCCCTATAATAAAAGCAACCTGCTCACCCCCGCACCTTAACAAGTGCATAGGTCGAGGACGGTCGCGAAGTGAGATTACGGGGAAACACCCCTAGATAAATGCCCGCAAGGGTTCAGATTGTGAAAAATATCACTTTTGCGTGACCCCCCCTCGAAAACGCGCAAAAATGGGTCATTTTGGAGGGGGGTCGCGCAAAATTCAGGGATTGAATATTAAACTCCCACCGGAAGGGTTAAAACCGGCCCGAAAATGCGCCGAATCTCCCACTTTGACCCCGGAAACAGGGGTAAAATCGCGAGGTTTCTACCACTTTCAGTTGTCTAGATGTCTGCAGTCAGAATCATCGAATGCCCGGAAGGGCATTAAGACGCGACAAGCGTGACTACGGCGGCGAGAACGACGACGGTCAGAATCATCGAATGCCCGGAAGGGCATTAAGACGTGCCTCCATCGCGCGCGTGGCGCGTGTGGTAGGCAGTCAGAATCATCGAATGCCCGGAAGGGCATTAAGACTCAGTAGAGTATCCCAAAATTTTATTGCATTCTCTACATCTTATGTCAGAATCATCGAATGCCCGGAAGGGCATTAAGACTTTTATCGGGGAATAAGATTTTCCCCTCTCGTGTTTTTGCAAAAAGTCAGAATCATCGAATGCCCGGAAGGGCATT
>Ga0272449_1001757_pt1 | contig 21543 bp, 14 predicted proteins | sample YNPCB0241_FD_198679 | JGI IMG/M metagenome (GOLD analysis project Ga0272449, IMG submission 198679) | Hot spring sediment microbial communities from Yellowstone National Park, WY, United States - YNP-CB-024-1 | ecosystem: Environmental > Aquatic > Thermal springs > Hot (42-90C) > Sediment... | reverse complement strand
ACAGGCGCGTCGTAAGACTTGAGGACTTCCCTGAGGTCGCTGAGGTCCCTCGGGTGGAACTTCCCGTAAAGGGAAAGGTTGGCCATCATCCTCACTGTGAAGTCGAGCTGGGCTGGGCGCTGGCTTGTGAAGGCGAGGTTGAAGCCTAAAGGCCTCCCCTGAGTCGCTATCTTCACTATCCGCGACTTCATCCGGTCATAAACCCACGGCTCAACAGTTCTTCCAGTCGTCCGCAGAGGAGCGTATTCGGCCATTTCCTCAAAGAAAATTAGGAGCGGCCTGCGTCGGACGTTTTGAAGCGTGTAAAGCCTCGCAAGCAGCTCGGCTGCGAAGCGCACAAGGTCCTTGTCCTCGGTTTCGGAGAAGTCGAAAACCATGCTGACGTCGTGCTCAACTATGGCGTCAGCGTACACGCGGGCCTGGTCAACAGCCAATGGGACATCCTTAAATGGGCCTCCAACCGTTATGACGGAGTACCGCTCGCGCAACGTATGCCATTCGGAGCGGGGCTCGAAGATGACGACGGTTCCACCCTGCTCCAGGAAAGGCTCTACGACGCAGGCTGCGACGGTGTAGCTTTTCCCCGTTCCGGGAGCGGAGTAGAAGGCTATGCGGACGCCTTCGCTGCGCCAAGGTTCAGCCTCGCAGTCGACCACGAAGCCATTGAAGACGAACTTCAAAGCTCCTCAACCACAAATATGCGTTCCATCCGCTTTTAAACTCTCAGAAACTAGTCCGGAAGGTCATATGGCTCTCGACCCATTCTGTGGAACATGTAATTTTGTTCCTGGTTAACGCTGCTTTGGCACGCGAAAATGGCTTGCTTTTCCAGCGCTGATGTAGTCTCCCCCAAGATTTTTGACGACTTCTGCCGCCCTTGCGAAGTTTTCGGACCCCAAGAAGCCCTTCGGCTTAATCACGATGAACTCGTCCTGCTCTTGGAAGTTCAGGAGGTTTTGAAGGTCCTCAGGGAAGCTTTGCTGGACGTTCTCAACCGTTAAGGTCTGAGCGGCCGGCTGAGCAGCCGGTGGAGCCGGTTGAGTGGCTTGGGGGGCCGCTGTTGAAGGCGCTGCCTGTTGAACGTAAGGCTTCAACGAGTCTGAGAGCTGCTTCAGGTCTTCGGACACCAGCTTAAGCGCTACAAGCAACTCTTCCGTCCTTTCAATAATCTTGTCCAGCTTCTGTCTCGTTTCCTCGCCCGCTTTCTCCTTCGCTTCTTCGCTCATTTTTATCCCGCTAGAAAATACTGTCTGTGCTTTTAAGCTGTAGTGTGGCAACTTTTCGGTTTTCGGGTGAGAGGGAAATGCGCAGATGTGTAAAAAACTCGAACAAAAATACGCAGCTGCGCAAAAAATTTTCATGTACTTAAAGAACTCCTTTCGGCAAAATAGGCTTATTTCAGCCTCTAAATTTTCGCTCAGTAATATTTAAATAAAGAATTTTGCGTAAATATACCTCGATGCAACATGAAGGCGTTTGTAAACGCGTTGGATAAGCCTTTAACCGAACACCTGCGGGCTTGCGATGACTTCGGACGCTTAGACGCGTCCATAGAGGTTCAGGGTGCCCGCGCCGCTCCGGAGGAGACGGCCGGAGCGTTAGAAAACGTTTTGAGGTGCAGCGAAGGGTAGCGCGCGCTGCGTTTTAAACGGGGATTTTCAAGCGTTTCTCAACGAAGCTTCTTGAGGTGGGCGTTGTGAAGGGGAAGTTTAAGGCTGCAGTGGTAGCTTCGGCGCTGCTTTCAGTCGCCGTTGCGTTGTGGTTCTCCGCGCGGTCTGAAACTGAGTTCTGGCTGAAGGCGTTGCTTCCGCTGTCAGCGCCGGACCTTCGTCCGCTGCCGCTTATCCTGTTGTGCACCGCGGCATGGTTTGCCGTAAGCTTGCCTCTAAAGCGCCTGTTCAAAAGGTGGCTGGGTCCGTGGAGTGAGTGGTGGCTTTTCGCAGACGGCTTCCTCCTTCTTCCGCTGCCCCTTATCGCAAACGTCGACGTCATGGCAGTCGACGCAAGCTGGGACGCCGCCTTTTGGGGCGGATTGGAGGAGGCTGCTCTTTGGCGGGTGCTCTTCATGGTGGGCGCCTTCTGGCTCTGGTGGGCGCTGAGCGACGACAGAAGCGACTTCCAGGGAAGCCTTTCATCGCAGCTTCTCTGCTTCCCGCTTTCAGCCTTCGTCCCGCTTGTGCTGGCTTACGCGTTGACGACGGTGGCTATGGTTGGAGGCATGGCGCTATACGCAGTCGCAGCGCTTTTCAAAATCGACGCTTGGCCATTGTGGCGCGCGGTTTTGGTCGGCGGAGGCAACGCAGCGGGATCCTACGTGAGGTTCTTCACAAGCCTCGACTGGCACCCTCTTGGCAGGGTTGCCGCCTTAGCTTGGCTTGTGATCGCCTCGGCAGCGCTTGGATTCATAGCGTTCAACGTCGGCATGACGGGCAAGGCAACGCTCATAGGCCCAGCCACGTTCAAGATTCCGAGGGTTCCGCCGAAGTTTAGAGGCGAAGTCGGCCGGGGGAAAACCTCCATAATTTCTGGAGACGACTGCATCTACGTTAGGGTGAACGTTGCCAGAAGCGAGGATTCAAACAGGTGGCTCAACGCGAAGCTCCTCCTCGACACAGGAGCCACATACACGAAGCTTTCAGGCAGAAAGCTAAGGTTCCTAGGGGTTAAGCCTTTAGGAACTGTCGTTGAAACCCTTGCTGATGGAAGGCGGATCGAGAGAAAGTACGGTCACGCCTACATCGAGTACGACTGGGGTAGGCTCGGCGGCGTCGTGCCAGTGGTCTTCGGCAAGGACGGTGACGCGGAAGTGCTCGGGATGACGGCTGTGCGCGCCCTAAACCTCCTTGAAGAGATGCAGAAAAGCCAAGCGCAAAACCAGCAAAACCAACAGCAAAATCAGCTGCCAGAGTCCGAGAGCGCGCCTGAAGCTGTCGTCGAGTACAGGGAGTTTGCGGCGGACGATCGTTCAGAGGCCAGGGAGAGGATAAACAGAGCTGGGCTGGCAGCGGCTTATCTAGGCAGAAACACCCTGGCAGGAAGGCACGTCTTCATTCCATTGCCATACGAGCTTGCAAAAGCGCTGGCTTCAGGCGAGAAGGTTGCAGCGAAAGATGAACGTGAAAAAGAGGCGCTTGAGCGGCTGGTCCTAGCGGGCTTCCTTGAAGGCGCCGACGGAGGCTACAGGGTCAAAAGCGAGGACTTCGAGAGGGACCTGAAGGTGCAGGTTATGAGGCTGAAGGAGTTCTTCCTTAAAAGGGTTGGAGGATACATCGTCTGAGGTGAGCATGCGTGGGCGAATGTGTTGCATGGTGGGATAAAGAGCACGAGGAATACGTCAGGAAGGTGCTGGAGCAGCAGCCTCCAGGCGCTTATTTAATGAGTGTGGCGTCGGCTAAAGAGGCGATGGATAAGTACTTCAAAATGGAGAAGAACCGCTGGCAGTCCATGTTCATGCACGACTACTTCTTGGCTTTGTTGCGGAAGGACGAGGATACGAAGAGCCTGCTGAGGGAGGCATATGGAAAGCTTGCAGAGGCGTTCGACTGGCCTGAAAAGGAGCCTTGGGCGAGGATCGAAGAGAACCCGCTGGACTTCGCCTCGGACGCTGCCGACGCCCTCTTTGACTTCTACGCTGAAAAGCTGAGGGTTGAAGGTTGGAGGTCTAGGGTTGACGAGACTGTTAAGGAGGCTAAAGACCGCCTCCTAAAGGAGCCTAGCCCCATAGGCGACAAGTTCAGAGCAGAATATGGAAGGTGGGTCGCGCTCAAAAGGATTATTCATGAGGAACTTGAAGGGAAGGTTAGGCTGAAGGACAGGATCGGCTACTTATTCGCGCTTGAAATCGAAACGTCGGCAAGGTCGGTTATAAGAAAAACCGTACGGTTCCCTACGTATATAGAGAACATTATGAAAGAAGTATTGGACGGGACGGAGACAGACTACTGGTGGGACACGGCTATGTGGTACCTGCATAAAGCTTGGACAGAGTTTGAAGAGCACAAAGCTGTTAAGGAATACGGATCCTACGACAACGAAGAGCTTTTAATTATGGCAATTATGGCTGCGGACGGCGTTGAGCCAACAGAAGATGAGGAGAAGCAGAGGAAGTATTTGGAGGAAATCGCCGCAAGACTCAACATGCCTGAGCTTGTCAGCCTATACTACACTTCAAAGTTCGGCCCAGAGAAGCCTCGAGTGTTCTATAAAGGAATTTTCAAGGATTGGGAGGAAATGACGGATGATGAGAAAAAGTTCTTCGAGGAGCAAAGGGAAGCCAGCTACCAGTTCATGATAGCTGCTGGAAAAGCCGTTCAGACGCTACTGGCAAGAAAAGGGACGATACCTTTGGAACTGATTGAATGAGAAAGTACTGAGTTCACAATTTACTGAGTTCACAATTGACCTTCAAGCTCTTTTGCGTCCTCGCCGCTTGCGAGAGCTTCATACCTTTTTCCTTTTTTCTTCTTTGCTTCCTGTTTTGGAGGTTGACTCTTCGGAGGCTCCGGCTTTTTGGGTGGTGGCTGTTGTTGCGCTGGCGGGGCGATTGTCGACTGTTCAGCTGGCGGAGTTTGTTGCATGGCTGGCTGTTGAGCGGGTTTCAGCGTTGCCTTTTGAGGTTTCTGTGTTGGCGGACTGAGCTCCGGTATGTGTCCTTCCTCCTTAAGGCGCCTTGGATGCTCCCCTCTCCTTAGCTCGTCTGCTGAGAGAGCCTTATATGGAGCCTCGACTTTCGCGGCTTCAGACGGGGCTTCCCTCTGGAACGCGTACCCCATTGGGCGTTCTCCGAGGCGGCCTGCGTCGAGCTTGTCCAGCCACTCCGCCGACCCCTTAACTGTTGACAGGTCTGACTCGAGGCCAGTGAGGTTTCCGTCGCGCTTCTCGTACTCCAGTTCCATGTTGTGGAGGATGCGCGGGTCGATTGAAGCCGTCCTCTCGTAGAACTCCTTGACTTGGTCGCCGAACCTCGTCCTTAGCGCGTCGTTCTCCGGAAGGTGGACATGGTATTTTTCGGCAGCCCATTCGGCAACTTCAACGTCGGACTTCCTGTTTCCCTTCTCGTCGAAGAGCGCCTTCCTGTAGATCTCGAGGCCTTTCTCGGCGCTTAGCTCGTCTTTCGCAAGCCTGTCCTCGAAGCCTTCCTTGGCAAGCGAGTACATCCTCGCCCTTGCAATGGTTCCTGTTGAGCCTAGGTCTGTCAGGACTCTCTGGTAGAAGCCGGGAACAGCCATATAGGCCTCAAGGTTGGGCGGCATGTAGGATCTGCCTAGCTCGGCTGAAATCTTCGCCTTGTGCGCCGACACGTTTTTGTTTGCACTGTCGATGAACTTCCACTTGTCGTCCTTCGGAAGCTTCTTGAACGCGGCCATGTTCAGCCTTACCCTGTCCAGCATTTCAGGCTTCTCCTTGAACTGCGCGAGCGCCTTCTTGATCTCCCTTCCTCCCTTTTCAGGGTCGAACTGCCCGCCTATTTCAGTCAGGCCCATCTCTTCGTTGAACATCTGCCCGACTTCCTTGTCAGACATCTTTGAGATGCTGTCGTACCAGTCTAAGCCCATCTGGGCCTGTTCGCCTGGAGCTTTCGCCGCGGCAAACTGCGTGAACGTGTTCTCAACCATTGGGCCCGCCCTAGCCTGCATCCCTGCGCTGATTCCAGCCTCCTTCGCAGCTGGTAGCGCTCCCACCCCGGCCTGCAACACCCTTCCAGGCCCTCTTCCCGTTAATGCGCCTGGAAGGACTGCTATTCCACCTTGGGCGAGGCCGGCCCCGGCGCCCTTCAAGGCAGCTGTAACCCTCTGCGCAAGCGGCGCGCCTCTCGCACCGGCAGCTCCAGCTGCAAGGCCAGTGACACCTGACGCTCCCATCGCCACGCCTCCCAACATCAGGCCGGTGGCCATGGAAGAGGCTTGGGAGGCCATTCCGCCCATCGTCACGAAGAGCCCCCCAAGCCTTCCAGCGAACATTGTCGACATGTAAGCTGTTCCTGCGAAGGTGGCTAAGGCGATCACAAGCTTAGTTATGCCGCCTATGCTTGTCTGAGCCACAAGTATGTAGCCGAAATGGATGAGTATGGCGGCGATGATGCTGGCGAACATTATGCCTATAACTGTTTCTATAAGCGAGTCTGCAAGGTGCTTGACTGGCGGTATCAGCCTGAGCATGATCAGAAGAGGGAGTGCTGCTGCTAGACAGCCGATCAGCAGTAGCCTGACGGCGCCCATCATGACTGCGAGCATGATGAGGGAAGTGCAGATTATGAATATGACGACTGAGCCGAAGAACCTGACTGCGACATCCCAGCCGGTCAGCACGCCGCCGCCCATTGCAAATACAAGCGTGTCAATCTCGTGGCCGCCGCTTATTATCAGGCCTGTCCCGCCGACGTCAGACCAGCCTGTGAAAGCGTTTATAACTGCTGCGACACCGTTGTAAATGTATGGGATCGCGAAGATTATTATGAGCGAGAAGGCGGAGTTCATGATTATGTTCATGGCTATGCCCTCGTTCATAATCCTGAAGGTCTCCAGCAGGTAGCACATTGCAGCGATGATTAGAACTACTGAAAGCAGGCCTAAAGCAACGGGCCGAAGTACATTATACATGCTATGAGCCGCATACCCAACCCACCGTGCTGGAGAGGCTCCAGAAGAGGGAGGCGTCGGTGTTTGTTGGGCGGGATCCCACGTTGGAAGCTCTATCAGCAGCGCGTAGGCGCCGTTTGACCCGCCCATAAGCTCGCCGGCGAACCACTGGAGTATCTGCGGCCCGAATGCGGCTAGCGCAATCATCATTGCGAGTATGAAGCCTATCATGATGGCGGCGTCTATGCCGAAGGCTGCCCTGCGTTTGAACTTACCGCTGAACTTCTTCCAGAGGCCGGAAAACTTCATGGTTCCTCAAAAGGAGAGGAGACTGTGCACTTTAAAGCGGAGCCTATGGTGGCTTCGCGTCGGCTACGGCATTTTCCCCTTCAGAAGCCTGATGATGAGGGATATTATGCAGGCGGCTATCGCCAAGCCCACCAAAACGAGGGCTATCTGCTCGAAGACTATTTCCCAGAACGTTTTGCCCCATGGCTGGACGGCTACGACCGTGTGGAACGTCGTTCCCCAGACGTTCTCCGCCTCTATCAGAAGCAGTGTTGAGCCGTAGCCTTGAAGCGCCTTGAACTCGGGATCCTTGATTATTGAGAGTGAGAAGTTTCCCTCGAAGCCAAGCGTTGAGGCAGCGTATATTGGCGCGTAGCCCTGGTAGTACCATGCTGAGTCGACGGCGACCTGCTCAGCTGTGAGGTTCCTTGTCAGTATCAGCTTCAGCTGCAGCTTTTCAATCGGCAGGTTGTCGAGGCTGTAGCCTGTGGGAGCGTACGTGACGAGGTAAACCTTGACGTTTTGGAGGCCGCCGAGCTGAGGAGGCGCTGAAACGGTCAGGTCGCAGCTCTTCACATCGTCCCTGATCACGTTTACGCCCAAGGGTGAAAGAGGATCCATGTTCACGTAAAGCTGGTAAGGCGAGTCGGTTGCGAAGTTCACGTAGACCGTTCTCTCGAGGTTTTCGCCGTCGGTCCAGTTCCACAGCCAAGCCTTCGCGAAGTATAGGTGGTCAACCCAGAAGGTGCCTGAAGGTTCAGTTAGCTCGCAGTATATCCCCACCTTCGTTATCCTGCCGGCGGCAGGGACGGAGACCGTGTTCCACGAGCCGACGGGGACTGTTTTGTTGAAGGAGACCTGTGCAGCGGAAGTTTGAAGCGTGACCGTCATTTCGCCGTTGCATCCGTCGCCCAAGTAGACGTCGAAGAAGAGCTTTCCCCACATGTTTGGCTGGCCTTCCGCGAAGGCTTCGACTGGTTTGACGAGGTTGAGGAAGGCGCACGTCTCAGAAACGTCTGAGCCTTCAACCTTGATGCTAGCCGCTCCAGCAGTCCTCCGGCTTGAGTCGGCTGAAACGTTGCATGAAGGCGAATCCCATACTGCACGGTAAGTCCTGACCGCTTCAGTGAAGGCGTCCCTGTCGGTTGGCTCAACACCAATGTAGGGGTGGCCGTGTCCAGCCGTTATGTTCAGGTTGTAGTAGTACGGGCTTGTCCTGTTCATGACGCCTTCAGCCGCGCCTAAGCCTCCATAGTACTGCGGCAGGCACTCGTAAACGTCCTCGCACGCCATCTTCAACGCCGTCTCGTCGACTGTCTGATCCTTGAAGTAGTCCCTAAACCATTCCTCCTCCGTGAAGTTGAAGGCCGTGTCAAAGAAGGCTTCAACCCTCACCGTCGGGTCGACGACCCACCTTTCGCCTGCGGGATCCCACCTCACGGCGGTTATGTTCACCGGCTTCCGGTAGTACTCAAGCGGACATGTGAAGTTTGCCTTGAACACGTTCGTGGTGAAGGCGCTGCTCAGAAAGCTTACCTCGTAGAAGATGGAGCTGTTGTAGGTTTGGCTGATGGCCTCTGCGGCGACCCTGTCGTCCAAGTCGAAGACGAACTTCGCGTAGCGGCTTTCATTGTCGAAGAAAACTGGGAAGTTAAGCCCGAGACAGCTGAGCGCCTGCGCAACGCCCGCGTCGCGCGCTATGCTCGTCAGAAGCCTGTTATGCGAGTAGACGCCTGTCACGCGGTTGCCGAATCCGGTCGCGTTTATCTCTCCGGAGGGGGAGTAAAGCTTCGCTGAGAAGCCTTGGGCGAGCTGTTGAAGCTGCTCCTCTGTGGCGTTCGCCCCAACCTTCAGCTCAGGAATCATGACGAGCGCGTATTCGAAGCCGAACCACTCGTCGTCCGCCTCCTCATAGTGGCCTGTCCCCCACCTTGGACTTTCAACCCATTCGTAGACGGGCATCTTCAAAGTCCACTCATAGGCGTGTGTGGGGTTAGCTGGCCAATTGTAGGTTTTGGGAAGCTGGTCGAACGTCAACTCTTCGCCGTCAACCTTAAGCATTACACCGCCCGTTTTCGCGTCTATCCCGGCCGCTGTGAACTGAACCCCGCTTGACAGGTTGAAAAGCTGGATTAGCTGCTGCATGTTCTTCAGCAGGTCCTGCACGTTTGATATTTCAGTTAAGCCTGTCAGCTGCTGCTGGGCTGAAACCCTAGACGCGTGTCCGTACCAATCCCAGCCCTCTATGACTGCTCTCTGGCCGAGGTTTTTCTCCGGACCGTTCCCGTCGTAGCGTATTATCATGGCGAAAGGCTTCTCGTAGCTGTTGTTTCCAGGCGACTTAGGAACAGTGTAGGCTAGGACAAGCGTGAAATGAGGATCATACTTGACGACTTCAACCGTAACCGTCGCAACTGAAAGGTAGCGGACGGTAGCAACAGCCTTTTCAAGCACGTACCTTTTCCCGTTCAAGCTTGAGCTGACCTGAGCTGACCAAACGTATGTGTGCTGCGTGTTCGTATCCCAGTTTGCCGTGTAGGGAAGCTGATCGGCGTAGACTTGTCGGGAGCCGTCAAGCGTCAAGGCAACTCCAGACGCATCTGCGTCTAAACCGTGAGCCGTGAAAGTCACCGCCGAAGGTATGCGCGGCGGCTCAGTCAACTCCAGGCTGAACTGCCTCGAGTCGCTGACCGCTCCGCTTGAAACCGTGACAGCGAAGGCATATGTGCCTATTGGAGCCGAAGGCTGAGCTTTCAACAGCATGACGCTTTGGAACCAGCCTACTCCTTCAACGCTTCCCGCAACAGGGTCGAAAGAGGCCGTGCAGCCACGCGGCAACCCCGAGGCTGAAAGCGCCACGGGGACAGATGTGTAGCGTCCGTCCAAGAAGACTTCTACGCCGGCTATGAAGCCTCCCCCCTGCCCAACGCTTGCCGAAGAAGGGTTCAACGCCAGCGTGAGCGTCCATGAGGGAATGTATCCGGCCTTTTCGGCCCATGCCTCAACGCCAAGGAACTGCTCAGCAAGAGGATTGCAGGCGTCGTCCGCGGCGAAGTAGCCTGCAGAGTTCGTCCTAACCGTTTTGGCTGAAACCCAGACTGCGCCTGTCCAGAAGTTCTTCTTCCTGAACTCAACTGTGACATCGCTGTAGGGTATTGCGCGGCCGTTTGAGTCGTAGAGGTAGCCCGTCGCCTGGCAGACTGTCCCCCTGAACACGTCGAACCATGTTGTCCACTTCAGACCCTTGATAACGAGCTTAAGCTCCGCCGGGGACTTCGCCTCCGCCGAGAGGACGCGTGATCCTGCCGCACGTGATCCCGCCTGGCCCTGCTCCGCGAAGATTGCGGTTAAAGTGTGGCTTTTATCCATTGTGACGGTTATTGGATTGCTTGTTCCAGCGTCTTCGCCGTCAAGAGCCCAGCAGCTGAAGGTGTAGTTGGCGTTGGGGGCGGCTGAAACCTGAACCTGCGTGTTTGCGTCGTAGAGGTAGGTTCCAGGCGGCGGAGAGGTTGTTCCGCCATCTGAGGGGTAGACGCTGACCGTAAGCGAGTACTGCACCCTCCTGAACACGGCTGTAAGCGTGTGCGGGTTGTCCATTGTGACGGACACGGGATTGCTTGACCCGGCGTTTTGTCCGTCGAGCAGCCAGTGGTCCAAAACGTAGTTTGAGTCTGCTATCGCTGTGACTGAAACCGCCGTTCCTTTAGTGTACCAGTAGCTTCCAGGAGCGGGGTTAGTCGTCCCGCCTGACGTGGCCGATATTGTGAGCAGGCACTCGGCCCTGTAGTAGGCGTCTACGCTTGCGCCTCCGTAAGTCACCTTTATCGTTCCGGATGCGGCTTCGCTCGTTGAGTTTCCCTTCGCTTTAACCGTGAACGTGTATGTGCCTGGAGCCGCGTCCGCCTTAACCTTGAAAAGCGCCTCTCCTGAAAGCGTTCCCCAGCCTGCGTCGCGCAGCTTCTCGAAGGCAGACTGGTCGTATGAGGCTTCAACGCCGTCGAAGCCGTCCGCAGTGTAGACGCTGTACTTAACCCAGAACTGGTCGTTTGGGTAGAACGTTCCGTCAGGGTTAACCGAAGGCTTTCCAAACTTGTCCGTTCCAGGATAACTCTGAACGACGACGCATATTTTGTCCGTGTCCCCCTTAAGCGAAACCTGCTGCGCCTCAACGTCCAAAAGCGGAGCTATAGGGGCGAATAGAAGGAGGAGCGAAACTGCGGTTATGGCAAGCCACTTTAGCCTCATGTGAACTCAATGGAATACAGCTTATGGACTTAAAAGTCAAAGCCATGGAGCTTAAAACATGGAAGCCGCTGGAGGCAGGGAGAAGAAGTTTGAAACTGCTTAACCCCGTCTCCAGCGGAGGATGTCCCGCCTCGGTGTCGAATGTTCCGCTGAACTTTAAAGTTCACGTCATGGTGGAGGCGCATTTTAAAGTTTTCAAGGGTTTAATGTTCGGGGTTCAGCGTGGCCAAGAGGGGAAGGAAAGCGGTTCTGAAAGGCGAGTACGAGCGCTTAACTGCGGCGTTCAAAGCCTTAGGGGAGGATCCGCCTTCCCTCCGCGACTTCGAGAGGACGCCTCCAAGGGTTAGGGAGGCGTTGAAGAGGTTGTTGCAGGTTCAAGGCAACACCTCAGCGAAGCTTCCCTCAAGGTTCACTGTGACAGGCGAGTGGGTGGCGTGCGTAGTCCACCCTGACGGAAAAAGAGTCTCGATCAGCGGTGAAAACCTGAGGATTGAGGAAGGAGGAGTTCGCGTTTGACAACGCCGATCCTTAAGGCTGGAGTGAGGATTCTGAGGCCTTGCGAGTACGAGGCGCTCAGGCAGGGAGCGAGGAAGCTTGAAAACCAGGTGAGGCTCGACGCGCTCCTCTTGACCGGCTTGAGGTACGTTGAGGCTCAGAGGCTTCAGAAAAGCCCCGAGTGGTTCGACGGCAAGTTCATACACCTTCCAGAGTACGCGCAGCGCAAGTGGAAGAGGAAGCAGAGGGAACGGTGGGTGAGGCTTAACCCCCAGGCCCAGTCGATCCTGCCGTTCTTCTTCAAGGCCAAGCCGCTTCCCTCCTGGAAGGCTTGGACGCTCTGCCTAAGAAGGTGGGCTGTGAGAGGCGGACTTGACCCAGCTGGGCTCGGCCCCAAGACGACGCGTAAAACTTGGGAAAGCTGGCTTGTCACAGCGTACCCTGAGCGCTTAACGGAGGTTTTCCTAAGCCAAGGCCACACTGAAATGACGAGCCTGAAACACTACCTGAACCTTCCCTTCACGGAAGTTGACAAGCTTGAAATGAAGAAGTGGGTTGTAGGCTGGATCTAAGCCCGCCGCGCGAAAGGTCCGGCTTGAACCGCGCTAGAACCATTCCTCAAAGGATGCTGGCGCACACGCATCTGCGGCCTCGTCTTCCACGTCGACGTAGTCCTCAATGAGCGTTTGCCCCAGCAGCTTCTGGACAAACCTGTAGAGGTTAGGGTTGAGCCTGGAAAGCTGCTCCTCCCAGCCCAGGTGGCCCGTGCACGGCAGGCAGCCGTTTCTGACCTCGCCTTTTGCGAAATGCGAAAGTTTTGAGTAGAGGCTGTTCACTGGAATTTCGTTTTCAGCCGTAAACTCGTCGAGCTGGCGGCTTGTCCAGAAGAGTATGGGGTTAAGCTTCCAAATTTTGTAGCGTTTCGTGAAGTGTTTCTGCCCATAGTCAGCCGCGAAGTACATTCTGGCGCGGCTTTCCGTGCACCTTAAACCGGTCAAAACCGCCTTGACCCCGTGCTTTCTGGCTGCGAGGAGGAAAGGCTTGTCCTTGCAGAACCAGCAGCATGCAGGCTTCCCAGTTTTCTCTTGGAACGTGTGGCGCTTCCACAAACCCTTGAACTTCGCGTAGCTCTGATAGTATTGACGCCTTATGGTCGGCGGCCCGTACTCCTTCCATACCTGCCAGAAAGGCTTAACGGGCTTCGTCTCTGTGAGGTTCAGGTTCCATTCCTTTTTCAGCCGCTCCTTGAACTCGTAGTCTTCGGGGTGCAGCACCGTCGTGTCGCAGAAGATGACCTTCACCTTCGGGTTGAACTTCAAGGCCATCCACAGGACGGCTGTGCTGCATTTCCCCGCGCTCCAGCCCACAGCTAAGGAGTCGCCGAACTCCCTGGAGGCCTCCTCAACGAGTTCAAACGCGTCGTATGTTTTGAACCCGTGCCTTTCACAGCTTCTTAACGCGAAGCGGATGCGCGACTCCTCGACTTTTGGGTTCAACGCGTTCACCTTTCAGGACCTTAGCTTCCTTTGAAGGTTCAGGTTGAGGCGCCTGTTCAGCTCGCCGTAGCGGTTTCTGAGGGTGACCTCAGTTACGCCCGCAGCGTAGGCAATGTCCGCTTGGTTCTTCGCCTCGCCGTTGAGCTTGCACGCTATGTAGAGCGTTGCGGCGGCTACGGCTGCTGGGTGTCTGCCCAGCGAAACCCTCCTCTCCTTGGCCAGTTTCAATATTTCAACTGCCAGGCCCTGTGATTTCCCGCTGATGTTAAGGGTTGACGCTATCTTTGAAATGTAGGCTACGGGATCCGAGAGCGGGACTTGAAGGTCGAGCTCCATGAGGATGAGCCTGTAGCTGCGCCTCACGGCCTTCTCCTCGACAAGGCTTGCCGCCGCCACCTCTTGGATGGTCCTCGGCAGCCCGGCCCTCCTACATGAAGCGTAGAGCGAGGCTGGAACCAAAGCGTTGATTTCCCTTCCCCTGACCAATCCCTTCTCGCAGGCTTTGCGGTAGACATAGGCGGCCTCCTCCTTGACGGAATGCGGGATGTGCATCTGTTCGCAGAGTCGGTCGAGCTCGGCCATAGCCCGTGAGAGGCTCCTTTCAGCCGAAGACCGCACCCTGGAGCGGACATGCCACTTTCTCAGGCGCTTCATTTGAAAGTACGTGGAGGACGGAAGCTTCTTGCCCTGCGCGTCCTCGCCGGAGGAGTCGATCACCGTTGCGAGGCCCTTGTCGTGTATTGAAAGCTGCGCAGGCATCCCAGCCCTCGACTTTTTCCCGTAACCTTCAGGGTCCAAGCTCCGCCATTCGGGTCCCCGGTCGTAGCTCCACTCCTCAACAACTAAGCCGCAGCAAGCGCAGACGGATTCGCCGCTCTCCCTGTCGTGGATTATCTGCGTGCAGCCGCACTCGGGACATTTGACAACCATCTTAACCCCTGAAGTAGCATGGTGGCGCCTTTAAAAGGAAGACCGTGAAAACTCAAAACTTCTCAGTGTCAATCTTGTCAGTTTGCACAAGATAGGGGCCTATCTCACACTGTGAGTTAGGGGGTGATCCTGTGCATACTAATAACTTGACAGTGTCAAATTGTCAGTATGGTCAGAAATGGGGTGTTTGTTCAGGAACAAGTGGGGTATTTGTGTCCATACTAACAACTTGACAGTGTCAAATTGTTCGAATTCACACAATAGGGGTATTTGTTCAGGAACGAGAGGGGCATTTGTGCAAAATCGCGCAACTTGACAGTATGACTGTCCCAGAATCACCTCAGCCTTGTGGACGACTGCTCCCTGTTCCAGAGCACCCTTACAGCTTGCCAGGCTTCTAGTTTTATTAAAAGTAGGAGCTTTGGCGCTGCTCGAGCCTTTAGCCCTCATATTTGGCCACAAGTAGACGTCGGAAGGCTCCCATTTTTAAGGGATAACTGGGACTTTTCTAAGTGGAAGCGTATGTGAACGAGTTCAGTAAAGACAGGAGAGATAAATCGAAACTATGGCGGATATCCTGAAAATTTTCGCGGCTTCACCGTTTAGCCCAGCTTATAAATTTTCACGTAGGCGTCTTCGTAAACTAGGGTAAAAGGCCTTATAAGCTCTTCATAGCCGGGCGGTTTGTTCCATAACGTGTAGAGGGCTGTTCGCTTCGCCTTCTGGGTGGGGTTGCCGTCGGCGAAGTATTCTTCCGGGTTGATTCCCCCAAGCTCCTGCCCAATCTTCAGCATCACTTTCAGCTCCCCCAAATAGTTGGATGTGACGAAAATGTACTGCGTGCTGCATTTTTCCATTTCGTCCCTTAGTTCTGCGAAGGATTCTGTCAGAAACCCGTGAGCTATTGATATTATCTTCTCGTGTGGGGAGAGGGGTCCGTTAACGTCTTCGTCCCATCCGCCGACAACGCTCCACAAAATTTCTTTTGAAGGCGAAAAGACGTGGACGCCCCTTTTTGCATATCCCATTATCTCATGACCGTAATCCCACCAGCAGAAGAACTTGGCAGTTTCAGGCGTGTTTGCCTTAATCCAGTTCAGAGCATTTTCATGCTCGGGAAAGTATGTTCCTCTATAGGTTTTCCCCTCCATCTCATATTCTATTTCGTTTCCGGAGATTTTCGGCTCGAATGGGAGAATGAAAAGCGAGTCCGGGATTTCTTTGTTTATTTCGTAGCTCTTCACGGTTGTGTGGACTATAAGCGTGTATGTTTTACTGATGTTAAGGACGTATTCGCTCTCCAGCTCCACGCCTTCGGCTACGCACATGTTCATGGAAAAGCTATCTATCACGTAATTGTCTGGATCCTTGACAGTAGATAAACCGCACCAGGCGAGGATAAAGTATTTTTCCTCTTTAGAAAGCTTTGATACATCCACGTTGATGCTTAATTGGCTACATGTTTTTCCGTCAATTGTTCTCCCGCCAACGGTTCCTCCAGCAGGCTCAACAAAAACCATTGCGCCTTTTCCATACATGTTTTCAAGAGCCCTCAAAGATGCCCCTTCGCTTAAGGAAACGATTGTTTCCACCTTGTTACACTGCCATTTTCCATCCACGTTGGGGCACATGTAAACTTTGTCACTAAAAATGTACGTCCTTACGTTGGTGGTTATGTTCCCCGCCTTCACAACAGCTTCGTCGAACCTGTTGTCTCCTTTCCTGTAAGTCTTCCCGCTAATTTCAACCTTTGTAACATTTGAGTCGGAAGTCACGGTGAGGGTTGATTCATATTCAAGTTCAACCGACTGTATACTTTTTGCGCTAGCAAGGTATTGCTCGAAAATGGAACTCCTCGTGTTTTCAGGTCGAACGTTTGGCCTAAACTGGAAAAACAAGAACCCGCAAACGACAACCAAGATTAAGAGGATAACGGCGCAAAATAGCCTTTTACTTTTCCCAATTGGAATTTTTGAAGTTTGAACCCTGCCTTCAACCGGTTTTTTCACAGCGTACATACCGACACACCATAATGTATTTGAGCTGCAAATATTTAAATCCTGAATTTGACACGAGTCCACCGCTTTTCAAGCTTCCTCCCAAGTCATCAAAGCCGTTTGGCGTTGAAACTTAAAAAGCGGGGCTTCGTCTGCTCTCACGTCTTCTTCAAGTAGCCTTCCCTAGGCTCGTAGACTGTTCCGTCGCGTTTAAGCTGTGCTATGAGGCGCTCGCACTCTGAAGCTGGAATCCCGCGCCTCTCAGCCTCGTCGAAGACAGCTTTCAACTCAGCCATGCCCGTTTCTCTCTGGAGCTCAAAGATTACGTCGAGGAGGACCGTGAGCGCGTCGCGCATGCTCTTCGGCTTTCCAGTCATTATGGTGTCCACGTCGACCTTCATTGTTGAGGTGTCTATGCCAACGTCTTGGAGGCTCTTATTCATGATCAGTATTGCAGCCTCAGCGTCTTCGGCTGTAACTTCAGCTCTTAAGGCTGCTCTAGCCCTCGCCTCAGCAATGCGCACTAGGCTTTCAAGCTGGCGGAGGGTTATAGCCATGCTTCCGTCGGAGGAAGCCTGCCTCATCTTCAGGTAAAACTCGTGGAGGCGGTCTTCAGCTTCAGGAGTGAGGACCGGCGTTATGTTCCTCGCGTAGGCCACGTACTTCCTCAGAAGCTCCTGTTCTATCGGAGGCTGCACGGCAGCTCCCCTCGTCCTGTGGAGGCCTAAAACGTGCCTACTGACCTTGGCGTCCGCCTCCTTGTCAGGCACGTCCTTAAGTATGAATATGAGGTCGAAGCGGGAGAGTATCGTCGGCGGCAGGTTTATGTTCTCAATAACCGTCCTCTGCTCGACGTACCTGCCGAACTGCGGGTTCGCAGCCGCCAACACAGCCGTCCTCGCGTTCAGCGTCGCCACAATCCCGCCCTTCGCCACCGGAACAACCTGCTGCTCCATAGCCGTGTGGATTGCAACGCGGTCCTCAGGCCTCATCTTATCGATCTCATCTATGGCAACTATTCCTCGGTCCGCCAGAACCATGGCGCCAGCCTCAAGCGTGACGCCCTCCTTCTCAGTCCTGATCACCGAGGCGGTAAGCCCGGCCGCCGTCGTCCCCCTCCCAGACGTGTACACGCCTCTTGGCGCGACGGTGACGACGTAGCGGAGGAGCTGACTTTTAAAAGTTGACGGGTCCCCAACTATCAAAACGTTCAGGTCGCCTCTAACGTTTATGTCCGGCAGCTTCTTCGGCACCCCGCCGAAGAGGAGGTATAGACAGGCTTCTTTGATGTGTTCGTTGCCGTACATGCTCGGCGCTATGGACTGCACTAACTTCTTGTGGATCCACGGGTCCTTGGCCAGCTCCTTAATTTTCGCCTCTTCCTCAGGCGATATGTTCAGCGATTCAGGCTCCCTGCTAACCGGGATGATGTTGTTGACGTCCACGTGTATTTTAAGAGTCCTCGGCCTGCCTCCCTTCGGCATAAAAGTCGAGGAGGCTCTGACGACGCCGACGACCTTCACTTGGTCGCCTGGCCTCGCGGCGTCCCTCAGGTCCGAGCCCACGGCCTTGAGGTCAAGCGACGTTGGAATCTGGCCTGGCGGAAGCTCCTCCGGCAGTTCTTGTATGCGGAGGCTTTGGCTGTCAACGTACTCGGACTCGCTTTCAACGAAGTCGAAATAGCCTGACCTGTGGCAGTCTGGGTTCTGGCACCTGTAAGGTTGCCTGAGAAACTCGCCCTCCTGCGGCACGGGTGTGACTTCGCCGCATGCCCTGCAGCGGAACGCCGCCGTGACTACGAGAGGCTGCACAGGCGTTGAGCGGACAACGACTCCTTCAACCATTACAAGTTTGCCTATATGCTTGGCGCCAATCTCACGGATAGGAGTGACTTCCGGAAGCTGTGAAACTCTAACTGTTAAGCCTTTAACCTGCTCGGCGTAGTCCGGCGAGGCGACGCGGAGACGCTGCATGGCGGCGTTGGAGGCATGCTTGAGCAGTTCGTCCGGCTTATCGACCAAGCTGTGCGCGAGCTCAAAGTTGTAGGAGAGCACGTCCTCGAAGTCGAGGGTGAACGCTTCGACGCCTCTGTTAGCCATGGACGAGAGGCGCTCAAGGTACTTTTCAGAGGAGAGGATTTCCTCGAAGGCCTGCTGCGGGTCGACTTCCATAGAAACCACCTAGAGGTCTATGAGGACGACCACGCCGTTTGGGTCGAGGCGCCACTTCAGATTGCTCTTCTCCAGCACGTTTAGAAGCCTCTCCCTGGAGCAGCCATACCACTTTGTGAACTCGCTTATGAATATGCGGCCTGTGCCGCAGAAGTAGTCGTTTCGAGCATCCTTTACAATAGCCTTCAGAAGCTCCTCGTCTGTGTATTCAGGCTTAGAGCAGGCCCTAAGCTTGGCGAAGTACTTCTTAACCTCATCATCAGTCGGCTGACGCGAGGATTCGTTTGAAGGGTCTTCCGGCGGGCTGTTTTGGCTGCTTAACTTTGAAGGCTCAGCCGCCACGCCTACCTTCGAAGGCTCCTCTGTAGGCTTTCCTAAGTAGCACCATTTCACCTTCCCCGATTCCTTATGCGCCACATAGCTGTACCTTTTACCCTTAACCACTTTAAACGACAAATATCCCGGCTTCCCACATTTCGGACAGACAACTTTCGCCATAGCAGACACCGCAAGACTGAGGCGCGAGAGCTTAAAAGCAAAAGTTAGGTAACCGACGCGAGTTCAGTTAGGTAACTGGTTACCTAACCAGCTAGTTCATCTTAAGTTGGAACACGCCGGCTAAATAACTCAGTTAGGTAACCGAATTGAAAACTCGCAACTGCGTATTTCATTATTTTCATACGTAAAAGAAATATGTGTAAGTACAACCTTCTTCGTTCAATCAAGTCTTGCATGTGTATTTACACATACCCCCTCCCCCTTACCACATGTAAAAACTGGAGGGGGGCCTTATACAATTGAGCAGTGGTTAGGTAACCGAGTTAGGTAACCGAGTTAGATTATGTTGAGGTTGCCAGGTTAGATTATGTTGGACGACTCGGTTAGATTATGTTAAGCAAAGACCACCCCCTCCCCCCTTTTTGCCACTTGTATCGCAAAAGAGGCCAGCAACAACCTCAGTTCTATGGACATATGTGTAATGGGTTCATGGAACTGGTGAAGAAGGCACTTCAACTCTCGTCGTCACCACCTCAACATAATCTAACTGAGTTAGGTAACTGTTGAGTTAGGTAACTGAACTTAAAAACAAGCGCATGGTGCAACATCCCATGTATGTGATGGTTCAATCAACGCGTGTGTGTAGAGGAGTGGATCGAACTGTCACCAAATGCCATAAGCAGTTTGGCAAGCTGAAGTCATCCTAAACGCGCAAGAACCAGTCACTCCAAATATTTATTGAAGCCTATTTATCCTATTCTCTATTTATTTCATATTTCATATTTATGAAAAGCCTAGCCTAGCCTCATAACTAACCAAATCGTTTCATCGAATCAATAGCTTTAAACTTCTAAACTTAAAAATGCTGTTCATGGTTGGCTGGAAACTCGCCTTGAGGTAAGGTGGCTTTCAGACTTGTTTGGCGCTCCTCTATAGGGGGTGCCTTTTGCGACAGTTCGATCTACTCCTCTACACACACACGCGTTGATTGAACCAATATAACCTGACCAACGTGATCTAACTGACATAATCTAATTTTATCTACCACACACGCGTTTAGCCTCCCTTGTTTTTACATATTACAAAGGGGGGTAGGAGTGTGTAAAAAGTGTATGAACCACTATGCGAAACGCCTAGCCCAACAGTTCGATCTATCCCTCTACACGCACGCATATGTTGGCCGGACTGCAGCATATATGTTTGAAGGGGGTCTCAAAATACTTCATATAAGGTGAGGTGCCTATTGCGACGGTTCGATCCACCCCTATACACACACATGTCGCTGATTGAACTGAAAAATGCTGTTATCGCCGCCGTCTAGGGTGGAGGGAAAATGATTTCCCAGTTTATCTCTTCACCTGCTTGAATTATATGCCCTGCTTCTCCTTGGTCGAACCGTAGTTTGAGGATGTCTAGCCCGCCCTGTTTAACCTTTTCAATAGTGAAAAGGCCGTGCATTTCACTCATTCTTTTTAATGCGTGGTAGATTGAGGTCTTCCCGAGAGGTTCGACTTTGAAATTATCGATGAGGTCGCGTCTGTATTTATGGATCACATTGGATGCGTCAACCAAAGCCGTCCCTTCCCCAGCGTTTCCGCTGATTTTTGCAGCGATATACACGAGGTACGCCCAATGCGGCGGCAACGCAAGCAGCTTCTCCCTCCACCAGCTTTTCTTCGCCCACTCTACAGCTAACTCCGCATCTTTTTGAGCCAACTTTTCACCCGCGATTTCTAGGACGGAGCGACGCAGTATCTCCAACCCCTCCCTTATGTCGCTTCCAATCCTCCACAAATGCTTCGCTATTATACATAACGCGTCGCTATCGTACACGTCGTCTCGTTCAAACGCGTAGTGTAGCCTCTGCTCAAATATCTTTACCATCTCATCCACGCCGTATGGTTGAAAGATGAGGGGTTGAGGATGGAGCCTGCTGTCCGATTTTAAGACGTCTAAGAATGCGTACGCTTTTTTCAGGCTCATACGGGTAGCAATCAGTATCGCGTGCCGTTTACCTTGCTGGTTGAAAACGTTATACGCGTCCCTTATGAAGTCATTTAAAGAGCGGGGGTCCCTAACGCGTTCGGGGTCGTCGATCACCCAGTAATACGTTGTCAGGTTGGGGCTTTTTTTCAGAACGGCTGAAACCACGCCGAGGGGGTTCAGGTTTCTAAAAGGCACGTGAACGCCCTCCCTCTCACAGGCCATTCTCAGCGACTGAATGAAGGATGAACCGCATTGAACGTAGAAAACTGCGCCTGCGCCCCTCGCCTCCACCTCCTGCGCAAAGAATTGGCACGTAAGCGTTTTTCCAAGGCCTTTTTCACCCTCTATCCAGAGGTTGTTGGGGACAGGCGCCTCGACGGTGAGGTGCAGGATTTGCCTCAACTCCTTATCCCTATAGAGGAGCGTAGGCGGACTCCAACTATCGTACAGCGGACCTAAATACTTCGGTTGCATGAGCCATGCCCCTGTGCAATAGGTTCATAGAACTGTGGCGCCCTGCACTTTTAAATAAGGTTCATGGGAGGACTGTTTCGGCCGATTTCAGTATAGTTCACGTTGCTCCATGTATTGGTTCTATATGTCGTATCAATGTGCAACAGGTTCATCGAACTGTTGGTTTTCAACTTGACCGATGGCCGCTGATAGAGGCTTGAAAGCGGATTGACCGAAATCCATTGCGCGCGCTAGCTTGTTGCTAAATTGGTGTAAAATGGTTTTTATTCCTCTTTTGCCATTTTAAGCTTGATATGGACTCCTTTGATAAGCGGATATTAAGCGTCCTTAGGGATGGGCGACCTAGGGATTTCCGGCAGCTTTTAAGGGATGCTGGCTTTTCTCA
>Ga0272449_1001756_pt1 | contig 21559 bp, 16 predicted proteins | sample YNPCB0241_FD_198679 | JGI IMG/M metagenome (GOLD analysis project Ga0272449, IMG submission 198679) | Hot spring sediment microbial communities from Yellowstone National Park, WY, United States - YNP-CB-024-1 | ecosystem: Environmental > Aquatic > Thermal springs > Hot (42-90C) > Sediment... | reverse complement strand
AGCACAACGTGGCGGGGATGGTTTCGGATCTCTCGCGACATTAGGGAGCGATGGATTTTCCCCGGTGTATCGATCGTATGCTCGGCCAAAAGGTGGCCGAAGACAAAATGAGAAGCGGTTCCTTTAGTTCGGGGAAAAGTCGAAAGGGGTTCCGCTTAGTGATTAGGGAAAGTGTTAAACACTTGAAGCCATCTTTCTAACGAACGTTGAAAGCCAGTGGAACCTGCCGATCGAAAAGTCCCAACACCCACGCTCCCTGGGGGAGCTAAAATAGTGAGGGAACCTGGGATTTGTTTTCTTGGCCTCGGAAGTCTTAAAAGCACGGGTAGGCCGAGGTTCGAGTTTTACCCCCATGGAACGAAAGTTGGAGAACGCGGATTCTGCCGCTTTTTCGGGTTTGCGTGAAGCTTTCGTATTGTCCGGTTTGAGCGATTTTGGATTCGGGTTTGACCAATGGCCGCAGGAATAACCCCGGAGGTTATTGCGGAAGCAGGTGTGGTTGGGGCTGGTGGTGCCGGTTTCCCCACCCATGTGAAATTGTCCGCCCAGGCGGACACGATTATTCTGAACGCGGCAGAATGTGAGCCACTCCTTCATAAGGACAAAGAGGTCTTAAAGCATTTCCCGGAGTTGGTCATCGAAGGGCTTGTGCGGTCACAAGAACTCGTTGGTGCCCGGCGGGCGATTGTTGGGATTAAAGGGAAGTATCAAGAGGTAATCGAGATCTTACGACGGCGCGGTAGCGGGCGGATTGAAATTGTCCCTCTGGCCGATTGTTACCCCTCAGGGGACGAATTCATTCTGGTTTACGATACCGTAGGCCGAGTCGTACCCCCAGGAAGAATCCCCCTGGCTGTCGGCGTCGTTGTCATCAATGTAGAGACAGCCTTGAATGTGGCAAAAGCCGGAGAGACACCAGTCACGGAAAAATTTTTAACTGTGGCCGGGGCTGTGCCCCAACCGGTGACGCTGCGAGTCCCGGTGGGGATCTCGGTAGCTGAATGTGTGGAGGCAGCCGGCGGACCAACGGTGGACCGACCTTGTTATTTTTTGGGTGGAGTGATGATGGGGGTGATGGTTACCGATCCAGAGACCCTCGTGGACAAAACCTTAGGTGGCATTGTGGTACTGCCAGAGGATCATATATTAGCGGTTCGTCGGCGGCAAGATTGGCGACAAATTGTTCGGATTGGGCGAAGTGCTTGTGACCAGTGTTCCTACTGCACCGAGCTCTGCCCGCGTTGGCTGCTGGGGCATCCCATCGAACCCCACCGAGCGATGCGGAGCTTAGGCTTTAACCTGGTGGGCCAAGCCAATGTGGCGGGCACAAGCTTCTGCTGCGAGTGCAATCTGTGCTCACTGTATTCCTGCCCAGAAGATTTGGATCCGAAAAACGTATGTGCGGACAATAAGCGACGTTTAGCAGCCGAGGGAAAGCGGTGGCAGAATCCTCCCTTTGATCCCCGACGGGCTGAGCTGCATCTTCGGAACCGTCGGGCCCCCATGGAGCGGCTAATCCGAAAGCTAGGCTTACAAGGATATCCCAACGTTGGCCCCCTGGTTGAAAAAGAGTGGAAACCCCGGCGGGTGGGCATCCGCCTTAAGCAGCACGCAGGAGCTCCGTGTGAACCCGTGGTCGGCGTGGGACAGAATGTGGAAAAGGGTGAGGTCTTGGGAAGACCACCCATTGTCAACGGCAAGCCTGCCCTTGGTGCTCCTGTTCATGCATCCATTTCCGGCACGGTCGTGAAGATCGAAAATGAGGTGATCTGGATCGAAGCTCACTAGAACAGGCACGAGTACCTCTAATTTCCTTTGTCAGGGATATTTTCTGAGTCTTTGGCTTCCACACTTTGATACTAGATATGGAAAATTCCAAAAATTGTTGAGTGTCACAAATATAGGAGGTGGGTGGCTGGGGACAAGCCTTTGGATTGCAACTAGCAGGCGATTAATCGCTTCTTGCCGGATCAGTGGTTCCGAGAAGATTTGTCGAAGTAGATAGCTTTTGTCCGGGAGAGCAGAGAAGGCCATGGTCACTCTTCCTCAGATGCGGTCTGTGGGGGCAATTGAACTATCGAGCATCGGAATTGGCTATCAGATTCAAGATGATATGCTGAAAGCTGCATCCGTGCAGTTGCTCATAGCCCGGACGATTTGCTCAGGAAAATATCTCATCGTAGTGGGCGGTTCGGTAAGCGACGTGGAGGCCTCGGTCCGCAGTGCCTTAGAACGGGCGGAGCATTCGATCATTGATCACCTAATTTGCAATAACGTACACGAGTCGGTATTTCCCGCGTTGGGGCAGTCAGTAACGTTGGACGCGGATCATGTGGGTGCCCTAGGGATAATTGAAACATTTAGTGCGGTAAGTGCTCTGGCAGCAGCCGACGTGGCTGCCAAAGCGGGCCGGGTGACCCTTTTCCGAATTCATCTGGCAATGGCCTTAGGCGGAAAAGGACTTATCCTGTTAACGGGATCAGTTGCAGATGTGCGAGCAGCAGTCCGAGCGGGGGCGGAGGAGGTGCGACGTCGCGGCCTCCTGGTTTCCGAGGTCGTCATTCCCAATCCCAGCCGCGAGCTGTTTTCCGATTATTTGTAATCCCCCGCTAGTCTTTTCATGACGATCTGATCCATCACGTTCGGCCGATCGAAGATTTCGGAAAGGGGCCATGCACCGGCCACTCCGAAGCATTCCCCGGGGTGGGATGCAGATACTGAAAGGGCCGGAAACGTCCCCTTGTAACTGAAAGCAGTTTACCTTCGGGCAGCATCCGAAGCTGGGTAGGCCCGCTTGCCTCTGCTCTCCGGCAACCCGAGAGGTAAAAACACACCCTGGCCGAGCGGGAGTCCCCTCGGCCGCGAAGCTTGCCCCCCCAAATCATTCATCCTGAAAGATCTTCGAAGCCGTTTTTTCGCGGTCTTCGGCCGTAGGTTTGTCGCTTCATTTTGGGAAATTTTGTAGTGGGCTCGGGAGAGGGACTTCTGGGCAACGACCTCTCCGGCTAAAACCGCCGGGCAATGTCTGTGTCAGAAAGCGTTGCCGCCTTTTTAACACCTTATGGGACACTCTACTTCGCAGAGGTTAAGAAGCGTTCGAATCGGTCCAGAGCCTCCTCCAACACTTCCATACTTGTGGCAAAGGACAAACGAACGTATCCCTCGGCTCCGAAGGCCGAACCCATCACCGTGGCTACACCTTCTTGGGCCAAGAATTCCAGGCACCAATCCGCGGTACCGTGGATTACTTTGCCGTTGTACCGCTTGCCGAGGTAATGGCTGATATTGACGAACGCATAAAAAGCCCCGGACATCTCCGGAAAACTGATGTTCGGGATTTTCCGCAAACGCTGGCAGACGAAATCGCGGCGGCGAGAAAATTCTGCCCGCATTTGAGCCACGCACTCTTGTGGACCGGTCAGGGCAGCCAAAGCCGCATACTGGCTTATGCTACAAGGATTCGAAGTCTCCTGGCTTTGAAGATCTCCCATGGCCGCCGCCACATTAGCCGGAGAAAGCGACCAGCCAATCCGCCAGCCGGTCATTGCATAGGTCTTGCTAACTCCGTTAATAACTACGGTGCGTTCTGCAAGTCCCGGGCGGACCGTGGGAAAACTACTAAACGAAAAGTCCCCGTACGTCAGTTGGTCGTAAATCTCGTCAGCCAAGACCATCAAGTCATATTCCAAAACAATATCCGCCAGCTGCTCAAGCTCTTCCCGAGTGTACGTGGTACCTGTGGGATTAGAGGGTGTGCAAAGAAGCAGCAGCTTCGTTTTTGGCGTAATTGCTCGCCGGAATTCTTCCGGAGTGAGCTTGAACTGCGTTTCCTCCCGGGTGGGAATAATCACCGGCTTTGCCCCGGTAAGTTTCACCAGTTCCGAATAGCTCACCCAATACGGGGAGGGGATGATCACCTCGTCCTCCGGATCCAGGAGCACAGTTAGGGCATTATGAATGGCATGCTTGGCTCCGTTGGAGATCACCACTTGGTTGGGACTGTATTCCAACCCATACCGCCGCTTGTAATCGTCGGCCACAGCTTTTTTCAGTTCAGGAATTCCACTGGCGATGGTGTAATGGGTATGGCCGGCCTTCATGGCTGCAATAGCAGCCTCGCAAATGTGCCAGGGAGTGGGGAAGTCAGGCTCTCCCACACTCAGATCGAGCACATTTCGTCCCTCAGCCTTCAGTTGCTTTGCCTTCGCCGACATCGCCAAAGTTGCTGAGGGTTCCAGATTTTGGATAAGGCGCGAAATCTTCATCGTCATCTGCTGCTAATCTCCTCCTAACAAAATGGAGCCCGTTCTCCACCCGCAAACACAAATTATGGGAGAAATTTTCTCCAGCCTAGCAGCTTCCGAGATGCCTCAACCCCGAGTGGGCTAATTGTTAACATGTACAAAAGTATACAGCCTCTGGCCACGGTCTGAACGGGGCTAAATGTCTCCCAAAAACCGGAAAGGGTTTTTCCTCGAACTCTTTAAAAATTCGCCAAGGGCAACCTTCACAAAGGTTGACAATTGTGAAAACCGCGACTAACCCGGACTCAAAAAGCCTTGGCCCTCAACTTGTCGGCACTTTTACGGTTCCCCTTCCCGAAAAGTTAATTGACCTCGCAAAGTGTCGGAGACCTAACCGCAACGACCTGGAGATTCCTTGTCTTCAACCGCCGCCTAATTTTTTACTTGTTGTTCTGCTGAAATTTCCCGGATTTGCCACTGCCTGAGCACGTGCTTTGAGGCCACCCGGCCCCTGAACCAAAGCTTGGTGGATTTCCTCTCCTTTCACGGACAGGAGGGTAATGAAAACAAGTTATTGACCCCAGAACCTCTGGGAGAGAAAATCCCCGGATGCCGGCAGTTTGTTGGCAAGTCCCGGTGTTACTTGGGTTTCGGGTGTTTGTATTTCCCTTGCCGGGGAGGAAGAAATCCGACTCTAGAAGCCATCCTCCCACGGCTTGAAGAATGGATCTCCCCCTTAAGTACAGGCTTCGTTCGATCTTCCGTTTGCAACGCTAATTTACCAACCTCGGACGCATTTGAATATAACCCCATAGCGGGGTGTGCGAGCATGAAGGTAATTACGGATCGAGACTATCGGAAATGAGCAACGTTCGCTACGGTCTTTGGCTTGTCGGGGCCCGCGGGGGTGTGGCAGGATGTGCCAGCTTAGGGCTGGCAGCCCTCAAGAGGGGATTGATCCCGCTTTGGGGGCTCACCACCGAGCTTCCCCAATTCGCAAAATTACTTTTTCCTTCCTGGACAGAGTGGGTTATCGGTGGGCATGAGATTCGGGAGACCTCGCTAGTTCGGGAGCTTCGCGAATTCTCCTTCCGGAACAAGCCCTTCGAACCAGGGTTAGTGGACACATGTTCCAAAGAGTTAGAAGAGGCAGATAAGAATATTCGATGGGGTACCCTCTGGGGGACCGACGAAGCCATTCGAAGTCTGGCTTCTCCGCAAGTGCCGCTCGATCCTTCCGCCGCAACCGCAGTGGCCCGATTGGAACGCGATATCCTTGAGTTCCGAAATACCTTCGGCTTGAAGCACGTTGTGGTGGTCCATGTAGCCTCCACAGAACCACCTGTAGACATCCAACAAGTGCCCACCACTTGGGCCCGACTTGAAGAATGGCTAGAGGAACCGGCGGCCCAAATCCTTCCAGCTAGTACCTTGTATGCCATTGCTGCTTTCCGGGCAGGGTGTTCTTACATTAATTTCACCCCTTCTTTAGGTCCGAACTTGCCAGCGGTCTTCGAACTGGCCACCGCCAAGAGTTGTTGCTTCATGGGCTGTGATGGGAAAACCGGTGAGACTCTCCTGAAAAGTGTGCTTGCTCCCATGTTCGCCCGACGAAATTTGCGAGTGCTCAGTTGGGTGGGACATAATATCTTCGGAAATCTGGACGGCAGGATTCTTGATCACCCGCAGCACAAGGCAAGTAAAATCGCTTCGAAAGACTCGGTGGTGCATACTATCCTCGGCTATCGGCCTCAAACCCATATTTCGATCGAGTACATCGAGAGTCTAGGCGATTGGAAAACCGCTTGGGATCACGTGCATTTTGAGGGGTTCTTCGGAACAAAAATGATCCTGCAATTTATTTGGCAGGGCTGTGACTCGGTGCTGGCTGCCCCACTTGTGCTGGATTTGGCCCGCTGGAGTGTATTGGCTTGGCAGCGGGGGCATGTCGGCCCAATGCCGTTTTTGGCTTGTTACTTCAAAAGTCCGTACGGGGTGGAGGAGCACGATTTTGCCGCCCAGTTCCGCATCCTGGAAACTTGGGCTCTCGGAAAGGAGGGGATTTCTTCGAAGCCCTAAAGATTCCGGAGGAAATTTAGGCATCTTTTTTATCGGGCGGCTCAACCAAGCTGGTTACAGTTTTTCAAGGTGGTTCCTCAAAGCTTGCCTTTCAACGGTGCCCACAAAGGGCGGAACATACGATCCGCCTGCTAAGTGGTTTCCTTAGGTATCCGAGGGAGAACTCCAAGGGTCACGTTGAACAAGTGGCAGGATGGCAAGGCTTAGGTGATATTTCGCCGGGGTAGGTAACTTTTTGGGCGGGAACATCGATCTCTCGGCTTCGAGAAAGGAGGATAGACCATGTGGCAATTAAGAGATCGGTATCTTTCGGCACTGTTGTGGTGTGGAGCCTTTTCCCTTGTAGCAACTTTGGGTTTCCCGTGGGCATCGGGCGAAGAGGTAAATTATGACGAAAGCAAGGTACCTCCGTACACTTTGCCCGATCCTTTGGTTTGCCTCGACGGGACCCCGGTTCGGGATGCCAAGACCTGGTTTGAAAAACGGCGGCCGGAAATCTTAAGGCTGTTTCAGACTTATGTCTATGGAAAGTCGCCAGGCCGACCTGCCGATATGTGGTTCGAAACCACAAGTGTTGACGAAAATGCCCTGGGCGAAAAAGCCATCCGGAAGGAGGTCACGGTCCATTTCACCAAGGATCCTTCCGGCCCGGCAATGCACATTTTGATTTACCTGCCGAAAGATGAGAAACCGCCCGTCCCTTTGTTTTTAGGGCTGAATTTTTGGGGAAACCACTCCATTCATCCGGACCCGGGCATAACCCTTTCACGGGCATGGATGCGGGCTAGACCGGAGTATGGCATTGTCAATAATCGGGCTACGGAAGAATCTCGGGGGAAAGCGTCTAGTCACTGGCCTGTGGAAAAGATCCTTTCTCGGGGATATGGGTTGGCCACCATTTACTACGGCGATTTGGACCCCGATTACGATGATGGCTTCCAAAATGGGGTTCACCCCTTGTTTTATCGTCCGGGCCAGACTCGGCCGGCCCCCGACGAGTGGGGATCGATCGGAGCATGGGCCTGGGGGTTGAGTCGAGCCATGGATTATTTTGAGACCGATCCCCAGATCGACAGTAAACGTGTAGCAGTTATGGGACATTCTCGGCTGGGAAAGACCGCTTTGTGGGCGGGAGCTCAAGATGAACGGTTTGCCATTGTGATCTCCAACAATTCCGGCTGCGGAGGTGCTGCCCTCAGTCGTCGGCGGTTCGGGGAAACTGTCCGCCGTATCAACACCGCGTTTCCTCATTGGTTCTGCGAAAATTTCAAGCAATTTAACGACCGGGAGGACGAGTTGCCCGTCGATCAGCACATGTTAATCGCCTTGATTGCTCCACGACCGGTGTACGTGGCAAGTGCTGAGGAGGACCTGTGGGCAGATCCGCGGGGTGAATTCCTAGCATGCAAAGCGGCCGACCCTGTCTACCGACTGTTAGGTACCGACGGCTTAGCCGCCACAGAAATGCCTCCTTTGGATCAGCCAGTGATGAGCACCATCGGCTATCATATTCGCCGGGGAAAGCATGACGTGACCGAATTCGACTGGGAACAGTATTTGAATTTCGCCGATCTTCACTTTGGGCGTAAGCCTTCGCCGTAAGAGATTCCGGGTAACACATTCCAGCCAACTCGGGGAACGTTCGGCCTCCCCGGGGAATGGGCCCAGGAGAATTTCCTGCTTTCTTCTCGCGGGTCCTTAGGCCAAATCACGATCCTCGAAGAGGAGCAGGGCTACTGTCATCGCCAAAAGGCAGTATAGAAGGGTGTACAGCGAGGCGGTGGCCAAGTAAATCGGTGGCACAGCTCGGCCCGTTGAGATCGCGGTCTCCACACTCAGATGGCCGAGCACTGGAAATACTGCCGCAATCAAGTTCCCCACAAAACCCACAATCGGGAATCGACCAACGGCCGAGTTCAGAATTAAAGGTGTCAGGTGCCCAACCACATAGATGGTGAAGCAAATTACCAGGTTAGGCAGCATAGGAAGCCGCGTGGAAATAGCCACAGCAATGGAAGCAAGGATGATGGCTTCCAAGAAAACTAACACCAGCCCAGGCACGGTCTGCAGCATTTCATTGAGGCAATCCACAGACCGCGGTTCTGGCAAGGCACTTTCTCGGGCATCGTAAACCACTTTGTAGGACACACTTGCCAGGAATAAGGGGCTCAAAATCAGGAAGAGGAGTACCACCGGGGCCATCACCCCCAAAAATTTGCCTATCACAAGTTTCCACCGGGAAATCGGCTTCGATAGCAAAGTCAAAGCTGTACGTCCTTCAACCTCCTCGGAAATGGAGACACTGGCGGTCCACACAGCGAGAATCACGGCCAGCACTTTAATGAGGGTCAAACCTTCGGCCTTCAGCATTTTGATATCTTCACCAAAGGTGTTGTAGGGAATAAAAGGAAAGAGAACGATCGCCGTGATTCCTAGAGCGATAAGCACGTAGGCGAGCGGTTGAGAAAGGGACTCTTTTGCCGCCGTCCGAGCGATTGCGTAAACCCGCGGGGCCAGGGCTTCTAAAATCCAGCAAATGATCCAAAACAGAATGGCTGCACCAACAGTTCCGACGGCCACCACCCACAATGGCCGGACCCAAGTCATCAATGCTGCAAAAACCGGTAAACTCAGAACTTCCATCTGACAAAATCCTCTAAAGTAAGGCAACCTAGTCTTTGAGTACTATGTTCCTCCCGATTGTTCGCCCCAAACCTCGCTTGTTTTTAGGCCGCGGTCAGGTTGGCAAGTGCGTTTTATTTGCTCACATAGGCTAAGGCGGCCGGCCTTAAAAACGGGTCCTTCTCAAAAAAGCCGCCATCCGGCCGGCATGCCGAATTGTTCCCCGCGTCCCCTTTCCTCCTTCGGTCCTACCTTCCAATCACATAGGAATCATTTTCGATTTACCAGGTCCTGACCCCTTTTTTGGGAATGGGGTAAGAGTTGACTGATTAAAGGTCCGTTCCCTGGACTCCCCGGAGTTAACCTTTTGACGACCAATTCCGCCGGACTACTTCCATAGCGAAACACACCCACAATCTTTATTAGCCATCTCTAGGCCATCTCTAATAAGGCTTTTATTAGCCAAAACGCTAAGCTACGTTCTCCTCCAAGGACTGTTTCCCTTCGACTCATCCTCCCACCACACCCCGCAGATCTTTGTCCGCAATGAAATCGAATTGCCTCCGAATGACACCTCGCAAGATGTCTCCAATGTTCGTTCGAATAATCATCTTGGGAAATGGCCCTCTTCGCGGGAATGTAGAGACCATCTCTCAAAGGATCTGCTTTTTGTTTGAAAAATCTGCATTCCCGTAATGATCATGCTGGCAATCACTTAACAGTGGCCCGGCAATGACCTCCCACCAATTCCTGGCGTTTCCATCCGTTCCTTTGAGTTTTCGCTTGCCCCCTCCCGATGGTTCGGAATTCCTTGGAACTAAGAATGGGCGGGATCAATAACGAATTTCAAAGCCGGAAAAATTCCCGGTGGCCGGTAGCCGCGTGACGTCTTCATGCCGGATGAACCCCCTCATTTCGCCCCGGATGTCAGCCAGAAAGCGGTCTAATTCTTCAGGCTGGCCCTCTGCTACCAGCTCTACACGTCCGTCGGGCAGATTGCGAACATAACCCGACACTTGATATCGCCGGGCGATGTGCCGGGCCGTATAACGAAACCCTACCCCTTGCACCCGTCCTTCATAATACACGTGGCGGCGTTCCATGGCCTGGGTTGATTTCCCTCCCTCCATCGCCGCAGACCCTATCCGAGATTCGACAGGACCTTTCTGCCAAATCCACCAAGCGAACTTGAAACCGAAGAACCACAAGGTCCCGCAGAGCCCCTTCGGTCCTCAACTTCGCTTGACTACTCAAGGTTGCATCGAAGGTGAGATCACCTTTAGCTCCGTTCGCTAGTCATCGAAAATCAGCTTGGCTTTGAACACAATTTGAAGGCCGAGCAATTCGGCCTCCTTCTGGGCATTTTAATAGCCGCGGGGATACTCGGGAAAGCTACCGCCTCCCGTAAACATTACTGCCCAAACCGGGGGCAGAAACCCGCAGCCATGAAGGCTTCCTCAAAACATTTCAGAACTGGAGAACGACAGATTTGGTTAATGCACAACGGCTACATACCAGAAGGACCAAATAACGTGACCGATACGGGCAAAAAAACCGATAACCCAACTTCGGTCTGGGTAATGCCTCTCGACATTGAAGTCCTCCCAGAGATAGGGCAAAACCGAAACTTTAACCCGAAAGAGAATTGCCGAAATTGATCGAATTTCGCCGCAGGATCAAGCCAGGGATTACCTTTCACCAGCGAGGAGAGCCTAAGTAAACTAACTGTCGCAACTAGGTAATGTTTACTGTTTTGCATGGCCAGACTGAGGTAGCCCTGCTGGGCCGAAAACGCTCCGACACGGCAAATACCGCCTGTGGAAAAACACTTACGGCCGGAATTGGCGAGCCTTTTGGCCGCCCCGCCGGATTAAAAAGTGCAAAAGTGGACGACTGGAAGGCCTTCCCTTGGAAAACACAATCGTTATAATCGCGGGGTACGGTAGTGCGGTTAGCCCCAGGGTATTTCAGCCAGTTTTAGTTAGCGAAAAAACCCTACCAATAATGTTCCGCGACGCTTGTGCAGGGGTTTTACTAAAGCCCCCAATTGAACTTCTGAAATGGTCAATAATCTGAGGTAAGAATAGCACAATGATCAACATCCAGGTGACTTAGCCATGGCGAAGAAAGGCAAAGGCAAGAAGAAAAAGGCAGAAGTAGTTTTCCTTGTCTGTGAAGAAACTGGTGACTACAACTATGCCCTTCGACGGAAGCCGGGGGGTGAGAAACTCCGGCTGCGGAAATTCTGCCCCCGGTGCCGGCGTCACACTTGGCATGTGGAGAAGAAGAAGTAAGAGGTCGGTGGGCATCCCGGGGTTCCCGGCACCCGGTTGACGGGTTATCTTCGAGGTTTTTTAAGGGAGGGTGCTTGTCCTTTGGGCCTGTATGCTCCAACCCGACTACTGACTCGATATCCAGCCCTTCCTATTGGTTATGCCGAAATGCTGGCGGTTTCAGTCCCCGGATCCTGCGGCGGTCCAACGGCTAGAGGCACGTGGGTTGGATCCCATCGTTGCCAGGATCCTAGTGCTTCGGGGAATCAAAACCCCGGAGGAAGCCGAACGGTTCTTGGAGCCCAGGCTTACTCATCTTCTTGATCCCGAAGAATTGCCAGGTTGCAAGGAGGCTGCCGAATTACTCCTCAGGGCCCTTCGCGATGGAAAGCAAATCACTGTTTACGGCGATTACGATGTGGACGGGATCACAGCCACTGCCATTTTGTGCCGATGTCTCCGGCTTTTGGGGGGAAAGGTCGAAACTTATGTACCTTGCCGTTTTGAGGAAGGTTACGGCCTAAACCAAGCAGCCATCGAATCCTTGGCCCGAAGCGGCACACAGTTTCTTGTCACGGTTGACTGCGGGATTGCCAGTGCAGCGGAAGTAGAACTCGCTCGTCAGTTGGGGATGGCGGTGGTCGTCACGGATCATCATTCTCTCCCCCCTCAATTACCGCCGGCCAACGCCCTTGTCCATCCCGGTTTGAATTCCTGTGGGGGAAATTACTCAGAGTTGAGTGGGGCGGGAGTAGCTTTCAAGCTAGCTTGGCAGTTGTGCCGATTGGCCGCAAAAGCCCACCGCCTCCCCGAGCAGTTTCGCGAATTTCTTTTGCATGCAACCGGGTTGGCTGCTGTTGGTACCATTGGTGATGTGGTTTCCCTAGGGGGCGAAAACCGGGTTTTGGTTCATTGCGGGCTACACGCTCTGGCTCGTCAGCCATTCCTGGGACTTCAGGCATTGCTAGACGCGGCCGGTATTCCGCCCATCCAGCCCCGCGATTCCGAGAAAATTGCTTTTCAGATCGCCCCACGGCTCAATGCAGCAGGCCGGCTCAGTCACGCAAACTTGGCATTGGAGCTATTGCTGACGGATTCGCCGCTTCGAGCCCGGCAAGTTGCCGAAGAGCTCCAGGCCCTCAACCGCGAACGGCAGTTCTTGGAACAAAAAATTGCCCAGGATTGTTGGCGTCGGTTTTACGAAGAAGGTTGGGAAAACGCACCAGCAGTGGTGCTGGATAGCGATCGATGGCATCCAGGGGTTATCGGGATAGTGGCTGGCCGGATGGCAGAGACCCTTCAGCGTCCTGTCGTGTTGATTGCTTCCGATCCCGAACGAGCTCGGCCGGCCATTGGTTCTGCTCGGGCAGGCTCTGCTTTTAATGTTTTTGCGGCAGTCAGTTCTTGTCAGGAATTACTGCGGACGTTTGGAGGCCATTCGGGGGCGGCTGGATTTACCCTGGATCCTCACTTCATCCCGTCTTTCCGCGAGAAATTTCTAGCGTTTGCCGCCGAGATGGGTTGGGAAACGGTAAAGGCAGAGCCCCTCACGGTAGAGGCAGAAGTTCCCCTTGGTACCCTCGTTCCGTCGGTGGTGGCCGAGTTGGAAAAGATTGGGCCGTTCGGGCATGGAAACCCCCGGCCCGTACTGGCCGCCGCTCAAGTACATCTGGCAGCACCACCCCAGCCATGCGGACCAGGTGGACAACATCTCCAACTGACCCTTGGGCAGCAAGGGGTGAGATTAAGGGCCGTCGCTTTTAAACGGATCCATTGGTTGGAAGAGCTTGCTTCCCATGCCGGTCCCATCGATATTGCCTTCCACCCCGTGCTAGACGAGTATGCAGGAGAACGGAGGGTCAAACTGCACTTGGTAGATTGGCAGGCAAGTACTCTCGATTCCGAGTAGAGCGGATTTATGAGAAACTCTGGCCCAATAGCACAGGGGCAAGTTAATTTTCTTTTCGAGTGACCTTTCCAATCGGATGAGACCCTTGATACGAACAATTTCCCACCTGGTATCGGTTTTTGATGTCGACATAATTTCGCTGGTGTGAGCCCCGGACGGCGAAGCACGCAAATATTTGTGAACCAAAATAGTCCCTGGTTTCGACGACAAAGCGGTTCAAATCTGGGTCCAGTTGGGACTTGCAGGTCGGCTTGTACAATGTGGCAGGAGTGTAGACGAACCCAAGCCTTTGAAAATAGCGATTTCCCGTAGGTTCACGCGAGGAAAAGGTCCCCCGAATGGAACCAGATCTTTGGGAGCTCGAACGCGAAAAGCTCGTCCGCCACATTGCCAGCCGTGGTGTTCAATCCCCTCGAGTGTTGTGGGCCATGCGGCAGGTGCCTCGTGAACGCTTTGTGCCTCAAGCATTGGCTGCAGAAGCCTACGAGGACAAACCATTGCCCATCGGTTGGGGACAAACGATCAGTCAACCGTCGATTGTGGCAATGATGACGGACGCTCTGGACCCGCAAGGAGACCATCGGATCCTCGAGATCGGCACCGGGAGCGGGTATCAGACAGCAATTCTAGCCTTGTTGGGCGGGGAGATTGTCACCGTTGAGCGATTACCTACTCTCATGTTTTCCGCGGCCCGACGGGTGAGCTCCCTCGGCTTGTGGAACGTCTTTTACATTTTGGGTGACGGCACCTTAGGCTGGCCCGACGGTGCCCCTTACGATCGAATTCTTGTGACGGCTTCCGCTCCGGAACTTCCGGGACCGCTTTGGGACCAACTTAACGAAGGCGGTATCATGGTTATTCCGATTGGTACCAGGGATGAGCAGGTTCTCTATCGTATCATCAAACGGCAGGGATCTCCGGTTTGGTTCAGTATTACCGCCTGTCGCTTTGTGCCTCTGGTAGGTTTGCACGGGTGGGCAGAACCAAGTGTAGGTCCGCGTGAATAAACTGACGGGTAATTCCTCCACTCCACTGGTAGTATTCCTCAAAAGCTTTCCAGGCCCGTTTGCCACTGGGTGATACGAAGGAAGTTCGGCAGCTATTAAACGCAACCGGCCGGCTGAAGTTATTCGCATCTCCAACCCACTGGCCTTGCACCTTGGGCCTCCGGTGCAGAACATGTCGCCATGGGGGAAAAGGGAATGACAGGATACGCTTGGCATCTGTTAGTGATTCCATTAGGGTTCAAACCAACCCATTTCCCCCACACTCCCTAATGCTGCATAATATGCTTTAAGGAAGCCGGGAGAATCCCAGCGTTTTCGAGAGCTTTCTGGAACTGAGATCCTCACTTAAACGCAGGCTGACTCTGCACACCGGCTTTGGATAGTCGAATTGTGTGAGAGGATCCCCGCCAAAAATTCATCTATTGGCCAGCCACCGTTCCCCTTTGAGGGAACGTAAACAACCCAATGTAAAATTTGGCAAGGATCGCCATTTCAACCCACTGTGCCATAAGATGCACAATATTGCCGTCAATTATTAGGTTCATCAGGGAAGTAATAAACCGGTGACAGGGGCAAACTTCAGGGGTGTGTGATTGGTGGGCTTTGGCTAGTTACTTTTGCAACATGCTTCAAACGGGGCAGGAGGGTCGGTTTGGGCATTAGTTCTACTGACAAAACCTTGTTTGGGGATGGGAAAACGCTCCGCCTGGTCAACAAAGCGATAGAATCGGTCCCGAACTTCATTTGCGATCTAAAGGCGGTAGCGTGGGAGAGGCGAACCGTAGACAATCTTCCGGGTAGTCAACTCGGGCTCAGGACCTGGAAAGTCCTGAAGATAGTATTGGAGCCTCCTGAATAATTCCCGGGGCAAGGAGATCAGCTTTGGTGAAGCACAATTTGTGGCCCACTTGGCCGTGAAAGAATCCAGCAATTGGATTAGAGCGTTTCACTCCAATGAAATAATTCAGGATGCCCAATTGTGTGTTGCGTAAATTGGCTAAAAGGATAATTCTGGCAGAAAAGATAGTCTGGAGCTTGCTCAGGGCTTTGGCGTCAAAGCGAGAGTGGCGGAATTGGCAGACGCGCTGGACTTAGGATCCAGTGGGGAAACCCGTGGGGGTTCGACTCCCCCCTCTCGCATTATTGATACATTTCAGCATGCATCCGACAGTTTAGGGGCCACGAGGACACTCATTGCCCCGGGCAGAAATCGGGAAGAAATAACGCCTTCTCGAAGGTTGCGGAAATCCTCATAGTTAGCCGCCAAAAAAGCAAGGAGCTTGTGCATCACCGCGGGCTGGGGTCGACGCAAGCGGTCGGACGTGGTGATTGTGGGATTGGGCTTTTCATGGGCTCCTGCGGCAGATTTGTGGGCGAGGGGACATGTCCTGCGGACACAACGTGCCGCCCCTTGCGTTCTTCGGTAGCCGGACCTTTGTCCCGCCCAATATTGACGCGGCTCAAAAAGTCCGTTAACGGGGCTACGAACGCCGGATTGTCCCAGGGTTTCCCCGCATGATGGTCCCCCATCGCTCCTGTAGTGAGTTCTCCGCATGACTTGTTGAGAGGGGAGGGTTACCTGCATGCATTGCTTGACCTTTGCCTCGTTTTGTTCCAAGGCAGAGGTTAGCACCCCAGCGGTTCATGCCCGATCACTAGTCAGATGCGGTCGATTCGGTATGACGGCGGGTTACCGGCGTCGGTGACCTGCCGTTGTAGTTTCAGGAATCGTACTGCAGGAGCCGCCGTTCTCCCTCCAACTGGCGGATTCGCGTCACGTCCTGCGTCACTTCAAGAGTTCCCAGATATTTGCCTTCAGAGTCGCGGACGGCAAAATAGCGAATGTGAACAAATTTCCCCCGAAAATTGATCCAAAATTCTGCTACGTTCTGCCGCCCGCTGCGAAAATCATTCAAGATTTGCTCCACTACATGTACACTTTTCGGGGGGTGGCAGTGCTGAACCTTTCGGCCGAGAATCGTAACGTTCCTATCAAAAATGCGATCAGGGCCATCCGAGAAGTAAACCACCCGGTCGTTTTCATCCACGAAAGTAATATCCACGGGCAGCACCCGCAAGATGGCAAGAAGCTGCTCCACCCCTAGTCTACCAGTAGGCAATTGAATAACGCCTTGGGCGAGATCAGAGTCATCCGATTTCGCCGGGTGGCTGACCGGTGGCTGATAAGAAGTTCCCGGTTCTACGAGACACCAACCGAACTGGGGAGATTCCTGCCAAATCTCAGCCCATTCCTCTGGGGTAAGAGTCCTGGCGGCCATCGGTAAAAGGATTCGCTCTTCTTTGTTGACCATTTTAACGACCGCCGCCAATGCATCCTTAGCCACCAAGGTTAACCGTTCTTTCGGAAACGTAGTTTGGCCCGAGCAGAAGGCACGAAGTTCCTGGGAAATTTGGTTGAGTTTCTGACGAACTTCGTCGTCTTTCGCCCACATTATCTGAGATGGACCAGTAATTCCGTGCCGCTCGAGCATCGGGAAGAGGAGATACTCCTTCCGTTTGTAGTGCTTGTCGACATCGAGGAGTTGATGGAATCCCTGGAGAATCGCCAGGGCGACTTGGACCAAATTCTCGCCATTCGTAGCTTCTTGCCACTGGCGGAGCAAATTTTCAATTTTCTTCACTAATTGGAGGATAGCCCGGTTTTCTTTAGAGAAAGTGTCGAACGGATGGCCCGCTGGGAAGGAAAGTGTTTCTTCCGGAAGGAGCTCCATCACCACCTGGCTGTGCAAATCGCACATCTGACATAACTCGTGGACCGGTAGTCCTTCGCCCAGAAGTTGCTGCTCCATCCTAGCGATTTCGCAAGGGTCCGTGTGGCGGACGAGGTTTTGAAACTCGGACTTAACCTCTTCGACGGGGGCACCTTCATGAAGCCGCCGAATCAGCTTTTTCATAACTTCGAGCCGGGACGTCGCTTTTCCAAGCATCTCGCTCATCGATTCGATCTCCGTTGATAGTTTGGGGGTTTCCGTTGCTCCCTTTTTCTGGTGTGGGAGTTACTGGCGAAACATCCTGCTCAGGTAGGCAAAAGTGATCGTGCGTTCCTGCCTTCCTCGGTCGCCTCGTGGAGAGAAAAATATGCCAACATCTGGATAGGAGCAGGTCGTTTCGATTGGTTCTCGGCTTACCCTGCCGAATGCTACGCCGGGAAAAAGCGGGGGGAGTTGATCTAAGTCAAGTTGAAGTACAATTCGTCAACAAGAACGGCGGCAAAAACTCATTAAGAGAGCGAGCAACATCTGGAGGGATTGCTCGAGTAAAAACGGGGGAAAGGGGCAGGAGATGCAATCCCCTAAGCCGCTTTGCCGAGACGGGGTTCGAACCCAGGAAGGAAAAGCTGTGTTGCGGGGTGCTCCCGTTCCCAAAATCGTTCTCGATAGCTGTCCGCCAGTCGCATCAAGAGCTCAAGGATCAAAAGATTGGATCGATTGAGCACGTGCCGACAGCTTCGGCTGCCCAAACCTCGAATTAAATCCCTCACCACATTAAGGTGCAGCTCGAGGGTACTACGGGCAGAAATTCCGGTAGCTGCTAAAATGTCCACTAGTTCGGCCAGCTCCCGTCGAAGGGTACCACTTCCCATAATGACATAAGTCCGCAGAAGCTCACGGTAGTGGTTAGCCAAACTGGGGGGTAGGAGAGGAATAGCGGGTTGGCGATCGGCCCAACGTGCCAGGGCATCGGAGGGAAAGATGTCCGGACACCCCAGCCTTTGCCCGGTGGATGCTGCCGGAGAGGCATCCTCCCCTTGCCCCTCCAGCCCGCGATGGGTGCCCGCAAGCTGGCGGGTAATTTGCTCCTGCTCCAGCAGAAGTCGGGTAGCCTCTTCCTGATCGCGGATTCTGCGTTGTTCTTCTGCCTGAGCAAGCCGACGATTCTCCCGGATAAGTTGCGATCGTTCCACCGCCCGGGAAACGATCCAAAAAACGGTGCGTGCCGTGGCGGTGTGGGCACATAGGTATCCGTCGGCCCCTTGCTCAAAGCAAAGGGATGCCAGTTCTTGCTCACTCTGATTGCCAAGGATGAGTACTGGTAATTCCGTGCCAGCCCCTCGGGCAGCTTGGGTCCATTGGAGGGCATCTAGTTCGGGAGGCTCGTGACTGATTAGTACCAGGTCGAAATCTTCTTCCTGAAGCCGAGCAAGCCCGGCTGCCGCCCCCACCACTTCCTCACGGTTAAGCTTGGCGGGAATTTCACGTGTAAGGGCATCGAAAAGCCAGGCTCCGATCCGCCGCGGCCCGGTCACATAAAGAAATCGCAGCCGAGCCGGAAGATTCACCGCGGCCTTTTGTATCGGCTGGGTAGGGGGCCCATCGCCTTTGGACGAAACCTTAACACTCATTGCCGGTGCTGGTTGTACCAAAAGTAAGCTCGGCTTGTGGTCTGTGTCGGCAAAGAAAAGACCGAGAGTTTCACAGATGCAAAGCCCCAAATTTTGTAGGGGCGTTTTACAGAAGCATCCCCGCAGGAGTCAAGCTCAGTAGTTCAGCTATCAATGAGTGTTTACCAAACGCCGACGATTCCGAAGGTATCCACGCGGCTCCTTGCTTGAGACGGGAAGTACCCTTGGATTTTAATCAGAGGGCAGAACGGCCAAAACTTATCCTTTGCACCTTGCCTATCCTTGCAGATTTGTGAAGTCTTTGTGGTTATGGGAATTCCGCGGGCCTACCGGCCGACGGTCTTCAGCTGCCGAAGGATCGCCATGTCTTCTCACTTTCCTATTTCCTGCAGTCTTTACAAAACCTCCTTCTTTCTCAAGACCCGCATTTTTCGTGACTTCTCACCTTAAGCACGGGAATTCCTTTGAAATGCAGGAGTCTGAAATTCTTGATTTACCGTAGCTTTAGGCTCGAGTGAAAAAGGGTCGCTTAGAAGAGCCTCCTTCGCCTTCTCAACAAACTATGCCTCCAAAACTGACTTCCGCTAGACGGACGGATTTTTAGATACTTGCCGTGAAGGTCGAAGAAGCTCGGCCCAGAGCGAGGGCTCCAGCTTTGAGGGTGTAAGTTCTTCTTGCTAACTTCGAAGCGGAACTTGCCGATGGAAGGTCCCCTTCCGCCCAACGTGCGAGATTATCGTCGGAGGAGGTTACTCCTGGAGATTTCCGGATCTTCCGAAAGGAAGAAGAGCCGGAGAGGAAGCCTAGGCCGGCCAGCCTCCGCGACTAAGACCTCTCCCCGGTATCCCCCGGATTTGGTACTCCTCCACCAGCCGCGACTTACCGACGTGCTACCCTTAAAACCCCTAACAGTGATTCTCTTAGGCTTTTTGGGGTTGGTGGGAATCGGGGCAATTGTGGGGGTAGAGTGGACCCTCGCGTCTCTTTTTCTTGAAGGGAAACAACAAGCCCCATGTGCCTTTGATGCGGAGGCAAAAACGAGTGTAGGAGGCTGGTTCTCGTCGATCCTTCTTTTTACCGGGGCTGTTTTAGCTTTCGGTATCTATACCCTGCGGAAGCACCGGCGGGATGACTTCCGTGGGGCCTATCGAATTTGGGTATGGGTGGGAATCGCCTGCCTTTTTCTAAGCATCCAGGAATCAACCGCCTTGATGAAGGCCGGGGAACAGCTATTGGCCCATGCTACGGGCCAAGCCGCATGGCAAGACATGACCCTCTGGTGGGTAGTGCCGTTTGCCCTTTTCTTTGCCATTATTGCTTCACGCCTATATGCAGAATTTGACAACCATTGGTCGGCGAAGGTGCTCCTTATAGCTGCAGGTGCCTTTTATCTAGCGGGTTGGATTCCTTCGATCTTGCAGGTCTCGGGAGTGCCGACCAATCTCCAGCCTTATTTATCGCAGGTTGCTCGAATGATAGGCCACCTCTTAATCGTGCTGGCCATAGTGGAGGAAGGCCGGCGAGTAGCCGAGGAGGCTTGGGCCGCCGTCGCCGCAGCAGAACAGGCCTCCCCGCGAGAGACAACCAAGGGTAGAAGGCAAGTCATCCTCCACGGAGGTCATTCCCTTCCTCACGGCTGGCATGCTCCGCAGTTTTGGCAGGAAGAGTCTATTCCCCAGCAAGGTGCGAGTGGCTATTCCGCGGACACGGAAGGACCTAAGCCTTTTGCGGGGAGCTCTCAACTAAAGGGGGCTGACCAAAGCCCTACTTGCACCGGAGGAAGCGAGGTCCGAGGAGGCCAACGGGAGCAGGCAATTAGAGGGCCCCACACCGATTTTTCCGTTGGTGTTGTTGTTACCTCACGTAGTCCTACGACGTCACCGTGGGGCGGATTGCCGCCCCAGAGTTCGCCCGGTGGTTCGGGAGCTTCCTCCGCTACCAGCCCGAACAGCTTCCCAAAGTTAGGCTTGGGAGGTCCCGGAGAGAGCACCGAACCGGAACTAATCGCAGGAGCATCTCCCGCTGCCTCTGCTGGTTCGCCAGCTTCCTCTAGCCAAGCCCTGCTCCCCGGATGCCCCAGTGGAAACTCCTCTCAAGGCGGGATTTCATTGCTTAGCCAATTGGGACTAGGGGCTTCTGGAGGAGTTCCGCGGAAGCTTACAAAGGCGGAGAAAAAAGCAATTCGCAAGCGGCTGGAAGAACTTCGAGCAGCTCGCGAAAAACGTTTGCAAGAAAGGCAACAATCCGAACAGAACTCTAGCTGAACACAATTTTGGTAGCCGAAATCAGCCGGGCAGCCTTTTCCTCGAAAATTGTTAATGCTTCAACATCAAAGACGAACGCCAAAATTCTCAGTGGCCTCCTTTCCTGGTTGGCCACGGATTGCGGTGCTCGAGGACTGCTACCATTAGCGGCAACAGTTATTCACGGCTCCCCCTGGTCCAAGAGACTGTCTTCAAGTTTACGGTAACGGCCGGTCTTGACCCGTAGGGACAGTTTTCTCGCAAGGTTTCGCCAGCCTTTACAGCACTGGCGTAAGCGAGGGTTGTATTAAAGCGGGACGTAGGAGAAAAGCGAACGAGCCGTAGCTTTTTTGGCCTTGAAACTTAAGGGATCTTTGTTTGCCATGGGTTTTCTGTCATCAAAATGAATCCGCAATGGCTGTACGAGTCACAGACCCCGGAAAGAACGAGCATAACATCTTACCGCATTGAAGCAGATTTGCCATAACTCGGTAAAAGGCACAAACTCATCGGTTCAGGCTCCCCTTGCTTCTTCTTTTACCAATCACGAGTTGGAACCTCCTTCTATTCCGAATGTTATAGCGAAAGCCCGGTCGGTTTAGTCCACCCCCGTAAAGTGTTACGAACAGGTTGCAACTTCAAGCCGCCATAGTCTTGGTAGTTTCCGGCATAGTCTTGCTAATTTGAAGCCAGTCTCAAAGCTCCGTCGGCAAGACTCATGAAAGCCCCGAACATTGCGTAGCCAACCGCGAGTTTGGGCTGCAGTACCAAAATTGCTGGCTACAACCTACACCAAACTGGGGGTAACTGATTTGGGCA
>Ga0272449_1001755_pt1 | contig 21564 bp, 22 predicted proteins | sample YNPCB0241_FD_198679 | JGI IMG/M metagenome (GOLD analysis project Ga0272449, IMG submission 198679) | Hot spring sediment microbial communities from Yellowstone National Park, WY, United States - YNP-CB-024-1 | ecosystem: Environmental > Aquatic > Thermal springs > Hot (42-90C) > Sediment... | reverse complement strand
AGCCTAAAACCTGCACAGCACACCCCCATTCGTTCCACGCGTGGAACGACACACTTCAAGGTTTTGAACCGGTTTTGAAACGACTTCCTCCGCATCTTTTAAACCCTTAACAGGATTCAGGCGGAAGACAGTTCTAGCACTATACTGTCCAAGCACACTATCTTCCCATCACATTATGCTAAAAGCCTCTGCTCCCGCATACAGTATAGTATGCACACTGTCTCCCACATTCTATTAAAGCATGTGCTTAAACCAGACAGAGCTCCCTCAACCGTAACACATGCTCCGAAAAGCAGTTGGATTCAATGGGGAAAGTCCTCTGCCTAAGATTGTACATGATACGGTCGAGAACAAGCACAGAACCTTTCCCGAAAACCTTGCCCAAAAACTTTTCAAACTTTTCCGGGCGATCGACAACCTCATCCAAGCTCCTTAACCCATTGTCTTTCAAGAAAAGCCTTATTATGGAAGCACGACACTTTTCTCCAACAACCTCGGCTAATCCAACATTTATTGACGCGACCACAGCCTTCTCTAGCTCAAACCTCGTGAACAGAGGCTTGCTCAAGCTGGATCAAAAAATATTCTATGAAAACAGAAAATAAGGAGAAAAAATTTTTCTTCCCTCAAACCTTTTCTCCAGCCGCAGACTGCGCCTTCACAGCCTCCAGCAGGAGGGAAACCTGCCTCTTGAGCTTGCGCGGAAACTTTCTTTCTCTAAAAAGGTTTGGGTCGTCGACTGGAGGACATTCTGGATGATACCTTAGGAGAGCAGGTGAAGTTAAAGCCTCTTCCAGGGTCAAGATTTCAACAATCTTCTTGCGAATGTTTCTGACCGACATCGGGGAAATCTGTACTACATCGGCCACAGCCACTTCAGTAACGTTTTCCCCCATGACAAGGGATGCAACATAGACGGCTGCGGCCGCAAAACATACTGGACTCCTTCCCCCCACAACACGCTTTTCCTTGGCTCTACCAATAATCTCTACAGCCTTCCTCCTCACCCTCTCACTTAACCCGAGGCTGGAGCATATTCTTGAAGCAGCTGCCTCAATACTCTGGGCTGGAACCCTTTTACCCGTAGACCAGAGGATGATACGGTACACTTTCCTAACATCCTTCCCACGTGCTCCAGCAGCCTCGATAACATCATCCAAGGTCCTGTGAACACCATATTCTCTACACGCGATGTAAACGCATGCTGCAGCCAAGTCCCTAAGCTTTCTTCCACGAGAAAGTTTCGCCTCAATACATCTTCTGAAAAGGTTTCCAGCTTCCTCGACAACACCTTCTCCAAGAGAAAGGTTGTTGGCAACAGATGATATTATTATTGCACCATCGTACATCGCCTTACTCGGTCCACGAAGTCTAACGTTAGCATCCCATTCCCTGAGCCTCGCAAACATTTCCCTAGCCTTAAATGGAAGAGTTCTTCCGAAGGCGTCGACGTCAGCCTCGCCTAGAAGAGACGAGGTTCCCCTGTCAAGAAAAGTTTCCGTCGAAACCATTCCCCAGCTTCTACCCCTCTGGTAGCCAGCGTACTCGCCGCGGTCCTCCAAAACAGTTCCACAGCTTTCGCACACAATCTCCCCTCTAACAGTATCGCGGACAAGCCGGCTGCTGCCGCAGACTGGACACACCTTCTCCAGAGACTGCATACAGTAAAACGGTGGAGAGAGAATATAAGAGAGAAACTTCTCCCTCACACCCTCCGGTAAAATGTAAGACTCTTTTCCCTACCTTTCTAAAGCCTCCATCAGAAGCTTGTATCCGACGTTAAAGTTGCGGACACATTCCTCAAGATCCTCTAAACGTTCTCCTTCAACATAGCATCTGACAATCAAAGCTCCAGCCTCAAAACATTTTCCAAGACTGTAGACTAAGTCAGCGTCCCCCAACAGCCTTCTAGGATACAGTCGAACCTCGGAAGCGAGGGCGGACATTTTCATAACAATATCGTGCACCAGCTCCCTCGAAACCTTCTTCCCACCTTCTACCACCATCTCATATCACACCATGTAACAGTTAAAATATATAAGCGGTCTCCAAAACATTTAGGCTAAAACTTTTATAGTTCTTCTTCGACAATTGATGTGATGAATAGGAAAGAGTTTATGGAAAGGCTTGAGGAAGCGAAAAAGGAGCTGGGTGCTCCACTCGAATTCAATCTTATGGAGGAAACATTTTCAGTGAGAACCTACGTGTTCAATGCAGGCTACCCATATCTCAAAGTTCTACAACATTATCGCAACCATGCTACAGAAGACGACGAATACAGTGAAATGTTCCTCGACGCAGAATGGCTTAAAGAAATATTAGAGAAGGTTAGAAAGTGAACTTGAAACTGAAACTATAAAAGTTTTAGCACTGTCTGCCGATACAATGGATCTATTTTTAGAGAATCTAGTATCACCTGCGCTTCACCCTTGTCTAATCCATAAAGTTTGAACACGCAAGCATCAGCTTCGGCCACAAGACTCCTTATTTCATTATCTATTTCCACAATATCTGATGTTGCAACAGCAATTTTTTCTCCATCCTTCCACCTGTTGAACTCTTCCTCCACCTTGGATAAGATGTTAACCGTGTCCCGTTTTTCGTAAGGATGAATCAATGGAATCTTAGTCTTCTTCAGCAGCTGAGATAGTGTGGAAACCTCCTGACTGGATTCCAGCAGCAACTGGGTTGACGCATAAACTATCCTCTGCAGTTTCTCGCTAACAAACTCTATTTCTTCAACAAGGTCGCAGCTGTCTTCCTGTAGCCCATAAATCTTTAACTTTCTTCCCTCACCTATCACCTCGAACCTATCAAATTTTTTGTCCAAAATCTCATTTTTTGATCCAGGATGGATTGTGGGCCTGCTGACCCAAGAGTCTCCAGCTTCACCGTAACGGAACAAGTTTATGTCTTGAAGCAGAATATCATATAATGTCTTCTCCCTCGTCTTCATCACATTCTGCCAATACTTCCAAATCTTAAACCACATGTATCTAGCCTTCTTTAAGTCAATAATCTTCTTAACCTTGTCCACTATAGCCTGCTGTCCTTCAGCGTCAGCCCGATAAAACGGCAAGCCTTCTATTTCATAGTTTCTTATATTATTTTGGCTTGAGAACAGCTCGAACCTCCAGTTGAGTACACTTGAGTTTAAAAGTCCTATCACATAATACTTGTCAAGCGTCACGTCTCTTGGAATTATGTATTTGATCGCGTTCGTAATCACTATACCCGGTTTAAGCAGCGCAAACTTTAGTCTTGGACGCATTGCCCTATTAATAGTGTTTCTTCCTATTATACGCTCATATTTGATGTTTTCTTCAGCCTCCTTCTTCTTTTCCAGGAAAGCTTCTTTTTTAACCCACCTGGGTTGAGGACCGTCTGGATCCAGGTTAACAAAATATTGGTCTAAATGGATTCCTTTTACAACCAAATCTCCTGTAGGCTGCATTGAAAGAAAGCTTTCGTCAAACGTCTCATGCAAATGTCCTTCTCCAACTTCCCCTACACTTGGAACCTTATCATTGCCCTTGAACGGTGGAATCCTGGAAATCTTCTCTAATATCGCCCACTCTTCTTTCGGCTTAACAAATGTCGGTATCCTATAATCTTCTCCTGCAATCTCCCTTATTTCACTCACTTTCAGTTCAAGATAGTCTAGCCTGTCAAGCTTCTTGAGCTCTTCATCGGATATGTTGGTTTTAACTTTGAAAGAATAGTCTGTATTAGGCTGTGTTTTCCTGTACACTAGCACTATAACATCCTGTGTCACGTCCTGGAACACTCTAGTCTTCTCCGGAAACTGGAGAACATTCAATATTTGGGCTTTCTCAAAAAACAGTTTTCTCAGAGCCTGCGAATCCTGTTCTCCTAGAAAAGATGTTGGAAATATCATTGAAAAGTATCCGTCCTCTTTTAGAAGCTGAAAACTTCTTTCGAGAAACAGTTTATAGAAGTTATAGTTTCCCCTCTGATATGAATAGGTTAGGTCATAGTATCTGCTGTAAACGTGCTTTTCCTCCTCGCCTTCAAGCAGCTGCTTTATTCTACCATATGGAGGGTTGCCGATCACAATGTCGAAGCCGGAACCCTTAGCCAACGGTTCCCCACTTTCGTCAAAGAACGCGTACCAAAATTCTAGGCACCAGTGGAAAGGCTTCGTCAACTCAAACAGTTTAGTGAGATCAGACTCCCTTTTTTCGCCTCCTTTCACAGTATAACGGAACCTGTTTTTCGCTAAAATTTCTCGAAAACGGATGTTGAGGTCCTCTCTTATCAGCCGCTTTATTTCCTCAATCTTTTCAACCAAATTTGGGTCGGATGGATTGTTCAGGTACTCGCGCCTGAGCCTCGAAAGTTCTGAAAGCATGCTTTTGTAGTTGGCTAAACAGGCGATCGCGTCATCGAACCGCATTCCGACAAGAGAGTCCCCGTTCCCAAAATTTGCTCTCAAATCTGGGAGCACATGCTCAGTTTCCTTCGGCAGCCTATCGAACCTAAATTCTACCGGAGCAAGTTTTACTGCCTCAAGCCAAATGTTTACTTTAGCGACCTCCAGCGCCCTCATGTCAAGATCGTTGCCGTAAATGTGCCTCAATATAATCTGTGACAGCAGCTCTCTGCTGTCTTGTGACCCCACAAGCCTTCTAATTTCACTAATCTTATCCAGCTTACCCTGAACCTTTTGAGCAGACTCCCATGACGAAAAATATGGCAAATATTTCTGTTCAGCCTCCTTAATGATCTCGTTCAACCTATCATATTTTTCCTTAATCTTTCGCAGGGCTTTGATGAGGAAGGATGCGGAACCGCAGGCGGGATCCAAAACCTTGACGGAAGTAAACCTTTTCACCAGCTCGAGAACCTTGTCAAAGTCTTCAGCGTTCAAGCCTGCCCTAATCTCCTCCAATATTCCGTCATAAAGTCTGCCGACAGTGTTCTCAACTATATACTCTGTTATATATTTTGGAGTATAGTATGCTCCCTGCTCCTTCCGCTGTTCAGCGAGAAAAGTTTCGTACGCTTTCCCAAGCACGTCCTCGTCTATGAGCCTAAAATTGTATTGCATTATCCCCATAAAGCCTATTGAAGTGCTAAGGTAGGTTAGACCCAAAACCATCTTAAAATTGTTGTAGAGGCGATCAACGTTTTCATCACTATCTTTTACATAGTCCAAGAAATTTTCTTTGAACAGTTCAGTATCATAGTAACTGAAGAAGAATTCGTTGACAGCCTCCATGAACTTCCTCAAAACCCTCATCTTACCCTTGCTTATCCAATCCCGCTCAGAATCGCTCCACTTCTTCTGAATCCACTTGAACTCGATTGCACCATAGTCGTCGAGAGTTTGAATGAAAATGAACTTGTCAATCAATCCTATTATCAGCTCAAGCTTCCTCTTTTCGCTTACATTGAACTCGACTTCAGACAGCTTTTTCACCCACCCCTTCAAGCTCTCTAAAAATTTTTTGTCCAACTCGTATCTTTCCAGTTGATCCGCCTTCCTGTCAGCATAATCTTTTAGATTCCTAATAACCTCATACTCTCTAACAAATTCGGCGAGAGTTGCCGAATAAAATGGTCTCGGATCTTCAGGGTCAAGGCTTCTGCTAAAAAACACCCACTCCTTCAAGTTTGTTAAGATAACATAGTCCCCGTCACCAATATACCTTTTTATCTGATCCTTGTGAGACTTCCAGTCTAAACGCTCCTGCTTAAGCTTCTTAACTATTCTCCTGCCAGCCTTATCCCTCTCCTTCCTCGAATCGAAAAGAGACTTTAGCTCCAGAACTATGATGTGCCCCAACTGGTCTTTAATTTTATAATCAATAAACCCGTTTTCACTCACCTCTGGAGGAGCGCTAGCGTAGCCATAGAAGTATTTTCCCAAAACAGAGTCGCCGGCAAAAAATGCTTCCCTCAACGCGGCTTCAGGCTTCGATCCCTCAAACAAGTGCTGTATATAGGACTTAGCCTCAGAAGTCTTCAGCCTGCTAATTACATTATCCACGTCTGCAACATCTATTTCTTCTAGCGTGAAAATATAGTTTAAATCTTCGACAATGTTCCTGAACCTATTAGCGTCAGCTTGATTTATATTGTCAGCCATAACTAGACTCCCTCATAAAACACATATTTCAGCATATAGTGCTATGATGTAGTATAAAAGGATTTATACGCTGCAACAATCAAATAGTAGAAGGAAAACTGCAAAAAGGTTGGGAAGCTTACTGATTTCTTCCGCTCTCCTCCGAGTTCGGGAAGCAGATGCGTAAACGTTTATTAAAGTCTGCTCCAACTTAGTTAAGTGAGTATGAGTAAAAGAAGAGGAGAATGGAAGTTTGTGGTTAAAAGGGATGATGGTTCCATAGTGACGTACGAGGGCGAGGATCCATACAAGCTTATGGGACTTGCACTTAAGAGGAGCGGGCTTGCAAGAAAGGGTGCTGAAAAATCTGGGAAAATAAGACATAATTTGACAGAGGTTGTGAAAAGAGCAATTAATCCTCCAGAAGGGCAAAGGAAGGAGTGGATGAGTATAGCGTGGAAAGTTTACGATTTTGCGTATAAAGGGAGATATGATATGGAGATGTGCGTGAAAGTAGCGAAAATTTTTGCCAGAGGAAAAGGTTTGCCTGAGGATGCTGCCGAAAATCTTGCTAAAGCAATAGTAGAAAACTTAAAGTATATTGTTGGAGAGGAAGTTGAAGACGAGGCAGGCTTGCAACTTTAACGCTAAATTTTCTTGCACTCCTCGCACTCAATAAGTTTTTTCTTAACAAAGGTTTTGTGGAGTGTCTTGTAGAGTTCTCTTTGAACTGGGTCGCCGAAGTTATTCCTTCATAAAGCCATAGTAAAAACGTCAACTACAATTTGCTAATATAGTGTTCGAAGCATCTGCTTAAATATTCTGAACCAATTTGATTAATCGACACCTATTCAAGATGGCATACTTAATTATCAGTTGCATTCCACTCTTATTCTCACACAACTTAAGGCATAGATTATTGGAAGCGGATGTTATATGTTCCAATCAGTCTTTCTTGTTGTCCACCACACTCTTTTGTGTTCTCACCCTCTCCTGCAGAAAGGTTCTAAGCTTTCTAGCGTCATCTCTAACCTTGTATTCTATAACGTCTCCCGTTAACGTCGCCTGCCCATATCCAACCTTCTCTAGAACAATGTCCTTAAGCTCCAAGTCTATTTCGTACCCGTAGCCGTTTCTGTTAAGCTCTCTAGCAACCTTTAAAGTTGTTCCGGAGCCGAGGAACGGGTCTAAAACTGTTTCTCCCTTGAAAGTGAAAAGTTTTATCAGACGCCTAGGTATCTCTTCAGGGAAGGCTGCAACACCCTCCTCAAGCCTCCCCTTTAACGGTAGCACGTTTGTCACATCCCAGACTGTCAAATGCAATTTTTCCCTATTGAACAGTCTCACGTCTATTTTCGACCCTTCAAGAACACCCCTGTCCAATTCTTTCAAGCTCGAGTAATCGAATTCACCCTTCTGGAAAACAAGTATTTCCTCGAAAATGTTGTCGGGGTGAAAGTACATTGGATACGGGTGCTGGACTAGGACACCGCTTCTCCTGCTTACGCGAACATATCCTTCAGGCTTCCTCCAAATAATCTTGTCCCTGTACCCAAACCCTTCACCGACCATTATCTTGATAATGTCAGAGCATATTGGATAAAGTGTTCCATCCACCCTAACGTCCTGGGTGACAAAACATGCGATCCTCCCTTCAGCCAGAACCCTAAACAGTTCTCTGGCTACAGAACGCATCAAGTTCAGGAACTCTTCGTAGCTGCTGAAGAGTCCTGGATAGTCGAATGGAGCATTATAGTAGGGTGGTGACGTGACAACCAGGTGCACGGAACCATCCGGTACCTCGCACATGTTCCGGCAGTCGCCGAAAACAATCTTGCACCAAGTCATCTGGCCACCTCAGGAGACTCCCGACTTTAGTCGTGGAGTAGCTGACAGCGTCTAGAAACAGCATTTCCAGACCTGCTCCCGAGACCACCTGGAGGTGTAAAAACCAACCTCTCCATGGTCAGTCTCTATGAAATAGGGGCACACTTATAAAACAGAGTCCAACTACAAGTTTCTTCGGTTTCCAAACCTTTCGCCATTTTTACAGAAACTTTAAAGCATCTGCTTCCCATGCAAATGGGATGAGAGAAGCTTATCGATAGCCGCTGTCCAAAAAAGATTGGTGTAGGGAGCGGTTAGATGCTCCTAAGCTTTTCCTCGTACTTTTTCTTCAGCTCCTCGTACTTTTCCCTTGTTATCCGCCCAAACTCGTACTCCTTCTCAAGCGCTTTCAAATCCTCTTGAACGCTCCTAATTTCCTTAAACTTTCTCAAAACGTCTTCCACGATAGTCCTAACATGCATTGGGTCAGAGACTCCAATCATGGCAACGGATCCAGCATACTGTCCAGGAGTACTGTACACTAGGTCACCGTAGTTCAATATTCTTGAAATAAACCCCTGTCTAACCATGACGCCGGTTATCCACTCGTTTCTTATCTCGAAAACCCTTCTCCCGACAATACCGTATTTCGTGTACATTCTGTGGCTTGTTATAAAATATTCTGTAGCCTTAACCCTCAAGAAGGCAATGATAAAGAAGATTATTCCGAAGCCGAACCAGATCGTTAGAAGACCTAGAAGGATTAGAAGCCAGTTCGCTTTCCAGCTGAGCCTACCATACCAGTAGGGACGCTCCCCTTCCATGAGAGTGAAGCCGCTTGGAACGTTAACGGACATCCAGTTCAATTCCATTAACTCACGCCCAATATTTAAGCTATTTTGTCAAAAACTTATGTTTTTATCCGGCAACAACTTTGCAAACTTCATACCATGCAGGATTGAATGCATAACATTCATTTTAGTTGACTAGAGGACTTCATCCTCTCGTACTGTTAGCTGATGCTAAAAAAATAAAGCACCTGCTTAAATCTTTAGGCCCTGCCTCCGCTATAAGCGAACCGTACAGTTTACGTAAAAGCGGCGTTCGTGCACTGTCTGACGCACACTATACGCGTGGATAGTCTACTGTCTGCCATGCCATGTAAAACTGTGCCAAAAACTGTTGGAACAGGACTGTTCAACAAAAAAAAAGTTGTGGAGGCGACGCTACTGTTTCCGGCGTCCGATCTTTTTGAATGCGATGGCTGCTGCTACTGTCGCCGCCGTTGCGATCGCTGCTGTGGTTGCAATGTTTCCAACATGTAATGTGCTACCTTGTACACTGTAGTCCATTAGGCTTGATGAGACTTCAACTGAATAGTTTTGAGAGAATCCTGGAGCCTGTGTTTTAAGCACATGCTTTCCGTTTCCAGCCGGAGACGCTGTCATCCCGTTGACTTTGACTACAGCATCTTCCACCGGCACCCCATCTGACTCGTACTTGACCCAGACAGTGTACTCGATTGAGCCCGGTGAAACTGTCGCAGATTCTACGGTGCAGACGATCCTATCGAATGTTACGGGAACACTGTTGGACTTGAAGGCTGTCAACCCAAACTTTCTGTCAAAGACTTTTGCAACACTATAGTGGACTGTTCCAACATCGTATGAGATGATGTCATGGTTTAGTGTCCATGTTCCATCAAGTTTTTGGCCGTCGAACTCGTACACTCCACTGACCTTGAGCTTGGCAGGTGTGCCAACACGCACTCTACTGCATTCAGCCTCCACCGTGAAAACTATTCTATCAAACACTACTGTGACACTGTTGGATTCGAACACTTTGAGACCGTAGAGCCTGTCAACGATCCTTGAAACAGTGTAAGTGTATCTTCCTACACTGTTCTGGGTGAGTGTACAATTGTATTCTATTATCCCGTCAAAGGATAGGCTGTCGAAGGCGTAGAAGCCTCTAGCCCTTATCTCAGCCTCTTCTCCAACGTTAAACCTCTCCTTTTCAACGGAAAGGCTGATCACAACCTTATCGAATACGACTCGAACAGTATCTGATTCGAAGGCTGTTAAACCGTACATGCTGTCGTTAACTCTCGCTATCCTGTAAAGGTATCTTCCAACCCTGTCCTGGACGAGGCTGCCGTTGAACTCGTACACTCCATAGAATGGTGTCTGGTCGAAGGCGTAGGCTCCATCAACTTTTATTTCAGCCTTGGAGCCGACGTCGAACCTTTCTCTTGCAGGCGTCAGCTTGAACACTATCTTGTCGAACACTACGGTAACATTGTTTGACTCGAAAGCCTTTAGCCCGAACCTTCTGTCAACCATGGAGGCTACAGTGTAAACGTTTGCTCCCACAGTATTTCTTGTCAAGCTGGCGCTTAAGGTGAAGGTTCCATTGAATGGTGCAAGATCGTAGGCGTACCATGCTTCCACATTAACTTGGGCAGTGGATCCGACATCGATTCTAGACTTTCCGCTGGAGACTTTGAAAACCACCTTGTCGAATACAACGTAGGCTGGAGAAGCTTTCACCTCAACACTCTGTATGCTGAAAAGTGGGTCGCTTACGGACACTATACTGTACCAGACCTTTCCAACAGAATACTTTATTAGACTGTCGTTTAAACCGCATGAGCCCCTCCAGACGCTTCCATCGTAGGCATAGTATCCTTTGAATGTAAACTCAGCCTTTGATCCGACGTCAACATGTTCTCTAACAGGCTTAAACTCTGTCACAACAATCTTGTCCCAGACTATAGGCTGCTCAGCTGGAGCCCTGCAGGAGAGGCTTTTCAGTCCATAGACTGTCTCCTGGAAGCCCGTCATCCTATACACTTTCCTGGACACCGTATACTCTGTAACCTGCAGCCTCCATCTTCCAGCACCCGAATCGTATTCTGCAGGCTGGCCTTCAACGTAGACTCTAGCGTTCGACGAGTTCAAAAGTTTTCCATCGAAAGCGTACGCTAGCTTAAACCAGACCAGCTGGCTTGTTCCAACACCGCATCTGGCTCCAGAGGCTCCAGACTCGGCTAAAACTATCTGGTCGAAGACAATGTAGACGGTGTTGGATTCGAATGCTACAACATTGTAGTCGTAGTCGACAGCCTTCGAGACAGTGTAGCTGAAGTTTCCTACCCGAGACTGCGTCAAATTATTCGAAAACTCTACTCTTCCATTAAATGTTCTACCATCATACAAGTGTTTTCCCGAAACATTGATGGCTGCAGTACCGTTCACGTCAACCCTCGCTGAAGCCGGAGAGAGGGTGAACTTTATCTTGTCAAAGACTACTGTGACAGTGTTCGAGGAAAAAAGTTTAAGCCCATAGGCTACGTCAACGATTTCAGTAACCTTGTAACAGTATGCTTGTGCTCACCAGCGTCAGAAGGCTCAAAAAATATAATCCCGACGGCACACCAGTTTACGCCATCGCCTCAGCAAACATTGTTAGAGCAGTCAACGTTCCAAAAGAGCTGCGGCTGAAAAAGGAGGACAGGCGTCCGCAGACATACGTTTAAGCACCAGCTTCAGGACACAGTCGAAGCCAGAACCAGTATCACAGTCAAGGCTACAGCGCCCAGCCAAGCCAAAACCGTCAAAAAAAGCATGAAGACACCGTAGGGTGAAAGCGGGAGCCCAGGCAGCACAAAAAATCCTAGATAAACTGCAGCAGTCCAGAGCAGGAGTAGGACGGCGAAAAACGCCGGCGGCAAACACACTCTAACCCTAGGCATGCCAACAGTAGACTCCAGCATCAAATATAAGAGCCGCTGCCGCAGAAACTCTAAAACCCTTCCTCCCCCCACAAGATCTTTTTCGCGCCCCTTTTGTGGCTGAAACTTTTTTTGCTCTTCTTCTGTGGTTTAGACCTTTTTGCGCTTCTTTTGTGGCTGAAACTTTTTTTTGTTGGGGGGAAAGGGTGATGTTGGCACTGTTGTCTGTGTTCTAGCTTTAGTCGCCGGTCCTATTGTAGGCTGGGAGGGTGGAAAGGGGAAGGTGATTTGGCAGTCCTGAAGGTGATGTTGTCAGCCCTGTTGCCGCCGTGTTACAGCCGTGCTCTTGTCCAGAATCTGGGCTGCACTCTCGTCATATCGGATTCTATCATACTGTAGCCTAAACAGTGCTCGAACATTTTCTAGACAGCAGACCAAACGTGCGGAAACCCTCTCCCTCCCGCCGGGAAAATGTAAAATACAATGTAACAAAATATGTGGGGTGAAAGAGGATGGGAGGCAGCGGACGCGGCAGCCGAAGCCGAACAAAAACATCATATTATAGGCCGCTGGAAAAATGTAAAAACGGCGAAAAAAATTTTAGCGGAAAAGAGAAAAAGGTTGCGGGATTTTCACCCTACCTGGTCAAGGTTTCAGAGGATACTGTTTAGACTCCATCGTTTCCACTATTCCATTTTGTGTAGGAAAAGATAGTAGATGGATTTTTGTGTCCGTAGATGGTTTACACTATCGTGTTCAACAGGGAAGCCTATGCTTTCCCAACAGTATCCGAAAAAAGTTGGGCTGCCATAGACTTTTTCACAGTCCGCTGAAACTAGATGAAGCTGTCGAGAGGCTTCTCCTTAGGCTTCAATGATGCTATAATCTTGGACGCTTGAACCTTCGAAATGTACTTTGGAGGCTCTGAACCAAGTTTTCGAATGTATGCGATCTGCTTTTCCGTCGCAAGAAACCTTCCATACCTTCTCCTAAACTCTTCCACACCCATTCTCTCAACCTCTTCCTCGTAGGCTATCCTGCTCAGGAGGTCGGCTTCACGGTTCTCTCTTCTAGGAATCCAATTGAATCTGACGTCAACAAAATAGTTTATGAGATCCTGGATCCTATCATATAATGGTATAAGATGCTCTGACCTGACACTATAGATTCCGTTCAACTGGTTTACGAGAAGCTGGCTGTCCGAGCAGACGACAACCTTCTTGAAACCCAATTCTCTAGCCTTCTCGAGAGCCATAATGCATGCAGTATATTCTGCAACATTGTTGGAAGTGTACGTTGTCCGCACAACACCTCTTCCCTCAACAACCTTCCTCCTTGCAGAGTATACGATGAACCCGTAGGACGCTATCCCCCCAGGATTAACTGGCTCACAGGATCCGTCCACGTACGCGACAGCAGTGCCCGAAGACATCATGTTCTCCAACCAAGTCAGCCTTCAAAATCGTTGACCGAACATATTAGAGGAGGATTTTGCAAAAGCTTCTGGTAAAAGACGTTCACCTCACCTTTTGACATCAGATTCTCTTCCTTAAGCCACCGTGTCAACCCATGTTTTCTCGGGCCAGACAATGTTTCGCCAGAAAACACTTTAACCAGAAAATCTATTCTCTCTTCGATTGTGTTAAAGCGAACTACTTTACCGTTCAGTCCATGTCTTCTGAAAACATCCTGCAGCCAAAGTCTTGCACCATTTTTTCTCGGACGCGTTCCAACAGAGAACCTTAGACTTGGCCTAGTGTCTATCCTAACAATCTTTCTCCTATAGAATTTATTCTTGTACACTTCAGGGTGTCTGGCGAGGTGAATATAGTGTCTGACACTTTTAACCCCTATCCCCATCTTTTCAGCAATCTCTTTAACAGACAAACCTTTCGCATAAAGTTCTGCTGCAGTCCTAAGGCTTGGAGGAAGACTGCTAGAAACCTGAATGGGTCCTCTAATCCTATGTCCTCTTACACCGGTAACCTTTACCCTGTGACGTGAAACAGTATGTGTTGTAACATTAAAGAATGCTGCGATAACCCTGTTAGTGTATCCCCTGTCAAGAAGCATCTTTAGAAGCCCGTTGTCAACAAGCCTTCTTCCTTTGCAGGCAAACACTTTTGACGCAAGAGGGTTTGTGCTGAGATAGTTTAGAACCTGCTCACGCAATTCGAACCTTTCCTCCAAAATCTTCTCCATGTCAGCGTATGGACCATACTTTTTCTCTAGCAGCCTGTCGACGGCTGCCACGATACTCGAATACAGTTCCCTAGCGGACATCAAGAAAATAGAAGTCTTGCTTTTAAAAGAGCGTGAAACCCCGCCCTCCCCCACAACATTCTAGGGGGAGAAGGCGGGACAGCAGGCAACCCTCTTACGGCGGCTCCACTGTCCGACACCCTCCAGAATGTTCTGGAGGTTAGCCGGACAGCTTCAACGCCGCCGTTTCGGCCCTACCGGGCCAACCCCGCAGCCTGCACGCGAACCCCAGCTCTTCCAGACAAGATTTTTCTGGAAGAAATGGGATCTTGAGAGCATGCAGGCCACGGAGCTCCCATTTCGGGATCGTCAGAGAGGGAATAGAATACAATCTTCCTCTCGACAACCCAAGCCATGCGCCAAGAAGATTGAACCGGAAATCCTCCAAAAAATCATTTTACTTCATCAACGTACGCTATAACCTTTTTCACAATGTCTGCTGGAAGCCCAACAATTTTTCTAACACCATTGGATCCGACCACTATAACAGAGGGAAGCGCTAGCACACCATACTCCTGCGCCAAAGCAAACCCTTGCTCAGAGTCGACGAGAACCTTTTCGAACTCTATTCCAGCATCCTTCAAAGCCTTTTCTGCAACAGGACAGTGGACGCACCTTGAACTGGAAAACAGTATAACTTTAACATTTTCAGACATCCTCCATCAGCCTCCAAAAACATTCTAAGCCTATTCTACAGTCAAAGTTTTACCGCATTCTGGGCAAACAAGCTGAGGCTTACCTAACCCCATTATCCCCCGCGGCTTCAACAGCATAGCGGCTCCACATTTTGGACACTTTATCCTCCTCTCCTCCAAAAAATGGGGTTGGGCGGACCTAGACTTCGACAACATCTTCTCCAACCTTAGCCTTCTTTGTCGGAGGATTAGTTTTCTCGATAGCCTTCAGTAGGACAGAAATTTTCTCGCTCCCGAGAATCTTAGAATATTCTTCAAGCTCCTGCAGAGACCTCAATATTAGACCCCTCTTTTTCGTAGGATTACCTGACGCGTCAACAGGGTTAACTTCTATCGCAAGCCTGGCTGGACTGTTCTTGTACGCTGGCATCTTTAGAACAAAAACTCCTGGAATAGAGGTTCTCAGTCTAGCCCAATCCTGCCCACTTTTCAGGAAATTGGACAGCTTTTCCTCGGACATATTCTACTGTCCTCCAAAAACTGGAGTTCTCCAAAAATATAAGAGTAGATTCCCCGAAAGTCAGGTGGTCCCGGTTCCGCTGTCACCGTTTCTGAACATCAGATACAATGCCACCGACTCGAGAACTCCTATTAAACTAAAAATTGCTACAGCAACCTTGACTGGATCAATCACCGGAGGCATTATTGCAGCCACCATGCCATCAACCGTAATCCAACGTGGAAAATATTTGGTGCAGTCTAAGAAGACGTCAATAGAATATCCAATTCCAGCAACAGACAGGAGAAGCATGCAGGCTAAAGCTATCGTAACAGAATTTTTGGCGAACATTTCGCTAACCTCCAAAAAACAGGGTTCTCCTCCAAAAAAGGGAGAGGAAAGTGTTCAGCAGTTCCAGCATCTTATTCCACGAGACTCAGGCTACAACGTGCCCTTCAACTGGAAAACTTCGTCCACAGAAGGGGCATCTGACGACAAGCCCTCCCGCCAGCCTACACTTTTCCTCAAGCTCAGCAACCCTGTCCCTCAACATGTCATTTTCTTTCCTCAGATAGGCTATCTCCATTTCAAGATCCGCTGAACTTGCAGGCTTTTCCCTAAGCTTCTTAACCTCCCATACCGCATCGTCTAAGCTTTTTACGTTAACAAGTTCAACAATCTTCTTCTTCTCTTCGTCTGTAAAGTCTTCTGTAGTGAATAGTTCGACGAGCCTGTGGACAATACCTCTCCTCGAAGGAATAAGTCCATCAAATATGTGCCCATATTTTTCGTTGATTTCATCGAATTCCTTGTTCATCTGCTCTATCGCGTTCTTAAGCGCCTGCTTCGGGTCGATGCCACGATATATCTGGTTAACAACAAGCGATGTTTCTGCGATAGTGAGTCCATTCTCTCTTACGGCTTGAGCAACTTCCTTGACAGCTTCAGGCTTGTCCTTGATCTTCAAAAGCTCTTCAGCATGGGATGGTGTTAGAAAGCCTTTGACATTGGATTGAAAGTTAGACTGATATGTGGGGGGATGTTGTTTAGGTTGATCTATAGTAGGCTGGAAGTTAGGCTTACCTATAAAATTGTTCCACGTGGAACAATTTTTATCGTCGTCCACTATGTCAGCATCAAGTGTTCTGGCCGCTTTAACCCTCTGAACCTCCCTTTCCAGTCTCCTCTCAAAGTCTTCTTCAAGCATCCTCTGAACTTCTTCTGGAAGATCAAGGAACTGTATTCTCAATGTTACATACGTGTGTTTTTTGCCTATCTTTTCAGCAAGTTCTACAACAGAACCCCAACCGTATTCTTCAACATATTTTTTGAAAGCTTTAGCCTCTTCCATTGGAGAAAGCTCCTTGCGCTGAACGTTTTCTACTAGGGCTACTTCGAAGGCGTCCTTGTCGTCTAAGTCCTCGTGTACAATACATAGTGCCTCTTCTATGCCAAGCATTTTGAGAGCATTGTATCTTCTCCAGCCGCAGACGAGCTCGTATCCTTCAGGAGTTTTCCTTACAGTCAGAGGGTTCAGAAGCCCCTTCTTTCTGATGCTGTCAGCAAGCTCCTCTATTTTCCCGAGAGATGTTCTAAAGAGAAACTTTGGCTCGCGGATCTCCGAAAGCTTAAGGTATCTTATCTGGGTTGAAACAGCCTTCTGCATAACCTTCACCTATCTTTTCTCAGGAATCTTCAGCTCATATCCTTCGTAAGACAGCATTTCCGCGAGACATTCGCCGCAAAGTCCAGCTTCCCCTGCTTTAACAAGTTCGACTGCCTCCCTCTTGCTTTCCGCGATCACAAAAAGTCTTGTGGTACGCCAGTTGCAGTGGCTGCATTTAACCTCCTCTTTGCTAACGTAGTTCCAGCATCTTCTGTTCAAATCTTTGGGGAGAACTACAAAAATTTTCATATTGGTCTCCTCCAAAATAAGTTGGGCCAGTTTCTCCGGATCCATTTTAGCCAACTTTTCTGGGTCAGCGTCGGGAACGTGCTCACGCAACTTCTCCACACTGAATTTTGGAATTTCGACAACCGCTCCCTCAATGTCTAGGGCAAGCACGCCACTGTCCGCGTCAGCCTGCCCCATTATTATTACAACTTCAGCGCCAACCATATGCCCTAGGTATGCGAAGTATTCGTCTGGGAGAAACTCTTCCTCGTCAGTTAGAAGCCTCGGCCTGAGATTCCACAGTGGGCTTTCGTTGGTGTTGTAGAGGTGGACGATTTGACATTTGCGGCCCATAAAATTTTTCACCCCCTCTTCGCCACCGTCCCACAATAGTAGGGGACAGTGTTCCCGCCTCACCACGAGAAGGTGGAGGGAAGCGAGGCGGATAAAAAACGGAAGCTTCTGATCGAAGCAGTCTACCTTAGCACAGCATAGTGTTCTTCCAGAACTTTCCTAACCCGCGATAGCAAGTCATATGCTTCGTTCTTTCTGCCTCTACTAAAGTATACCCTAACCTGCTTTGGTGTGAAACAGAGCTCAAAACCGTTCTCGTATTCGATGAACATTATTTCCCTAAAGTTCCCGAAAAACATTCTCTTCTTCGCTTTACCCAGCCTGTTAAAATCTATGTCGCTTGGAAACTTCGCCAAGAAATTGACAACATCGTCCCACATACCCCTCCATAGAAAACATGAAGTGACAAAATGGGCCACTGCACGCTCAAAATTGACAAAATCACTTCATAAAAATAAAATGGCCCATTTTGTCACTTCGTCATAAAATGTGGGCGGTAATGTTACGTCGCATTCGCCCTCAAATATCTTGAGTGAAAGTATCTCGCTCTAACCCTGATCAAAACCCCACTTTTAACCAACTTTTTCACAGCCTTCCTCAAGTGTTCGACATAGATTTGAGCAAACTCAACTGGTCGCCTATAGACAAGATAATATTCTCTGGCATAGGCGTCGAAAATTTCTCGTATAGAGAAGGTTTTTGGAGTAAGGTATGTCAGCCAGTGCACGAAAGCATCATACTTGCCTCTCAAAATAATGTAATGGTGCAAGGGATTAGATTTTTCGAGAAGGTGAGGATAATTTTTTCGAACATCCTTCATCCACCTCTTGTAGGTTGAGACAGAAATACCGTACATTCTAGTTAGCTCACATGCCCTAGATTTTATGCGGTCAAGTTCTTTCACGCTTACTAAAGTTTGGCCATCTTTTCGAACTGCACTAACCTTTCCAGCTTTTATCCACCTGTAGACTGTACGCTCTGTAACACGGAGAATTCTAGCAAAATCCTCTACCGTCATCAGGTTCGAGGACATACCATCTTCATCCAAAAACATGGTGAGAAAAAAAGTTTTGGGTGAGCCGGCAATATTCTACTGCATTTTCTCCAGCACAATATTGTAAAGTTTCTCGCTGTCGATTGTACCATCTGGTTTAGCGAAAAAGTTGTACACTAGATCATATTTTTCTCCATCGTGGAAGATGAACTCTAGAACGTATGTTTCCTGAGGAGGCTTCTTCTCTTCCAGCGTCTGAGGCTGTAGGCTTGGCTGCGGTGGACTGGGAGGCATGGGACTTGGTTGCACACTCGGCTGAGGAGTGTACGGTTGAACTTCAACTTTAGGCTGTTCCACTGCCGCACTCGGCTCCACTTTTACTGTAGGCTGCTCAGGTTGAGGCTTAAATCCTCTAGAATCCATTTCAACAAGCTCCTGAAACTTTTCCGGAGGAACCACTATAGCCTTCCCCTGAACTGCTGGAAGTCTTCTGGCAGCCATAGACCTTAGAACGTCAATTGTTAGGGCGCCGCGCTCCAGATCCCTGCTCAAGTTAGTAAGCTCCTGCTCGCTCATGCCGATTTCAGCCAGCTTAGCTAGAAGAAAACATGCTTCGAGACTAATGTTCTTGGAGTCGGCGATAAACTCTTTAACAGTCTTAGGAAGCTTTTCGGCAATATAAAGATACTGTGACACCTCATCCGCTCCCATTCCCAGATTTGCTGCAGCCTCCTCTCCACTGTGTCCCAGCCTAACGTAGGCTTGAACAATGGCCGCCACCTCTACAGGAGAAAAGTTTTTCCTAACAATGTTTTCGCTGAACATTATCTGAAACTTTTCCTCATCTGTCAGCCCCTTGTATACTATCGCCGGAATCTTTGTCCAGCCAAGCTTCTGGCAAGCGTAGAACCTTCTCCCGCCAGCTATAACAGTATAGTTTCCGAGACGATCTTCTTCGACAATAATCGGCTCCAGAAGCCCATTCTTCTTTATGTCCTCAGCGAGGTCGTCTACCTTGAAGCCGGAAATTCTGCCAGTTTTAACGAAAAGCACCTTTTCGATTTCGACTTCCCTTAACCCAACCTTTTTCGCTTCAATTGACATGCTGGCTCACTACTCATAATATATTAAGTTGCTTATAAGATGATGGGATCAAATCAGACGCCACCCCGCTTAAGAGTTGACGCTACAACAAAAGGTGCAGCAGCCTCTTCCATCCTACGGATAACGTTCATGTTATGGTCCACCCTAGCCTTCAGCTCCCCGTAGACCATAAGATAGAGTTCAACCACCCTATCGTAAACCTGTTCCACAACATCCCAGTTCTTCTTATCCCTCAAGTCGACACCCACTTGAGAGTTTTCCCCTTTCACTAGAACAATGGACCATGGGTCAGACGAGGACAAGATGATTTTGTAGACTGGTATCTGGGAAACTTCCACCCTTACTGAAAGAAGATTCATGTTAACGGTTTTAATCGGGACTGCGTCAAGATCGATTTCCTTCTTCACCTTGTAGTCTAAAATCTCTGATGTTAGAGAAACACATTGTGCAAAAACATCCCTTATTTTTGGTCTAACAACCGGCACAACCTTGTCACCATAAAATTTGAGGAAAGTCAGCAGATCTGTTTCGCCCAAGGGGGCGCCAAACTTATGCCAATAGTATTTTCGCCGAATCCATTCTCCAACGTAGACGCTGAACATGTCCGAAACTGGAACATCTGTTGAAGTTGTCCTCAAAGGCATCATGCTTCTAAAAATCTTCCAAACCCTGCGACAAAGATCCTGCTCCAGCGACAGGGTTGAAATCTTGTTCATTAAAGTGCAGAGATGGTTTAAGTTCTCGCTAAAGTCGATAATAGAGTCTACAATTTTGGTTCCCATTAACAGGTCCCTCCAAAAGAAGAGGCTTCAGTTTAGCCTAAACATTTTCTTTAGAAAGGTGCTTTAGCAAAATTTCCTCCAGAACACTGCTTCTGCTGGAAACTTTAGCACCCCGGCTGGCCTCCGAAACCCACCTGCGTCTAAGATATTCGTCAAACTGTCTAAGTATGTCCTCGTCCAAGGAAAAGCTGACAATAACCTTCTTACCCACAGCCGATCAAAAAGATTATGGTGTCATCGAATATAAGATGCTCCGGCCGGGATTTGAACCCGGGTCCGCGGCTCGAGAGGCCGCTGTACTTGGCCGGACTATACTACCGGAGCATGTTATGCGAGGGGGTTCACTTGGGGATAAACGTCCTTTGCTATAGCATTAGCGTTCGATGTTAAGATGTTAATAAGTTATTAGTGCTTTTTTGCAAAAAGACACCATGGTTCTCCATAAACAATTTGCTGCCATCATGGCAGAAACCGCTGTCTAGACAACTGTTTAGGCTCCTCCAAAAAAGGATGTTTAGAGCGGGTTCTAAGCCTTCTTCTCCTTTGGAACACGTTTGATGAACGTTGGATCTGTGGAGAACATGTAAACGTATGCACTGTCCTCTAAGCTTTTATTGGATTCTAGCTCTCGCCTAAGTGTCTCCAACGCTTTCCTGGCTTCCTCGCTTAAGTTAGGATATTTTGCTGGGTCAGAGAAAACCCAGAAGCCTTTTCCCGAAGGATACTCTTTCCATGGCAGAATATCGTATGAGGCTGTGGGAGACTGTCCCTGAGGCTGAGGCTGTGAGGGTATTTCGAGAATCTCCTTCAAGGTTCTGCTTTCTTCAGCTTCCTTCTTCTCCTGCTCGCTTTTCTCCTGAACCGGTGACGAAGGCTTTTCCAGCACATACACTATTTTTGACACTGTATGCGTTGAACGGAGAACCCACCCTTGAGAGAGAAGCTTTGAAGCTTCCTCAACATTGTCTACTTCACGGAGTTCCATATCGGATCCTCCAAAAAAGTTTCCCCAGAATTTAAAAGGACTTCAGAGCCTTCGCCGCCTTCCACGGTGCAACCAGTTCTCCAATCTTTTCCAAGACCATCCTATTATGCTGGTATGTTACAAGAACCTTTTCCGCCACACTGTCATAGAATACTGTCAGGGGCTCGAGAAGTTCGAGAACCTCTTGACAGAATCCAAAATGCAGTTCGTAAACCTTCTTCTTCTCCCGCATAAAATACAGTACTGGCGAGCTGTCGGATTCCACTTTAACCATGTCAGCTTCCAGGCTCGGGTCACCTAACAGGTTCTTGAAAGGCGGGTTCAACTGATAGGTCCAGACAATGTTCTCGTAAACCTTAAGCTTTCTAACCAGTTCAACAAACTCTGCCAAATGTTCACCCTTT
>Ga0272449_1001750_pt1 | contig 21593 bp, 15 predicted proteins | sample YNPCB0241_FD_198679 | JGI IMG/M metagenome (GOLD analysis project Ga0272449, IMG submission 198679) | Hot spring sediment microbial communities from Yellowstone National Park, WY, United States - YNP-CB-024-1 | ecosystem: Environmental > Aquatic > Thermal springs > Hot (42-90C) > Sediment... | reverse complement strand
ATTCTAACAAACTTTTCATAACTATAGCCTAACAGCATACCCAGAACTATATCACCATCCTTAGCAAATATCACATTTTCATAACTAAAATTGTTACCTCGCCTCTTGAAAAGAGCCTCCAAAACCTTTAAATAATTACTACCAAACAACTCTTGATACAAATCAGGCTCAGAAATTAGAAGCAGCTTAATAAAGTCACCAAAATCATTAGGTTTTCCACTTACTATGGTAAAACTATCATAGGATTCACTCATAAGATAGTAACTTTTTAAATATTAAACAACAATCTCGAAAAACTCAAATGTTTCTTTTGTCAAGAAAATTCTTCCTCTTGACTTCTAACATTGTACTTTGTAGTTTTTAATTTAAAACTTAAGTAAAACCTAAGATTTTACTCTAAAGGAGCAGTAATATGAAAGACCTAACGAAAGGTAATGTTGTTAGTCAGCTCATATTGTTCTCTATTCCGATGATACTCTCTGATTTGATACAAGGTATACAGTCAATAATTGATGTGTTTTGGCTAGGTAGATTTACAGATTATGTTGGTGTCTCAGCAGTTTCCATAACCATGCCAATTGTATTTATTCTCATGGCTATACTAATAGGTGTGGGTGCAAGCAGTGCTATATTAATAGGGCAAGCTTTCGGTGCTAAAGATTACAAAACACTTGGTAAAGTCCTAAAAAATTCATTCACCATCACACTTGTTCTTTCATCAATACTCGGGTTGATTGGTTTTATTTTATCTGTTCCTGTGCTGAAGTTAATTGGCTCACCTCAGAATATTTTTGATTTATCCCTCATATACCTTCAGGTTTTGGCAATAACTTTGCCTCTTGCTTCTACTTACAACTGGTTTATTGGTGTCATGAGAGGACTAGGAAATTCAAGAATTGTTCTCGTTTTTTCAATAATATTCATAGTGCTAAAACTCATCATAACGCCTCTTTTGATAAGTGGCTTTTGGGTAATACCATCTTTAGGTGTTCTCGGTGCTGCTCTTTCGGGAGCTATCGTTGAATTTCTTTTGTTAATCATTGCTTATGTGTACCTAACAAGTAAATACGAGATAATAAGAAACAACATAGGCTTTGAGTTTGATAGAGGAATAATATCAAAGTTCATCTTTATAGGTTTACCTATCTCAATACAAATGCTTATAATATCATTCTCTGTAGCTATTTTGATGGGATTTGTATCTAAGTTTGGTGAAAAGGCAATAGCAACTTTCGGCATAGGTAATAGAATTGACCAGTTTGCTTTCCTTCCTGCTATTTCAATGGGGATGGCTATAATGACTTTCGTATCACAAAACTTGGGAGCAAATAGAGAGGATAGAGTGGCTGAAGCATTGAAATGGGGAATGATAATATCTATCTCTATATCACTTGTAGTTGCTGTAATCGTTAACTTGTTCTCTACTGGAATATTCAGATTTTTCGTTTCTGATAACGAAGTTATCATGATGGGTAAAAGCTATTTATTTATAATGAGTTTTTCGTATGTGCTTATGGGTATAGTTTTCGCTTTGCAGGGAGTGATAAGGGGTGCTGGCGATACATTGACAGTCCTTATCATAAAAGCCTTCTCAATGATACTCATCAGAGTACCTATTGCCTACCTTTTGGCATTCGTTGTTTTCAAATCACCGGACGGTATATGGGCTTCTTTCTCTGCTGTGATGTTATTTGAATCAATTGTTAGCTACTTTTACTACAAATCAGGTAAATGGAAAGAAAAAGTTGTTTTCAAGAGGGAACCCAAGAAAGTTATACCAGAATTTGAAGTACTATCAAATGAACCAGAATGATCGCATTGAAAAAATTCACAAGGTGTCGCCCATTTCCTAAATTTAAAAAAAGAATGTGCTATGAAGCACTCTTAAAAGGTTTTTTCAACAGAATTAGCCAGAATAAAACTCTACTCATTAATAAAATTAAGTAAAACACTGAATAGTTCATTCGGTACTTCTATAGGTGTCATGTGCCCAGAATTCGGCAAAATAAATACTGGCTTTCTGAACATCTCTGAGAATTTCATCTGTACAGGAAACTTCACAAGTTCATCATTTTGTGACCACACAATATCAACATCAGGTATTTTAGTTCTGTCTATATCCTCAACGAATGAATCAAATATATTCCTAGTTATCCTAAGAGCCACAATTTTATTACCTATGCTCTCAAAGTGCTTTTTTGTAGGCTCTGATAAGTAATTCGCTATATTCTCTTTTACTTCCTCCCTGAGAGGAAGAAAAAACAAAAATTTTTTAAAGAAAAAATCAATATACACCTTCAATGTTAATAATCCTATCAAAAACCTTATAGGCTTGAAAAACGCTAGCTTAAGTATAGGGTGTAGTGTTCTCCAAAATTCGTATGTTCCAATAGAGTTAACTAAAATAACTTTTCTAATACTATTAGGTGACAAGCTATTAACAAATTCTGTAAGGAAAAGTGATATCTTGCCTCCCGTTGAGTGCCCTATAATCGTAATGTTCCTTAGCTTCAAGCTAAATATCAGTCTAGCTAAAATTGATATTTGCTCCAATGTGTTGTAATCAAGCTTAAGAGACCTACTGCTATTACCATGCCCCAGCAAATCGACAGCAATTATCCTATATTCACTAACATTAAAATTCTTTATAACAGGTATCCAAGCCTCTTTTGAATTTAGCCATCCATGTATAAAAAGTAAAACTTTTTTACCCTTCCCTATGTCAAAGTACGATATGTACCTTTCATCAGAAATTCTAAATAATTTCTCCTCAAACACCTTATAATTTCCTCCCCTTCTTCAGTAGTTCCTGCTTCTTTTCCTTAATTTCTTTTGGTTCTTCGTAAGGCACTATTATTATGTTATGCCCTTCTCTCTTGAACGTTACAAACTTATACATATCCTTACATATATGAATTGCATCTTTAATTTTTATCTTTACATTTGGATAACACACATCATAACAACTTATCTTAGCCTCAATTGCCGCTTGGTCTAATTGCTGTCTTATGCTATTAAGCTCTTCATCTATCTTTGAAATTTCATTTGAAATTTGTTTAACTTCCATATTAAGCATCTGGAATTTTTCTTCTTTCTCGGGTGGCAATTTACCGTATGACGCTATCATCTGCTGAAGAGTAAGTAATTCTTTTTTTAGTTCAGTTAACTTGTTGTTCAAGATTTCTTTTTTAGAAACTAACTCATCATGTTTCTGTACCAAATCAGGGTCAGAACCTACTTCGAGGAAAGTTTCTACCCAAGACTCAGCTCCAAGCTGCTTAGCATAAATTTCATAAAGTGCTCTTGTTTGTCCTCCCGTAATACTGGCTTTCTTACCTAAACATATAACTCTAGACTTTGAAGAGACACTACTGTGTAATATATACTCAAGGGCAATGACATCACCTTTAGCCTGTACCTTTGCTCTTTCTATGAACTTTGCTACCACCTCACCCCCAGCTATCACAGTACCAACCTCTTTACCCTGTATTCCTGTTCTAACATAAACATTACCATCAGCTATAACTTCAGCTTTTTCAACAGTTCCCCATATATCAACATTTCCGCCAGCTTTAACCTTGAACGTATCTCTAACACTTCCCTTTATCACTACATTTCCGACGAAATCTATATCACCCGTCTCAGTTGATACATCCCCAGGTATCTCCAAAACAGGCTCAACATTTATTTTACCGTTCTTCATTACTATTTGTCCCTGCTGACTAGCTATTAACTCCATACCGTCAGGCGAAACCTCAACATTCTTACCCGCCAAACTTGAAATATTTACATCCTTACCGTCTGTTGTAGGTATCACTCTACCCCTAACGGTAGTACCAGGTTTACCTTTAGTTGCTGGCTCCTTAGCAGCCAAAACCTGCCCCTTAACAACATTCTGTATATTCATAATCTTATGGAAGTCAACAACTTCACTACCTATTGTAAGCTGAGTTCCTTTATCAATGTTAACATAATAGTTAATTTTAGCATCTTTACCCGGCATAGGTGGATCCCAAGTTGCAACCTCAACAGGTACATCAAAAACCCCTTCATACACCGCTCTATTTATTTCATCATCAGATATACCAAAGACAACTCCATTAGCTCTAAGAAGTTCCTTTATCTCATCAGGTGTAGGGACTTTACCATAAGGTAAGGCAGGTTTCGACAAAGTCAAGAAAGCTTTACTTTCATCAGGTGTAACTTCAATCGTAGGATGACTATCATCACTTGGTGAAGTTGGAATCGGCTCACCTACTTTAACAGGTACCCCAGAAGGACTTTCAATCTCCCTAGCCAACCTCCTCTCATCAACATTCGTAAAACCTAACCTCTGTAAATGTGACTTTACTTCATCAAAGGTTACAAACCTACCTTTACCCTGAGGCTGAGTTATCTTAACAAAAACACCATCTTTCGTATGAGCTAAAAAGAACTTCCCATCTATGGAATGAATTTCCTCTACGTGCTCTTCTAAACCAGGCTTTGAAAAACCCCCTATTCTTCTAACAAGTATCCTATAAGGCTTCTTTCCTAACCCAAGAAAACCGGAATTACCAGCTTCAAGTATCTCGTAATCTAAGTTTATCATGTCAGTATTAAGCTCCCTCTGTGCTATCTCAAGTGCTTCCTTCACCGAGAAAGCAACAACCTCAATTTCATTAAGTTCACTTTCATCTTCTATTTCATCCAACATCTGTATAAGCTTCTGTATATCCACAATTTTTAGTATAACAATTTCACGTAGCTCTTTCAAGATAAATGGATCGTGTTGAAAAATTAACAGGCTTTGCCTGTGTCAGGCTATTGCCTGTCTCTTCATTCTGACTAAAAGGTGCTACTTAGCACATCTTAAAATTTTAAGAGAGGCTGACATATTTCCTAACCCTGATAAAGGAAGTGCTTCAAATATTAATTGCTAATTAGCACATCAATTTTAGTAGTCCCACCCGCCCACCCTTAAGATTCTAAGGGAGGCTATCGCCTCCCTTAACCCTAATGAGAAGTGCTTTTAGCACAAAGTACTTTAAGTACCTAGTGCTATAAGCACCTAGTGCCATAAGCACCTAATTAAGAAAGTGCTATTAAGCACCCCACCCGCCCACCCTTTTTATCGTTAGAAGGCTCCGCCTTCCAAACCTTCGTAATTTTATAAAAGTTCTATTCAGCACCAACTCTATATTATTATAGAGAGACTTCATCTCTCTTAACTCCTCAGAATATGTAAATAATAAGGTGCTATCAAGCATCTTACTTTAATTAGTTTGACCTCCCACTCTACTTGATATAGAGAGTTTTCACCTTTTTATACCTCACTATAAGTTTTTTTTATTCTCAATACCCTACGAATGAAAAACTTCACTTATATTTGCTTTTAAAGCTAAATAAACAGGTCATCTAGCACTTTGAAAGTAATTACTTTATGTAACCAGAGCACTACAATTTACATAAGTTAAGTAAACAACTGAATTGATAGCGAATAAACTTACTATATATTCTCTACCAAACTCTCTGAGTTTGCTAATACTTTATATTTTCTTTAACAATTATAATTGATGATAAAAGAATTCTTAGTAAAAGAAGTTGAGATTGACAAAATAAAGCTTGGTAAAAGGCAGAGGAAATATATAGGTGACATAACACCACTAAAGAAAAGTCTAAAAGAAATTGGGCTAATCAACCCTATAATAGTATCAGAAGACTTAAGGTTAATAGCAGGTTATAGAAGGCTCTTAGCAGCAAAAGAGCTAGGCTGGAAAACGATACCAGCAAGAATAATACCCCTCAAGTACGAAAACCTTTTTGAAGATATAGAATTTCATGAGAACTACTCAAGAAAAAACCTCTTTCAGGAAGAGGTAGAGGAAGTAATAAAAAGCAAAAACGAAAAAAGCAGTGGTTTAATTAAGAAATTAATAGCAAAGATTTTTAAACTCAAGCAATGAAAAAGTTTATCCTTTTAACTTCAATAACCATAATACTCCTAATAAAAACATTAGCTTACGGTGATATAAACATAGTCAACCACACGCTAATAATAGATGGCAAGGAGAACCAAATAATTTCTAGATTTCTGATAGAAGTGAGCCAAGAAAAATCATTAATCTTCTCAAGTTCAGCCGAAATAAAAGAAATCTTAGTAGCAAACCAAAAAGTGCCATTCTCTAAAAATCCAAGTGGCAACATATACATCGCTAACCTACCAACCTACCAAAACAAAATACCAGTAGAGGTAAGAGTTAACTATGAAATAGTTAAGGAAATAAACAAAAACACAATGGTAGTATTATCAGAAGTTACGAGAACTCTACCCAATCTAGAAGTTCAAAAGCAACAGTATATTGATTCAACAGTAGTAATAACTAACATGCCAAATGACATAAAAGTCTTTGACGGAAACACAGTAATAACGAACGTAAAGGAAGCAACGAGGAAATACTCCACACCACTATGTCTAGGCTACTTCAACTTATTTAGCTATTCTCAAAACAATATACAATTCAAAGTTATCATCCCCGAAGGTAAAGAAGAGATTGGCTTAAACCTAATATCTTGGCTAAGAACAGCGTTACAATTCATAAATTACCTAGGCACCGAAGCAAAATATAAAACCATAAACATTATCTACTACGAAGATGCTGAAATATCCGAAAGTATCTTGAACAACATAATCATATCGAGGCTATATAAACCTGAAGGTAACGAGTATTTCAAAAATATAGACAGCTTACAAAACTTCATAATTCTGACCCACGAACTACTCCATCAGATGTTACCTGAAGAAATAGGTAACGATATAATAGACATTATTGAAGGATTTATACAATTCTTAGCCATAGAATCCCTAGAATACACATTTGGCAACTCTTACCCCAAAGAATTAGTATACAACTCGTATTTCATAACCCTAAACAACTACAAAGAATCTGAAAATGAATTAGCTCTAGTCAGATACAGAAAATACCCCCTTGTATTCAGATATATTAACAGCATGGTAGGCAAAGCCCAGCTAGAATCGTTATTCAAATTCCTATCAAAGCAAAATGCTATAACTGCACAAATATTTGAAAAGGCCTTTAGTGACTTAACTGGTTTAAGTTTCAGAAACTTTAGAGAACTATTCGATGGAATACCCACATTGTGGGAACTATCATTGATAGTATCAGAAAACGAAGCCAAAATACTGTCAACAGCTCCTATTGAAATAGTAGTACCCTTAGAAATATCTCTAGATGACACAAACTACATGATATCAGCAGAAATACCAAAAAGCGGAAGTACAAACATTATGTTACCCAACAATGTAAAATCTCTCATTCTAAACAAAGGCAGAATATTTCCAGAACAAACGATGGCTAACAATTTCCTCAACCTTCAGATTCCTCCCCATCTAACAAGGTACTTAACAATTCTTGAGGATATTATAAATTCAGAGCAAATATCAATATCAAAGTACTCAAAATCTCTATCAAAAAAAGTCCAAAAAAACATAAAATCCATTCAACTAACCAAAAAAATAATTTTTGGTGAAAGGTATGTTAAAATAGTACCTGAACACTTTTATAGATCAGAAGAAGACATAATCATATATGCCTCTCTAACAACGCTATTTAAATCTACCTACAGTGTAATAGTGATAAGCTTTGGGCAGGGATACTATATAAAAGACTTCATTATTTTATATTGACAACATTAACAGGCTTACCGCTTATGAAAGACTTTATATTGTTCACTGTCGTATCTGCAATCCTCTGAACAGCTTCAACACTATTAAAAGCGTTATGCGGCGTAAAAACAACATTCTCCCTATGTATGAGTATATTACCCTGAATAACCGAAACGAATCTAGAGTAATCAGAAGAATCAAAAATCAAGGTATCCTCTCTCATTAACTCTTCCTCACCTTCAATAACATCAAGCCCAACACCTGCTATTATACCCTTGTTTAATCCGTAGAGTAAAGCATTATTGTCTATTAGAGCCCCTCTAGCTGTATTTATCAAAATAACCCCTTTCTTCATTTTATTAACCACTTCCATATTTATCATGTGATGAAGATCAGGAGAATACGGAACATGTAAGGTTATTATGTCAGATGTACTTATAAGCTCATCAAACGAAACATACTTAAATCCCAATAAGCTTGCCATCAACATATTTGGGAATTTGTCGTAAGCAACAACTTCCATACCAAACCCTAAAGCAATCTTTATAACATGTAAACCTATTCTACCAGTTCCCACAACGCCTATCCTCTTACCTCTTAAATCAAACCCTCTAAGTCCCTCTAAAGAGAAATCACCTCTTATAGTCCTAACATAAGTTCTGTGTATGTTCCTAGACAGAGACAAAATAAGAGCAAAAGTGTGTTCAGCAACAGTGTTTTCACCATAATTCGGCACATTAGAAACTACTATACCCTTACTCTTAGCATAAGCAACATCTATATGGTCAAATCCTGTGGACCTAGTCGCAACGAGCTTCAAATTCGGTATTCTATCAATGATTTCCTTTGAAACCTTAGAGTAAATGAAAGTAGAAATAATATCAGCATCCTCAAAAGAATCAACCTTAACATCCTGTATAGGCTGCTTATAAAACTTAATCACATGCTCCTTTAACTCTTTTTGATAAAAGCTCTTCTCCCACGACTCTTTTACCTCAAAGAAAGCAATCTTCATAAAGCCCCCTTCCCCTACAATTCTTGTATTATTTTTTTGTAGTTCAACAACAAAAAGCAAATAAAAGTAATTATATTGAAAAACAGGGTTTTCCTACTTCCTAGTAGAGAGGTTTTTACCTCTCTACACCATCCAATTAATAAGAGAGTGCTTATAGCACTTAATTAGAAAGTGCTACGAAGAACCCCACCATATTTTATGAAGAGAGATTTCATCAAAGAGACTTCGCCTCTCTACACTCTCAAGAATGTGCTTAGAGCACGATGTGCTTAAAGCACAATGTGCTTAAAGCACGACGTGCTTAAAGCACTTAATTGAAAATATGCTAGTAAGCACCTAGCATTATTTGATGTAAAGAGGCTTAGAAACTCTACTCTACCCAATGTTTAATAAAGAGTGCTATCAAGCACAAGGTGTTATTAAGCACAGTGTTATGAAATATACCGTGCTATGAAGCACCGTGCTCATTTTTATCGGAAAGATTCTACGCATTAAAGATGCTACATATCTTTGTACCCTTAAAAGGTCTTTTCAAAAAAGCATCCTACTATTTTGCCTTTAAGTGCAATAATTTAATAGAATTAACTTTAATTTTGTGGGGTGTAAAATGGTACAAGAAGAATTAAAAGAAAGAATTTTATATTCTTTCCTAATTTCTCCATTCATTATAGCATTTGCTCTATTGAACTTCGAAAATACTCTTTTCTCTGTTTATGTTTTCTCATTCATACTAACATTAGCTACAACAATCCTCTTTGAAACCTTTAGAATGTACGAAAACAAGTTCAGCATCAGAATACCAAAAATAAAGAAGTTTCTTTTCGTAGCTCTACTACTAATAATAACAACTCTAGCATCACTATTACTGGAAGGTGAAAAAAGTTCCGAAAAGATCCTAAATGATATATCAACAATCTCATATTTGACAATTCTAAGCTACTTTACCACCTTAATCCTAAACTTATCTATTTCTGCACTAAAAACAACTAGGCACAACTACCTAATCGTAGACACATTATTCACAAACTTAAGCTTATACATAGGTTTAACCTTAGGTGTAATGATGGCTCTGAAGTTCTTTGATATCTACAACAAAACATACTTCGTTGCCTTTTTGCTAGCAGTAGGATGGATAAGTGAAGCAGGAGGATTGATAATAGGTAAATACTTTGGTAGAATTTCACTTTCATTCACAGCTAGCCCTAAAAAAACTCTAGAAGGCACTATCGGAAGCTTATTTTTTGCCATCCTCGGAGGAATAATATTTAAGCTAATACTAGACCTAACAGGATACCAAAGCCATATCTTTTTAGAAAATTGCACCTCAGTAATAGTACTAGCCTCAGTGATATTTGTATTTGATTTCTTCGGAGACATGATAGAATCACTCATAAAAAGGTATTTTGACACGAAAGACTCTAGCAACATATTCAAAGCACTCGGCGGTGTTTTTGATATATTCGATGGTGTAATGCTAGGGAGCATAGGAGTGCTACTATACCTTATAATCAAGTAAAACTTAACTGAAAATCTTGAATTAATAAGCTTTTATCTATAATAATTCTTTGTAAAGAGGGGTAGTATGTTTATCAGTATAAACAAAAGAGCTTTCACCTTGGTTATTTTATTCGTTTTCATATTTTCTTTTTTATCCTTCGGGCAGACTACAAAGGAAACCAAAGACACCAAAACTAAAGACCCGATAGCCGCTTTTGGATCAGAAGACATTGACATACTCCTAGACTTAACCTATTCCGATAACTACAAAATTGCAGCAAGAGCTGTATATAGATTAGGTGAACTTAAGGCAAAAAAGGCTTTTGATAGACTTATCTCAATATTCTTATTTTCAGGCCCATCCGTAGACACAGGATTTGACGAAGTCATACTGGCCTCTATATGGAGTTTAGGTGAGATAGGAGACCCCAGAGCAGTAGACCCTCTAATTGACAATTACTTTAGGTTTACATCTACTCCCTACAGAGCAGAAATAATAAGAGCAGTATCAAAAATAACAAATTCGGATAAGGTTTATACTTTTCTTGAAAGAACAATAAGAGCAACCCAAAACAATGTCATTGCATACGAAGTAGTAAAAGCTTTCGCGAGAATAAAAAGACTTGAAGCTATCAAAGTTCTATCCGAAATTCTAGACCAGAAAAAATTTGAAAAATGGGTTAACGATGAAATAGAAAAAACAATAAAGCTACTTAGTAGCGGTGAATCAAAAGAAAGCAAGGAAAACAAATGATAATAAAATTCTGGGGTGTTAGAGGCTCAATACCCGTACCAGGACTAGAAACTGCCGTCTACGGCGGAAACACCTCATGTATCCAAATAATACACAATGACAAAATTTTTATCATTGATGCTGGCTCAGGAATAAGAAAACTAGGTGAATTTCTAAAATCCCATAACCAAAATTTTGATGTATACCTATTTCTAACTCACACTCACTGGGACCATATCCAAGGGTTACCTTTCTTCTCACCAATATTTGACTATAGGTACAGAATATTCATCCATGGACCGAGTATGCTAGGCAAGCTAAAAAACATGGTCAGTGGCCAAATGGGATATATCTACTTCCCTGTCAAAGTAGATGATTTGGCTTCATACCTAGAATTCAGAGAACTACAAAGAGAAACTTTCACCATAGGAGACGTAAAAATATCAACAATCTACATCTACCACCCCACAGCCTGCCTGGGATACTCGTTTGAAGACGGTAAAAGTAAAGTAGTAATGTTATTTGACTTTGAGGTTGACATCTCACAAAACGAAATACTTTCGGGTGATTACTTCATACAAATGTTAAGAATAATAGGTAAAGAAAATGTCCCATCATTTGAAGAAATACTAGAGTTTGCAAACAATGCTGATGTACTCATAATAGATGCTCAATACACAAAAGAAGAGTACAAAACTAAAAAAGGATGGGGGCACTCGTCTATACCAAGTGCCATAAATTTCGCACTAAAGGCTAAAGCCAAAAGAACAGTGCTATTCCACCTTGACCCGGGGCGAACAGACGAAGACATGATGTTAATAGAACATTACCTAACTAACTACTTTAGAATGAAAAACATAAAAATGGAAATCTATGTTGCAAGGGAAGGACTGGAAATCAAAGTTTAGTTTAATAACCCTCTTTCTTCTTATACTGATAACACTAGGCTGTCAACTGGGAAATAATGAAAGTACTAGCACAAACAAAATATCCGAACCTATAACTAATGAACTGAACCAATTAGAGGAACTAAGGGGCGTAAAATTCGCACTAAGTGAAAAGTACCTAATGGAAGGTATATTCTGGTATGACAACACTCTGTACTACAGGGCACTGTACTCATTAACAAAATCCTTTAACTTCAATCCACTATCAGAAGAAGTAAAATTCTTTTTAGCTAAAGCTTACCTAAACGCAGGTTACATTAGAAATGCAATAGACCTATTGAGTGAAATAGAAGGCAAATACAAACCTTACGCAATTCAAAAAATCTCCTCAATATACTCAAGACTCTCAATAGACGAAAGTACTAAACTGATTGAGTATTCTGTTTTCACAAACCTAAAAGCATTACCAAGATTTGACACTAAAATCTTTTCATTGGCAACTACAATAAAGTTCGTTCCCAAGCTTAACAAGGTAATATTTAACTCCTTCGGGACAAAAGAATTTTGTACTATCGACAACTTCATGAGGATATCTAAATATAAATACAACAAAGAGATTATTGATATCTACTACGACGAAAACGAAAAAGTTTTCTACATCTTAGGCTACAACAGTATAACAAAGTACTACCCCGGATGGTTCAACTTAAACATTTTTAACATCAACGCTAAAAAAACATTCAAATTCAGTAATGTTGTATTCAAAAAATTTGCTTTCTCCGGTGATAATATATTCGTCATAGACTCGTTCAGCAAAAACATTTTCGTTATCAATAAAGAAACTGGCGAATTTCTTTATTCCTTCGGAAGCAACATTTTAATGTCACCGACAGACATAGAAGTAAAAGGAGATAATGTTTTTGTAGCAGACACGGAAAAAATCGTAGTATTCGATAAATACGGGAATTACATTGACTCAGTAGAAACTGGCTACAACATAAATGGATTCTCCATAGCATCATCAAACTTCCTAATTTCAACTGACAACGGTATATTCCTAGTTTCGCCTTCCGGCGAAAGTATAAAAATATCTGATGGAGAATTCGAGGATGCTTGTATCAACAATGATAAAGACATTTTTGCAATAACCAAGGACAAAAATAACATTTCCGTACTGCGAAACTCTTATCTAATGTCAGCCAACCTTGATGTAGACATAAAAGGTATATTTGTCGGGAATTTCCCAATCATAGGGGTAATGGTTGGTGTCAGAGATAGTGATGGCAACTTCATAAGTGGCTTAAGAAACGAGGATTTTGAAATATACGAATCCGGGGTAAAAGTATTTAGACCAGATGTTAGATATACATACGAATTCCTAAAAAACAAAAATCTTTACATCATTATAGAAAACAGCCCCGATATACAAAACATCAAAGACTCTGTTTTATCTTTCGTAAGGGGAATCCTAGAAGATTTATCTTCAAGAGATTACATCTCTATTTCTGTTTTTGGACCAGAAATTAAGGAATTCAAGAAAACACGAGTTAATGTACTCGCACCTCTTGACTTCTTAGATAAAAACATAACTCCAAGTGAAACGAACAAAGTTAGGTTTTCTCTTGCTTTACACAACGCAATAACCGAAAACCTAACATCTCTAAGAAACAACGCTATACTTGTAATAACATCCGGAAATGAAAACTTACTAGACTACTCAGACTACGATTTCTACACACTTTTAGAATACAGCTACAATAACTTCATACCAATATATGTCATCTCACTGTCAAATAACGAAAAACTCCAGATACTTGTCAATTCAACTGGCGGTAAATATTATGGTCAAGAAGTTCTTTTATCTCCTAGAATATTCCTAAACGACTTTTACAACCCCAAAATATACAGGTACTTTCTAATTTTCACAAGCCTATACGAAAATCTTTTCCCTGAAAACAAACTTGTGGACCTTGAGGTGAGAGTAAACTACAAAGGAGTGGAAGGAACAGACATTGCAAAATACCTATTCCCGAAGATAAAGAGGAAAGAACAATAAAAATAGTTGGGGGCTCACGCCCCCAATAAACTAATCCTCAGTTGCCCAAAGTATTATACCAAAGCTACCACCATACTGGTAATTCTTAAAGTCATCATAGAAAGCCATATCATAAGACATCCTAATACCAAACCAGCTGAACTTCAAGTCAATCCCTGCATTCAAAATATAATCCTTACCCATTCTCATAATTATTGAGTCTTTCCACATACCTATTCCAGTACCAAAATCACCAAATATTGAGAATTGTTTAACTATTGGTATCCTAAGACCAAGTTGACCCATTCCCATCCAAGCTAAGTAAGAAGCATTAGATGAAACCATCTGAGAATTGACGTTATAAAACCCACCAAAAGACAACCCAAGTATAGGTAAAATCGAAATATGGAATTTAACATTCACAGGAATATTCAAGTTAGTTACAGCGAAATCACTACCCTGCGGCGTTAAAATTGAACCAGAAATCTCAAATCCTACACCTGTCCATGCCTTCTGCATTCTAGTCCACCATGGTAACTCCTTCTTTTTCTTCTCTAACTCCTCTTGAAGCTGAATCTTCTTAAGTCTCATTTCTTCAGCTTCTTTCTTACTCTGCTCTACTCTTGCTATATCAGCCACTATGTCATTCTTGAGTTTCTTAAGGAAAGGATTGTCCCTATACTCCGAAATCTCTATAATCTTCAAGGCTTCCTGATACTTCTTTATAGCACCGTCAAAGTCATTTATGCTTGCAAGCTTAATAGCATCCTTAATTATAGGCTTAACTTCATCAAATATACCTTTAACTTCACCTAATTGCTCTTCCTCTAAAGCTTTTTCCGATATCTCATCATACTTACTTTGAAGCTTACTCTCAAATTCCTTAACAACATCAAGGTAATACAGCTTAGAAGTTCTTATCTCCTTAATTGTAGAAGAAAGGATATCCATAGCATTTGTGAAGTTTTTCTTGTTAGCAAGGTCATCAGCATTGATAATAGCTAACTCTGTTTTGTTACTCAAAACCTCAATACCAATACCAACATAGTTAGACAATATACTCTCTCTTATATTTGAAACATCGGACACTATCTCAGGAACATCAACTACATATTCATCAATAAGCTTAATAGTATCTTCAAACACAACATAAGCAGCCGATTTCTCACCTCTAGCAACAAACTTATTAGCCTCAGAAATTTTGTTGGAAACTGTTGAAGAAATATCAATTAACGCAAGTTCTCTGTACTTATCCTTAATCTTTGCCAATATCTGGCTTTTCCTCTCATCAGTTATAGAAGAAACATTAACATTACTGACAAACTCCTTAAGTGCTTTAAGCCCCTCTTTAGGTGCACCAGACTTAAGGAACACATCAGCCTTTGAAATAACCTCATCAGCTTTAGAATTCAGGGTATAGAACTCGACTTCTGGCTGTATTTCCTTTTCCTTTCTATTAAGGAATTCATACAGTTTCACAAGTGAAACTGAGAAGTTCGTATAACCTGAATTAACAATCAAATCTTTTGTAGATTTCAGAACATCGTAAGCACCGATATAATCACCATTTGATACCAAGGAATCTATCTGAGTAATGTTACTGTTAACTGTAGAAATAACTTCAGGCTCACTTAACCCTGATGTCATACTGAATGTAAGAGGAATAACAGTATCAACTTTACTCGGGAAAGATACATTAGTATAAATAGTTTTGTATCCAGGTTTTACCAACTTCATAACGAAGTTGCCAAGCTCAACATTTATAACACCATCGTTTTCACCGTAGTACTCTTCATTCATATAGACATCAACATTCTGTACAGGAAGAGTATTAATGAATAACTTTATAGGTGCTTCCTTGAGTTTGAATGAGAACGAATTCTGAATATTTGGCTGTATAAACACATTGGTCTTTATTGCTCTATAACCTTCCTTTCTGACAATTAGTGTACCCTTTCTAGCTGGCAAACCTCTAACAAGTAAGCCATCAACCGATGTTGTACCTACAATTCTCTCATTGAACTTAACGATTGCTTCGGTAGGGTCAGTCAAAACTAGCAAATCACCGAACAGCGGGGAGAGCTTAATAACTCTTGAGTTGATAGAATTCATTGAAGGTGTGATGTTAAACGAAGTGTTATTAAAGCCTACCTCCTGAGCTATTAGCTCAACAAAATTATCCTTACCAGGCTCAACAAGAACCTTCTTAGGAGTAATACCAACAGCTTTACCTTGATACCTAATTGTAACCTCACTACTCTCAGGCGTCACAACAAAAACAGGCACTTTCCTAGGATTAAGCGAAACTTTGAGTGTGATTTTTTCATCAGAGGTGATATTTACATTCGTTCTGAACGGCTCAAATCCACTTTTGAAAACGGTAATTGTATGAATACCTCTACTCAGGTTTTTAGAAAAACTACCAGATGAGATAACACCTTCTAGTTTCCTATCTATGACAACAAAAGCCCCATCATTAGCACTTATCGTAACACCAGCACCAACTTTATCAAGAGTAACATAAAAGTAATTTAGCACATCAGGCTGAACATTCAACTTGACAGTTTTTAGCAATGTATTAGCTGTCTGCTGGAAAATGACATTTTTCTCACCTGCTATTACATTTGTGTAAAGCGGAGTAGTACCAAAAATGTTACCTTCAGCAATTATCACAGGTACACCTTTAACATCAGCATCAAGGTAAAGCAACCCCATAGGTACTGGATATTCCATCTTTGGTGAAGGTACTAACTTTAGAGCAATTTTTGATTGAGAATTCGGAGCTACATAAATATTAGTCACAACAGGAGCGAAACCCGGAGCCTGTACAATCAAAGTATACTCCCCTTCAGGCAGAGAAACATTTTTACCCAAAGGCAAAGGAATATCATTTGGCTTCAGAACTGCAACAACACCTTTGTCAGGTGTAACAGCCAAAGAAACACTTCCCTGCCTCTTAGGGTCGTAATAGTAGTATCTCCAAGCACTAAACAAATCAACCAAAGCTTCCTTAACAGCTAAAATAACACCTTCCCTATTCACCAGGTTAGCCAAAGGAACAGAAACAGATTTCTTATTCAAAACCTTACCAGTGTTATCAAGCAATTGGATATTAACGAGTAAATCAGTTTTAGAAATGGAATAACTAGCAGAAACAACACCCTTAACTTGAGGAATGAGAGATATAATATTCTTCAATGTTGTAGCATCTATCTTTTTTATAACTATAGGTGCCAACTTCTTCGGTGGTACAGGTTTACCTTTAACAACTGTAACATTCGTATTCGTAGCATTCACAACATCAACAAGCACATTGTACCAATCCTGTAAAGCAGGAACATTTACAAAGTCGTACGGCAAAAAATCATAAGAATCATTCAGAGTGTAAGAGACTAAAGAATTTATAAAATTCTTATCATCCTCAGACCCCTGAAACTTAGCAATTGGCTCTTCATACACAACGAAAACCTGAGAAAAACCAAGCGTAGATACAAATAGTAATGCAATAACTGTAAGAATCCTAAAATTCATTCTCATATAAGCCTCCTTTTTGGCTATTTTAAATAACAAAATGCTACCTTTTCAATAATATTTAAAGTGCTTTAAGCACTTTCTAATTGGGGAGCGAAGAGAGGTGAAACCTCTTCAGATAGGTTGGGTGCTAAATAGCACTTGTGCTGAATAGCACTTGTGCTAAATAGCACCTTTTTAACTAATTGTTTAAGCTACTTTGCGATTGATAAAACCTCAATAATTAAAAGGTGTTGAAAAGCGAAGATTTCGAACGATAAAATGGGTGGGTAGGGCTACTAAAATAATGTGCTAATTGTGCTAAATAGCACCTGTGCTAAATAGCACTTGTGCTAGATAGTTATAAAGGGTAAACCTCTCTTAGATAAATGAGAAAAGAGAAACTCCGTTTAAAATCTCTTGACAACAGAAAAATAATCTTTAACAATTCCTATCCTAATGAATAAGTTAGGAGGGTAATACCTAGGTAGAGGTACCTATTTAGGTAGCCCTAATAAGAAAATTGGGAGGCAATATGAGGTTAAGGATTACCTTCCACACTGAGAGGTTGCCTATTATATATAGGCATAGGTTCATGGCTCTGATAAAGGAAGCTCTGGCAATCTCATCTCCTGAGTACAAGAGTTTTCTCTACCCTGAAAAGGATTCTGAAATTTCAAAAAGGGCAAAGCCTTTTTCTTTCGCTGTTTTACTACCTAAGGATAAAAAAATAACAAGAGGCAAAATAAAAATAGATGAAGATTATGAAATAGAGGATGTAATTTTTGAGATACCGGATAAAAGCAAACTTTCTTTTATTGTAAGCTCACCGGACTACTTTTTCATCATAGGACTATATAATGGGCTTCTAAAAATAAAGGAATTCCCCATTGATAGTGAAACAAATATCAAGTTCTATGGAACACAAATAATGAGAGAAAAAGAAATAACTGAGAACGAAGTTATCTTTAGAACACTTTCACCAATACTCATTGAGGACAAAAACGAAAAACCTGTCTTACCGTGGGATGAAAACTTTAACGAGAATCTAAACGAAATACAAAACAGAATACTCAAGGACTCTAGAGGATACGGGCTACGCTCTGATGTAATCATTGAGCCTGTAAACATAAGAAAGTCAGTTGTAAAGCACTATATAAGGTGGTTTAGAAAAGAGACAGGTAAACCATATATGATACTAACATGCTTTGAAGGAGTATTCAAAATGAAAGGAGAGGTAGACGATTTGAGGGATTTGTATGTTTCGGGTGTTGGGCTAAGAACTGGGCAGGGATTTGGATTAATTGAACCAGTGGGGAACGGATATGGAAAAGAGTAATTATATTACTTTAATACCGGCATCTTGGCTTTTCAACGCTTCGGTAATAGGGTTTCTAAAAATACTTGAAAAAAGTGGAATACACGAAAACATTGAAGAAATGTTACAAGAAGACGGAAGCATAAAGCTAGAAACAGAAATATTTGAAAAATTATCCCAAAGAGCAAAAGAGATTTATTTTGATAAAAAACTCTTAAACATAGGTTTAGTAGGTAAAAACGAACTATACCTAAATTATATACCTGTACATGCTAAAGAAAATCCTGATTTTTTCAGAGAAGTTATAAAGCTCCTCGAAAATGCCACAGAAAATGGTAGTTGTAGTGTATGTGGTACCGGTAAGTACATACCTGAATCAAAACTAAGAGATTCAACACACGAAGTAAAAGAATTCCTATTTACAAAATCCTCTATGTCAGTAATACTCAACTCATACCTGGGTGCATCAAAAGGAGAATTTCCAAATTCATATTGGGATCTAAAACCTGACACTAAGATATGTCATTTATGCTCTTACCTACTTATACACCACCACCTTGCAATGTCAGAGTTAGAAGCCGAAAGTAGCAAATCAAAAATCTTCATAAATTCCAACTCATTCAAGGCAATGTGGGAATTCTCAAAATTATTGGAAAAGTACAGTATACTCGGAAGTGCCGAGAACATTAAGCACCTAGCCATACCATTATTGAGACTTGGGAAAAAAATTATGTCTTCAATATATTCAGAAGAAAACAACTTTGAAATTGTCTATTACTCACTCAAAAAAGATAAAATATTACCTAAAAACTTCGTTGTCAAACCAAATATAAGTAAAATAATAACAAACGAAAGAATATCAAACATCATTGAAAACATAGGCAATAAGAAAGTACTCAGTAGTATTTTAGACGGGAATTTCAACAATCTACTTGATATTGCAGAAAAAATAACCTTATATCTTCAAAAAGATGATACTAATAATAAAGTACTCAAAGAAATAATAAAAGAAGAAGTAGGTTCATACGGTGGAGCAGAAAAAATTTTAAGAAACCTTTTAGAGCTATATTACCTAATATATCAAGAAATAAGGAGGGAAGAATATGGAATTTAATTTTGATGAACTTTTAAAAGAAGCAAGAAACAACATTTATGACACAAAAAAAGCCTATGAGAAGCTCAAGAACATCAAGAGCAAATACCAAGATCTAGGTATGCAAATACAGGAAATAATGGAATTAGTTCTAAAAAACCTTGAGCCATACTCCAAAGAAAAGAAAGCAATAGAAGAAATGTACTATGAATTTGTTTCCTCTACTTCAGACATTATGCTTGAGAAAATAAGAGAACTCTGTGATGAAATGAACAGAAACGAAGGCTATAAAGAATTAATATCATCAATAAAAGATCAGCAATTCAGAATACTAGAACTTACAAGATACCTAAAAAGAAGTGAAGTATTCTACATAATAAGCAGAGCCTTTATCATCAACAACAAACCAATGGACAAAAGATTAGCAAGAATATTTAATCCATTCTACCCAGATGAACTATTCAAAGTACTCGTTTACTACTTTATTAGCAGACTAACAGAAAAAGATGAAACAACAAATGAAGAAAAAAGTACAAACAAAGAAGAAAATAAATCATAAAGGAGGTTTGATATGAAAAATGTAACATTAACCATCATATTTGAAGGTTCAGCACTAAACAGAGATGAAAACATTGCTGGCAATATTTCATCAATAAAGAAACTACAAAGAGGAAGCAAAACATTTAGTTTCATAAGTAGATCAGCAATTAGACACTATCTTTTCAACACCTTGGTAAAAGCATTCAATTGGCCCATTACAGAAGTCACAACAAGTGAAGAAGTTGTACAATTTGACTTATACGAATATGACATAATAACAAGCCCAGAATTAGATTTATTTGGTTACATGTATACACTAAGTGGAGAAAATGCAATAACAAGGAAAGCACCTCTAGGAATAACCAAAGCCATAAGCCTAGAACCCTACGAAGGAGATATGGTATTCTACGCTAACCACGATTTAGTGAGTAGAGGTATAAAGCAAGGTGAAAACGCTACTCCCAACCCTTTTAACAGAGAAGAACATCTATCTTTCTACAAAGTAAGCTTCACAATTGACACTGATAAATTCGGAAGAGATGAATGGGTTTTTGCTAAAAAAGTCGAGAAAAAAGTCGAGAAAAAAGGCAAAGATGATAAGGACAAAGACAAAGATAATAAGAAAAAAACCTGGATTAGAGAACTTATTGAACATGATAACAAAATTGATATAAAAGAAAAAACATCAGATGGTAAGGAAGAAAACACCGCATTTAAGCATTCTTTTCCAGAAAGTATTTCTGACTTAAAAAATAAAAAAGAGCTCATCATTGAAGAGGACGAAGAAAAAATAAAAATAGAATTCATCTTACCTGACGAAAAAAAGAAAGAGAGACTAGAACAAGTGCTAAACGCCATAAAAAACGGTCTCTATTCAAAATCTTCCGGAGAAGCCAATACAATAATTCCTCTCTTCATGATAGCATCAGCCGTCAAAGTCCCATCCCCCATATTCCACCCATACCTAGACATATCAAGAAACGGAAACAACTTCAAAGTAGTAGGCTTAAGAGATTGCTTATCAAACGGATGGATAATCGGAAAACCATTTGTAATGGATTCTGAAAGACTAAAATCAGACGAAAAAGAATTATTCGCAGAAAAAATAGAAACCAACTGGGAAAACTTCATTAACGAATACGTACTAAAGTAATATGAACAAACGGCTCTTAAGAATTGAAATATTCCAACCTACAGCTCACTATAGAGTACCATTCGCACAAAAAGTTAAGCACACTTACCCCATCCCACCATATTCAACTGTAAAAGGGCTATTAGCTAATATCCTAGGGATAAATA
>Ga0272449_1001748_pt1 | contig 21595 bp, 41 predicted proteins | sample YNPCB0241_FD_198679 | JGI IMG/M metagenome (GOLD analysis project Ga0272449, IMG submission 198679) | Hot spring sediment microbial communities from Yellowstone National Park, WY, United States - YNP-CB-024-1 | ecosystem: Environmental > Aquatic > Thermal springs > Hot (42-90C) > Sediment... | reverse complement strand
AAATTGTATCAAGAGTTTGATTAGGAAGCAAATTAATATCAACAACATAAATATAAAATTGTTTATTACCACCTTGATTAATCATAGCTTCCTCCTGTTTGATAAAATGGGGGAAAAGAGACGAGGGACTAAAAATAGTCCTATTTATCTCTCTCTTTTCCCCACATTTTGTTTACGAATTATTGAATTATGTATTATTGTGTTGGTCTAACAAGAACACCCCAGAATGTTATTACCATACCAGCTTGAGTTGAAATATTTACAGCACTATCAAATTTTACAACAAAATTGAATACTAACCCACTTGGTAATAAAATACCTTCTGGTTTAATTTTATATGTTTCACCAGATATATTAACAAGTTCTTTTGCAACATTACCAGCAAAACCTAACAATTTAACTTTTGGAGCAAGTTTAATCAATCTACCATCTTGATATACTTTTGAACCAATTACGAATTCAAAGTATCCTTCATTAACAATTTTGTAATAATCAGAAATGAAGTTACCATTTGAAATTGTTGCTACATCAGGTATTATATCACAAGTTATCTCTTTTAATAAGAAACGATATGGAGCAGGAATTTGGTTAGGTTGAGACATATTTGTATGTTTTTTTGTAGCACGAATATCAGTTCCTGGAACAAGTTGACCAACTGTATATCCGAAGAATTGGAGTTCAATAGTTTCAGGTTTTACAGGAAGATATGAATAGTATTCGTATCCAATCATTTCCTCAGTTGAAGTTACGGGTAGGTTTTTTGTTGAGTATATTGATTTTTTTAGTTCTTCTATACCATTTGGCATAGTTTTACACCTCCTTTCTTTTAGAATTTCTCCCTATTTGGGAGTTTAACCTTCAACCGATTTGGTGAAGGTTAAAATTCTTCAGTTACTACTTGTTCTTCAGGTGAAACATAATATCCAAGTTCGCCTCTCACTACTTGTTCTTCAGGTGGAACATAATAGCTTAAAGCAACAGAAGATGAACTACCTTCTGCTAAACCTATTTTACCACCAAGAACATATTTATCAATTACACCTAAACCTGTAACAACTATTGAACCAATGAAAAATTGTTTACCTAAATCAGGTCTCTTTAACAATTTTGATATTACAAGATTTCCAACAACACCTACTCCAAGTCGTGTTACAATTTTACCAATATCAGTTTTCAAGAAAGCAGGAACTTGCGGTATTGGTTCTAACACTTTTGGAATATATATTGTTGCTACAACACCAGCAGAAAGTGACATTAAATTTGTAATATCTAATCTCGGAATAACAGCTTCAAGACCTAAATCTGATAATAAGGAACTTCTTCTTACACTTCTTTTTCTAGTAATTAACCCTCTACGACCAAGTTCTTCAAGTAACGCTAATTCTGAAACTCCTTTTCTCTTTCTTGTTTTTACTGGTGTCCCAATTTCTCTTTTAAACCTTTCCCATGTTTCTTTCATTAATCTACTCCATGCACGAGGATATGTTACTGGTGATTGCTCAAGTTCTTCTAAACCAATTCCTCTTCTTCTACGATATACTTCCCATGCTTTTCTCATTAACTCAGCAGTTGAGAATGGTGGTGTTAATTCTCTCCATGCTTGTCTCATTGCTTCTCTAAATTCAGGAGTTTGTGAAACACGAATATCTAACCCTTCTTCCATTACTGGGTATCTCCTTCTTCTTACTACGAAATCCAATCCTTCTTCCATCTCAGAAACACCTCCTCTTCTACGATATATTTCCCATGCTTTTCTTAGAAGTTCACGAGTTGTGAATGGTGGTTTAAGTTCTCTCCATGCTTGTCTCATTGCAGCTTTGAATTCAGGAGTTTGTGTTACTCTTACACCTAATCCTTCTGATAGTATTAGTGTATCACTCATCTTTATCACCTCCTTTTTTTAAAGAATTTTAAGGGTATCAAAACCCTTTATTATATATCCGTTTTTCGTTTTTTCAATTTCAATATCTTTTGCTTTTAAAATATATACTGGTTTTCTTTTTTTAACTTTTTTACCTTCTTTTAATGATTTACTAACAATTTTTTCTTCACCACGCCGTATTTCTATTTTATATGGCTCTAAAACTTTAATTCTAAATACACAAGGTTCACCAGGTCCAACAGAATGTAAAATTGAATGTAAAATAGCATATTTATGTCTTACTGGTTTTTCTGAAATTTTACCAAAATAAGCAAGCAAAATTCTGTGTCCTTTACCTCTTGGTTCGCCATGTTCTCTTACAAACCTGAATACTACATCTTTTTCTTTATAACCTAACCGTTTTGCAACTTCATAAATCCATTCTTTTGGCATTACAAGTTCTCTTATATATTTTCCTCGTTTCCTATATTCAATATATCTAACAGGATAATAACCACGAGGATTTGAAGCACCTTTTGTTTTTAAATCTTCCAAAACTTTTTTAATTGTTTCTTCTTTATATTTTTCAAGTTCTTTTTTCATTTTTTTCTAAAAACCAAAAATATTCCACCTATTACTAAAAGTATTGGTAAAATTAAACTTTCTAATTTGATTGGTGTTACAATTTTAATTTTTTTTGTTCTAATATATTCATCAACTGCATCTTCTAACATTTTTAAATTTTTCAAATAAATTTCTAACCTTGTTAATGTAGTAGGTCCTTTTGTTGCTAACAAAACATAATTAGGTGAAGGTTTTTTAAGTTCTTCTGACAACATATTTAAATTTTTTTCTATTTCATTATAGTCAATTTTTAAACCTTCTAAAACAGATAAATATGATTGAGCTTCAGTAATAGGTTTACCTTCTTGTTGTAAAGTATATATTATGCTTTTGATTGTGTTTTCTAATCTCAATAATCTTGATTTAGAAGCAATAAACTCACCTATTTTTTCCTGTATTTGTGCTTTAATGTATTCTATTGGTTGTGAAACTTGTGCAAACATAATTAATATCTCCTTTTACTTTTTACAACTTTACAACTTTTCCTTCTTTAGGTCGTGAAACAAAATATATAAATCCACCAAGTAATCCTAATGGTAGCAAAGATTTAATATCTATTGTCGGTGTTGGTGTTGGAGTTGGTTGTGCTGGTATAGGTTGTGTTGCTTGTTCTATTATTTTTCTTTGTTCTGGTGTAAGAATAGGTTTTTTAGTTGTCAAAAATTCTCGTAATTTTTCTAATTGTTCTTGTATTTTTCTTATCCTTTCCTCGTAAGTTTCTCCTTGTCCAAAACCATAATTTATATACATATAAATTACCTCCTAAATACCTAAACTTTTAACAATTTCATTTAGAGCATTTTCAAGTTGTGATATTCTTGTTTCAATTATTCGTTTTAAATTTTCATTTTCTGTTGTCAATTGTTGTATTCTTTGTTTTAATTCCATATTTTCTGTTTTTATTTGATTAATTTTTTGTAATATTGTTGGTAATAATTCAACTTGTTCTAACCTCATAAATTATACCCCTACAGCTTGTGCTATTTGAGTGATTGCAGTTTCTAAATCAGACAATTTTTTCTCTATATTTGTTTGTAAATTTGTAATACTGCTTTTAATTTTGTTAATAAGTTCTTGAACATCCATATCAGGCACTTGAGAAACATCAATTTTTGATACTAAAGCATATATTTCTTTTAAACTATTTAATAAACTTACTAACAAGTTTAAAGCATCAATTAAATTTTGTTGACTTTCATCAAGCAAACTAAAAGCAGTTGTTAAACTTGATGTAAGTTTTGCTAAACTATCATCTCTTGTCTTTATTACTATATTTCTTATTTCTGTTGCTACTTTAGTGAGATACGAATTATAATCATTAATTTTTTTTGTAATTTCGTTTTGTTTTGAAGGTATTACTCTTGTGTTAATATCATCTATAATTTTGTTAATTTCAGCAATAGTGTTTGTATATCTTGTTCCTATAGTTGATACTGCTTTAGTAACAATTTCAAGTAAAGCATCTTTTAAAACTTTGATTATTTTCCCGTTATTCCATACCCAAAATCTCAAAGTTGTCATTCCCTTCCAATCATCAGTTTGTCCTCTTTCCATTATTGCTACAGTATATTTCGTTTGATAACCTAATGTAAAGTGATTTCTTTTCCTTTCATACCAATGAGAGAAATAATCTTTTAAAGCTATTAATTCATTACTAACTCTTTCAATTTCTTTACCAATTTGTTCATAATTCCCAGTAAATGTATATGTATCAGCCCATGTATGCATTTGCCATTTACCGCCTACATCAGCTTGACCACTCCATTCTAATGTTACTTGAACTGTTGCAGTTATACTTTTTACCAAGGTTAAAAAATCTATTGTAGGACTTGTAATTTTTGGTATTGTTATATCAATTTTAACATCTGGTGCTTTATCAAAATTAACATTCAGTTTTTGATTAATTTCTTTGATCCCTGAAACATCAAACCCTACTTTACCAAGAGTATCAAGCAATGCTAATTCATAATTTCCTTCTACCCTAACTTTTTCTTTATTAAAATAATTATTTCCTTGCGTAGGAACAATATATGCTTCATATTCTGGTGCTTGTGCTAACCCCTTAAATTGTGTTTTTAGTTTTAAAAAAGGTTCTTTAATAGGTGTTGTTTTAATCGTATCTTTTGCCACAACTATTTTATCTTTTGCTTCTTTAATTTTCTTACCAACAGGTGTTTCTGTAACAGGTTTAGTTGTAGTTGTTTGACCTAAAAAATCTATTGTTTCTAATCTCATTTTTTCTTTCCCCCTAAAATTGTTAATAACAATATTCCACCAATTGCTAATCCACCTATAATCATAAGTTTTTGTATTTGTGCTTCTTGTTCTAACTTCATTTTTGCCAATTCTTTTTGAACTTCGTATGCTTGTGCTGTTATTTTTGCTTGTTGCTCAGTTGATGTTGGTAATCCTATTTGTTTTCTTAACCAATCATTAATTGTTGGTGATACTACTGTTGCAAAACCTGTTAACAAAGTTAGAAAATCAACAACTGATAAATTTTGATTATTTTGCACATACATAGTTAAACCTCTTTTTTTCTAACCAAAAACAGTAAACCTAAAACTGCTAAAGCACCTGCAAAATATATTGCATATTTTGGTATTCCAATTTCAGGCATTGTTATAACAGGTGGTGATGTTGGACCTGCAGGCATTGAAGTTTGTTGTCTTACATATTCTCGTATTCCTTGTTCTACATTTTTAACTTGTGTTTCTGCAGTTTGATATAACCAAGATTGTATTCCACCTACTATTGAACCTTTGATAGTTTGAGTTATATTACCAGTTGACGGATTAACAATATAAATTGTCATTGCTCTTTTTTTATAGTCTTCTTTAACATTATCTGTAGCCGAATTCCAATACCAATCTGCTAAAAATACTTCAGCTCCTTTCCAATAAAATCCGTATTTTTGAACTTCTTTAAGTTCATCAGGCAATAAACTTACCTGTTGACTTAAATACATTGTTTTCTCCTATATTTCATCATAAATTTTAATTCTTTTAAATTTTGCTGTATATCCTAAAGGTCTTGTTTTCTTTGTTGGGTCAAAAGTAATCCATTTTCGTAAAGAAGGTGAATAAACTTGTAAAAAAACATGGTTAAAACTACCATCTACCGAGTTCATTGTTGCGGTTGTTACTGGTCTAATTCTAAATCCTAATGCTTTCAAAATAGTTCCCCCAAAAATTGTATGGTCATCACAATCACCTATTGCATAACCTAAAGATGAATAATAATTTTCAAGTTGACGGTAAGCAGAAATAAATAAGTCTTTGTCTGGTGGGTCTGAAACATATTTCATCTTTTTTTGCATAAAATCATAAACATTATTAATTGTTTCTATATCATTCATACCTCGTAATTGATTAGCAATATATTGAACATCAGGATATGTAGCATCTCTTCTAATTAATTCAGATATAATTTTAACTTTTTGAGCAATACCTTCGTCTGTGTCAGGTGTATCAATAAGATAGTCTTTACCCCTAATATACATAGCAAGAACCAATAATTTTTTGGATAATCAATTAGGTAGGAATTGAAATGGTAAGAATTAGAATTGGAATTCGTTTTCTAATATATATATATGAAACATTTTTTGGGCAAATGTCAAGTGTTTCAAAAAAATTTTTCAAAAATTATTTTTTATCGTCAATAAAATAAAATTTTTTAACTTTGGGGTGTCCCCCCCTCCCCATCTTCCTTAAGCATTTTTTCTGGGTTCTCAAATAATTCAACATTTAGTTTCAATTGTTCTATAATCTGTGAAACTTTTTCTTTATTAGTTTGTAATTCAGGTAATATCTCTAAAATTTTTTCTAAAGATAACTTGTTTTTCACATAATCACAAAAAGCATCAAAATATATTTCAGGAATTTGGTTAAATATTGCGTCAGCAATTTCTTTAGCAGAAGCAGGTCCATTAACAAACATAATTATTGTCCCACGATAATCATTCAAAATTTTTTCAAAAGGATGATTAAACTTTTTCATATTTCCTCCTTCAGCAATTTTTTGTTGAGGTTGAATTTGAGGTTGTGGTTGAGGTGTTAATGGTAAAGATGGTATTTGTGGTTTTTCTTTTTCAGCAATCTTTTTTAGTTCTATGATATTTTTAAGAGCATCTGTAATACCTTCTATAATTTTTTCTACATCAGTTTTTTCTTCAGGTAATCTTTGCATCCCAATATTTAGCCCTAAATTAAATGAATTGTTAATCAATTCAAACATCTTTGAAACCATTTCTGTATTATCTTGTTTTTCAGGTATAACACCTAATGATTTAAGTTTCATAATTTGTTCTGTAATATCAGGTTGAGGTTGATATTGTTGCACTTTTAATATTTCAATTATCGTTTTCATAAATTCATCAGACTTTTGTTGCATAGTTTGTTGCATAGCCTGTTGCATCTGTATAAAAGCCTGTGTTTGTTGTGTAATTGTCTGAAATATTGTTGTCAACATTTGTTCTTTTTGTTGTTGTTCTGCTTTCATTCTTTCCAATTCCATCTCTTGTTCTTTTCTCAACCTTTCCATATCTTGTAAGTGCCTTTCTCGTTCTTGGTTTATTATACCTTGTAGCATTGCTACTAATTCTTTAATGTTATCTTGTTGTTGTATAGGTTGTGAAACATTTGTTTGAGGTTGCTGTTGTTCTTCTTTTTTAGGTTTTTCATATTCTTTTTGAATAGGCGAAATAATATACTTGCCACCAACTCGTATTTCTGCCTTGATAATCCCGCCTCTCTCAAAACCATATCTATCAATAATATCATGCACAGTATCAGCTTCAGTAAATTCTTCTCTTCCTATTACAACCCAGGGACTTGTTGAATTTTCTTTACGATATATTATTATTGTTCCTTTTTTGCCTTGTAGCTTTCTTTTTAAATCTTCCACCCACTTCTGTTGCTCTTCATCAAACGATATCTCTTCTTTTTGTTCTTCCTTTTCCTGTTCTTTTTCTTGTTCTTCTTGTTCATCACCTTCTATTATTTTTATCTTTGCCATAGGTTTTACCTCCTTTTTGAATTAGAATTAAGGTTACCGTGCGGTAAACCATGCGGTTTTCTTGCGGTTTATTTGCGGTTTTCTTACGGTATAATACGGTGCCATTGCGGTATTTTGCGGTTGTTTACGGTTGTATAACCTCTACCTGAACATTTTTTTTGTTTTTCTTTGCTATTGCCCTTGCTATGTTTCTTATTGCTTGTATTGTTACCCCTTTTTCACCAATTACGAATTTAAGGTCATCTTTTGCTGTCTCTATTTCATATATAATCAGGGCTTGAGTTTGTGAAGTATGAATTTTCACTTGATTTGGGTTCATAACAAGTTCATTCACAATTGAAATTATTATGTTTTTTAGTGTTTCAACTATGTTTTTATTTTGTTGTTCCTTCATTTTGTTCTCCTTTCTTTAGAAGTTCAAAAATTGCAATAAAAATACATTTATTTTCAACATATAAAATACATTTTTCTTTTAGGCAAGGCGTAGAAATATCAATAAGTGCATCTTGACCTTGAGGAGTTTTTACTGTGGCTACAGTTGACCTAAAAGGACAACCTTTTTCTATATTTGTATTTATCATTGTTATTTTCCTGAATTCGTTTTCGTTTTTATAAAAAATACAAAACTAAAAATAATTTGTCAAGGGGTCAACAAAAAATTTTTTATCAAAAACAAGGGGGGGGTAAGTAAAAAAACTAAATTTTACTGTTTCCTTTTCGTTCATCTCGTCGGAAAATTTATTAAAAAAATTTTTTAAAAAAAATTTTTAAAAAACACTTGACATTTTGCCAAAAAATTTGTCATATATATATAGTAGAAAGACAAAAAATAAAAAAAAAGGAGGTATAAAAAAATGAAAATAAATATGAAAAAATTCGCAAAATGGGTAGACCCACAAGGGAAAATTGTAAAAATAACACCACAATATGTGGTGATAAATAAAAGACCAGGGACATTCGAAAAACAGTATTGGCAATCTAATATTAATGAAAAATACACAAGAAAAGAAATAATTCAGATTTATTCACATCTTTCGTCGGAAGAAAAAAAAGGAATTGATTGGGTAGAATAGCACTGGGGGGCAACATTTTTATAAATATTTTATATAAATGGGAATAGCAATTGTAGATATTAATTTAATGATGTTATAAAAGCACTTACAAAAGAGGGGTTATTATGAAATATAACATTATAATAAACCAAAGAGGTATAGTAGAAAATGGTTTGCTAAAGAAGACAGATATAATAGATTGGTGTATAATAGATTATTTACGGGATTGGTATTTTTCAGAAACTAAAAGGACAATTTTTGTGCAGGATGATGGATGTAATTATGTATGGGTTAATTATAATCATTTAATTCAAGAATTACCAATAATTAGTATAAAAGATAAAGATGCTTTAACAAAAAGGTTTAAAAAATTAAAGCAATTAGGTTTGATAAAAACCTTCAAAGATAGTCAAAATAACTTATACTTTATCTTAACTCCGAAGTGTATAGAAGTAATTGGTTTTAAGCCAACTTCAACCCTATCCTACCAGAATAGGACACCTATCCTACCAAAATCGGACACCTATCCTACCGAAATAGGACAGGGGCTATCCTACCAAAATAGGACAGCACAAATATATAACCAATCAAATAATATACCAAAAAACGATAGTATATATAATAATCTCCAACATTCTGCTAACGCAGAAGTTGGAGAAAGCACATCTAATTCTTTTGTTTCTACTTCAAAAAACAAGAAAAAAAATAACAAAGATGAAACAGAAAAGCAAATAGATAAGGTTATTAGAGAATTGTTGAAATATTTTGACGATTGGTTCAGGTATCTATTCAAAGTAGGATATACTTGTGAGTTCAAAATAGAGTATGATTTATTAAGAAAAGATTTCAAGAGATACTTAAAAGAAAAAGGAAATATTGAAAAAACAAAAAATTTCTTTTTAGACTTGATAGATATTTATTTTAACGAAATAAGAGAACGAATTAACAAAGGTTTTACACCTAACCCAAACATAAAAAAATTTCATAATGAACTATCAAGAATGATAGTCCTTTATGCAGATAAAAACTATAAATTTGATAGACTGGAGGTATTGAAAAAATGAAGACAGGAATAAAAGTATGGGAAGGAAAGATAAAAAATTGGAAAAAATGTGCAAAATGTGGGCGTGAGTGGACACCACGCTCACTTGATGAAAATGGTATATGTATATTTTGTAAAAAAGGGATACTTATAGAATATGCACCGTGGCTTATGGAACTAAAAGATGAATTTGAGAAAATTGAATATAATGTTGATAGAATATCTGAGATAATAAGAAAAAAAATACAAGAGAATTTTTTTGAAAGAGAGGAATTATATTTAAAATGTGGTATTTGTGAAAGATATGTTGATGAGTTATACCATTGTGATTTAGGTGTTATATGTTGTGATTGTTATAATTCTAAAAAATGGGAAAAAAATAGAGAAAAACAAAAAGATAGGAGGGAATAATGTGAGTTATTGGTTTGAAAAAGCAAAAAAGAGAGTTGGGAAAGAAAGAGATAGAAGAAGGAAGTTAACTGAAGAAGATAGAGCGATTATAAGGAAATTATATAATTTAGGGATGTCAATAAGAGGTATAGCAAGACTATTTAGTCATAAAACAACAAAGCGTAATATTCAGTTCATACTCTTTCCTGAAAGGCTTAAAAAACAATATTATTATAGAAGAATGAGGAATTGGGATTATGATAGAGAAAGACATAGAATTTATGTTAAAAGATATAGACAACATTTAAAAGAAATTTATGGGTTAAAAGGAAAATCTAAACAAGGAGGTTAATAAATATGATGAAAAAATTATTATGTTTGTTAAAAAGTAAAAAAACAGAAGAAAAACCTGAGGAATATATACTTGAATTTAAAACGGAAAAAGAAAGAGATATAGCTCTAAGAAACTTAGCTTTTGCAATGGCATTTTCAAAACAAAAACAAATAATTGAAATTTTATCACCCACAAAAATAAAAATTATAAAATATAAAAAATGAAACTATTAGTAATCAAAATAGTAAAACAAAATAGTAAAAGAAGTAATATACCATTTTTCTATTATTTTTTCAAGGATATAGAAACAGGTAAATCGTATAGGACATGCACAGGTCCTGAATTTCGTAATTTTAGGTGGTGGGAAAATATAAAAATTGGGGATGTTATTGAAGTTAAAGACGAAATGGTATATAAAAATTTAGTAGATGCTGATACTATTCCACGAAAAATTGAGGCAAGGAGGTAAAAATTATGATAAAAATAATAACATGGGTAGTATTTATAGTATTCATAGGTTCTATTTGGTATTGGTTTATTTCGGAATTAATTAAATCTACGAGATGTATACATATTTGGCGAGTAAAATTTACAAAAGAAGGAAGCCTATGGAAATGTGTAAGGTGTGGAAAGAAAAAATTTTATGAAAATAACATAAAGTTAAAGGAGGTGAAAAAATGAAAATAAAATTGTATAATATAAAAGAACTTTCTCAAAAAACTAATATTCCTGTTGCAACTCTGTATCAACTTGTCCATTATAGAATAATAAAACCTATAAAGCCAGGATGGAATTTGTTTACTGATGAAACCATAAAAATATTACGAGAAATAAAAAAATATAAAAATAATAAAAAAGGAAGAAAACCTTTATGAATAATTTTATAAATCAGATAATACAAGGAGATTGTTTAAAAGTTTTGAAACGATTTCCTGATAATTGTATTGATGCAGTAATAACAGACCCACCATATGCTTTAGGATTTATGGGAAAAGAATGGGATACTTTTGATAAAAGTCAATTTGGTAGAAAAGGATTAGAAGGTAAGAATGATTTAAAAGTGAAAAAGAATTTTGAAATTTTACCAAGATATAAAAATTGGGATAGTTATTATGAGTTTATTTTCAATTGGGCAAAAGAAGTGTTTAGAGTGTTGAAACCAGGCGGGTATCTTTTGGCGTTTGGTGGGACAAGGACTTATCACAGGATGGTATGTGGGATTGAAGATGCTGGGTTTGAGATACGAGATTGTATTATGTGGTTATACGGGTGCGGTTTTCCTAAATCTTTAGATATTTCAAAACAATTATCAAAAATGGGATATAAAGATGAAGCGAAAAAATGGGAGGGTTGGGGGACGGCGTTAAAACCTGCTTATGAACCGATTGTTGTAGCAAGAAAACCATTAAGTGAGCGTAATGTAGCGTTAAATGTATTGAAATGGGAGACTGGCGGGATAAACATTGATGCGTGTCGTGTTGGTCAAGAGAAAGTTGTAATACATCACGCACCTGCTGGAACTTTTGCTGGTGGTGAACTAAAGATGGCACAAGGAAAGGTGGAATATGGAAAACAGGTGGTAAAGAAACACCAATGAAAACTTATAAAGGTGGTCAAACAATCCATACCAACCCTGCCTGTCCTTGTTATATGTTAGATGAGCAACAAAAAGGTGCTTCTCGTTTCTTTTATTATGCGAAAGCAAGTAGGAGTGAAAGGAATATGGGGTTGGAAAATTTACCAGATAAAAAAATAGAGGGTGTAAATAATAATAAATACTTGGGTTTAACCTCTGCTGGTCAAAGGAAAACAATAACTAAAAATAATCATCCTACGGTAAAACCTCTTAAACTTATGGAATACCTTGTCAAACTTGTAACACCACCTGGTGGTATTGTTCTTGACCCGTTCGCTGGTTCAGGGACAACTTGTATGGCGTGTCAAAAGTTAGGATTTAAGTTTATAGGTATTGAAAAAGAAGCAGAATATGTAGAAATAGCACAAAAAAGATTAGAAGCAATAGAAGAGAATAGACAACTTGAATTATTTTAAGGAGGAAAAAAATGAAAATTACTTATATTCCTAAAAAGGATGAGTTAATTTTAAAAATTTTTCCAAAAAGAAATCTAAAAATTTTGAAAAAAAATAATTTCAAGATTTGGTATGACAAAAAATATACTATCTGAAACACGAAAATACATATTGAAGGAAGTAAAAAATGATACTAATGAAAAATAAAGAATATTGGATAAACAAAATACATCAAGGAGATGCTTTAGAAATTTTGAAACAAATGCCTTCTGATTTTGTAGATTGTATTATCACAAGTCCTCCATATTGGAGTTGTCGTGCTTATCTACCTGACGAACATCCTGACAAACCTAAAGAAATTGGTTTAGAAGACCATCCACAACAATATATTGACAAAATTGTAGAAATTTCTCTTGAGTGCATTAGAGTTTTGAAAAAAACAGGCGTGTTTTTTTTAAATCTTGGTGATGTTTTTTATACTGCATCACATAAAGGAAGCTGGTTAGAAGATAAATGGAATAAAGGTTGGAAAAGTTCTGTAAAACATAGAATAAATGTAAGAGGTAAATATAAAAATACTTGGCTTAAACAAAAAGGTAGATTACTACTACCAATGAGAATAGCAATTGAACTTCAAAACAAAGGAATAGTTATCAGAGATGTAATTATTTGGGTGAAAAAATTAACGCTTTATCCAGAAAGAACTTCTATCGGTGCAACAATACCATTTCCTGTAAGAGACAGATTATTGCCTGCTTTTGAATATATTTTCCAAATTGTAAAAAGTAAAAAATATTATTTTGATTTAGAACCTATAAAAAATGAAATGAAACAAACTTCTCTAAAAAGATTTAAATATCCTATATCTGAAAATTATACAATAGATAATCCATTTAAAGAAAGTCTTGCAGGTTTAAGTAATTTTAGAAAAAATATTTTAACTTGGAATGTAAAACTAAATAATACTCCTTTAAAAGCAAATCCTACAAATGTAGTAATGTTTAAACAAAATAATCAATTTACAACTAATGGTAAACATTATGCAAAATTTCCTGAAAGTATGGTAGAATTTTTTATTTTAGCTGGTTGTCCGTCAAATGGAATTGTTTTGGACCCGTTTATGGGAAGCGGAACTACCGCTGTTGTTGCAAAGAAACTTGGTAGAAAATTTATTGGAATAGAATTAAATCCTGAATATATTAAGGTAGCTGAAGAAAAATTAAATAAAATAAATACACTTTTTGACTATGAAAGTAGCAATATATACAAGAGTTTCTAAAGAGGAATTAAATCCTAAAAATCAGGAAATAGTTTTGAAAGATTTTTGTAAAAAGCGTGGTTATACAATTTACGGAATATACGAAGACGAAATTAGTGGAGCAAAACTTGAAAGACCAGCACTAAAACAACTGATGGAAGATGCAAAACAAAAGAAATTTGATGCAGTAGTATTTTGGAGTATTGATAGATTGGCAAGGAGTGTATTAGATTTGTGGCGTATAGCAGATTTTTTTAGGCAACAAGGAATACAACTTATATGTGTTTCTCAAGATATTGATACTACAACACCTACAGGAAAATTTTTGTTTACGATCCTTGGAGCAGTGGCAGAGTTTGAGAAAGACATTATATCTCAAAGAACAAAATTAGGTATTTTGAGAGCAAAAAAGGAAGGTAAAAAAATCGGAAGACCACCTAAAAAGGAAGTATAAAAATAGGAAAATTAATAATTATTTAAAAGCCATTATTTTCTAATTCTTCTAAAAGTAATTCAGCTTTTCTTGGATAATTAGAAAGTTGGATTAATAATCTCCCTAGAAAATCTAATTCGACAGGGCCTGCATTTCTTAAAATTTCTGCTAGAGAAGTTAAAATTGCTTCATTTTGTTCATCTGTATAATTAATCATACCACCTATACCATAATTTTCTATCAACCATCTTAAAATTCTTTTTTCTGGTAATCTTATTTTTCTCATTTTGTTACCTCCTTTTTTGTGAAAAAAATATTATTAAAAATATTTTAAAAAGTCAAGAGTTAACCCTTTTTTTTAAAAAACGCCCGTTTTTTATTTTCAAAAGTGCTTGATTTTTCAAGGAGATTTTAAAATTATGTAAATTATTACCAAATATAATAGCTTTCCCATCCAAGAGATATTATATCTCCAGCTGACCAAATTCCTTTTTTAACATCATCTAGAGTTATAGTGACATTTTTTAAGTCAAGGTCAACTGTCATTGAAGTTTACCATTTTCTACCTTTTGGGTCAATATATATTCCGTAAATTTCTATTCTGTCCCACAATAAACCATCATCAGTAAATTCAATTTCAATTTTTTTTTGCTATAAATTCTCCATATTCAAAAAGGTCTATATAATGTTTCCTTTCAATAATATCTTTATCTGAAAATTCGTATATATATTTATTTTTTTCTATCTTTTTTAATAATCTTTTCATTTTTTTTACACCTCTTAATTTCAAAAACTATATTTTTTTCTCCAAATAATTCGTTCACCTTTTAATGAAGATTTTTTAAATTTTCTTTTAACTTGATTAAAAAAATCAATAAGAGAATAAATTTTTGCTTTTTTATATAAATCCAAATCTGTCTTGATATTTTTTGCCCATTTACTTAGAGGAATATATTTAATCCCCCACATTTTTGCTAATATTATGTCTTTTCTTATCATATTATTCAATGCTTCTTCTAAATCTTTAACAGTTTTAACTCTGTGTAATGGTAAAGAATATCTTTCTCTAACAAACTCTTCTGCGCTTTTATATTTCCTAACTTCTTTTATTAATGGTTCAAGTTCTTTAGGAAAATCTGCTATTTCTTTTTTCATAATTTTTTATTCAATTGAAGATATTTCTTCTGCTAAAAAAGGATATGCTGATTTTAATTCCTCAATAATTTCTTTATAACCTTCAGGTGTAGTATAATAAGCATCATAATCAAGAGCTCCATTAATTATCATAGAAACATACCATTCACCATTTTCTTCATCATATCCAAACCACAATTCGTATATTTTATCATTCACTTTCCACTTAAAAACTTCAGATTGATAATGTTTTTCATGCCCAATATATTTTATTTTCATTTTACTTCCTCTTTGCAGAAAAATATACAATTGTTCCCAAAATTGCTAAAGTTAGAATTGTTAATGCTGGTAAAGGTTTTTCTACTTTTTCTATTATTTTTTCTACTTTTGACAATACAAGAGTTAAACCAATTGTTCCTGCTATTGTTAAAATTATTGCTCCGATAAGTGTTATAGGTATTGCAGAAAGTCCTTGTTGTTGTAATTTTTTTTCATCAACAACTTCTACTTCAACTACCATTACATATTTTTCTCTATCTACATCAATACTACGAATTTTAAGTCCTCGTTTTGGCAATTCTTCCCTTATTATATTAATAAGTTCATCAATTTTTCTATCAAGAGTTTCTTTTGAATACAAAAATCTCAAAACACCAAATTGAATATTATAGGTAAGCCGTAAAACATCACCTTGTTTTGCTGTTATTTCCATATTTTTATCTCCTTGTAGGTAATAAAATTTCAGAAATTGAGCCAATAACTAAACCTACAAAAGTCAAAAGTCCAAGTGTTACCCCTAATTGTTGTAATGGTGTTAATTCTTTAGGTTTTTCTACTTCTGGTGTTGGAATAGGTTTTGGAATTTCAGGTGCTGGTATAGGCGCTGGGATAACAGGAACAACAGGTGCTGTAGGAATAGTTGGTGCTAAAGTTGGATAATAAGGTTTATAAGGCTCATATTCGTATTCAATATATTTAGGTCCTTGTGTTGTTATCTCTAATTTAAAAATTTTTTTCATACTACAAATAATTCTTTATTGCATTATATCTTGCTATAATTTTATCTTTATATTCAGGGTCTGTTGCATATCCTGAAAGCCACATTGCTTCAGCAAAATCGTTTATATTTATACCTTTCAAAGTTTGTATCACTCTTTGGTATCTTGCATTATTTTCTAACAAGTTAAAAAAATCTTTAACACTTTCTTCCCAAGAACCATATTTTCTAAAAGGTCTTCTAGTTATATACCATCCTTTTGTTACAGAATATTCTTTTGTATCCATATATACAACAGGTTTCCCTTGTTTTGCCCAAGTTTCACCTGTTATACTAAATAAATTATTAGCTTCTTTTGCCAATTTTGAATTACCATAATTACTTTCCAAAGATGCTACAGTTATTACAAAACCTGAATTATACTGTGGTCTTATTTTTTCAACTATAGGTTTCAAAGATTTTACAAAATCTTTTGCTGAATAAATAATTGCTTTTGCTTTTTCTTCAGCTTTTTTAAATAAAAGTATTATCCCTAATCCTATAATACTTCCTACGATTATTAGAGTTTCTTTTTGTTTGCTCATATAAATAATCAACAATTTTCAAAATATCTAGTAAATTTTCAATCCTTAGTGTAACACTTATATTACTTTGTTCTTTAACAAAATCTTTTAAAAATTCATATAATTTTAACATTTTTTGTATTTTTTCTTCAACAGGAGTTTTTTGGTCAACAATAGTCAAAAAACCTTCTGCTAAAAAACCTAATATAGGATTAACCTTTATTTCTTTTTCTTTTAATTTTAAGGTATCAATAATTTTGTTAAAAATTTCTTCGTTTGACAAAATTTTAATAATTTTTGACATAATTTTCTTTTAAATGATAATTTTGCATATTTCAAAATGAATAGGGTCATAAAAATTTTTAAAATTGCCACCCCAACAAAAACCATTATCTTCAAAAATTTTAATAAATTCATTGCTCCATTTTACTCTTCCTAATACGCCTTCTGAACCAAAAGAAAATAAATCAATTGCTATACCAAAAGCATGTGAAGATAAAGGTTTAGATGGGTCCCATCGTTGATATCGTGGGACAAAAGTTCCACCCATTCTTTTAGATAAAGCAACATCTATTTCTTTAACCAAATATCTTTCTTCTATTGTTTTCAAAGCATTATATAATTGGTGAAAAACTTTAGTGTGAAATTGTAATCTACCAAAAATTGGAAATTCAAAATATTTTATATTTTGCAAAAAATCTTCACTTAATTTAGCATATCCATTTTTACCTAAAGGTTCTGGTTTAGGGTCACCGAATAATTTAATTTTTTCTTCGTAACTCAAAACTTTCATTTGTTTTGATTATTAGCAATCTGTGGTTGTATTTTGTCCAAAACTTGTTCAATAATTTCAGCAATTTCATCATCTTTTTTTGATGGTGTTAATTGTGCAATCGCTTTGAAAATCTTAACTAAACTTCTGCCTATTGTGTAAACAAGGTTTATTATCATCATTATTTTTATTCCTTCCTGTGCAGGTAAAATACCTTTTATCATCATTATCAACGCAACAACTTGTGTTCCTATTGATACCCATAATTCTGTTTTTGTTTCTTTCATATTTTTTACCTCCTTTATTAAATTATAAATTTTTCTAACTTGCCAAAGTATTTTTATTTTGTTTATTATTTTCATTTTAATATTTTAAATAATAAAATTAAAATAATTACTTGCAAAATAATCAATATCAAGTGAAAAAACAAATCCCATTTAACACTGTGCATAATATCCCATAATAAATCGTATATAAACCAGTCATAAATTTTTTTAAATATAGTCCTCATTTCCCGTTTAATTTACCCTCAATTTTTGAAATCCTACTTTCGTGTTCTATTATTTTTTTATTCACTTCAATAAGTGTTTCTTCAAGGGCTTCAATTTTGTTCAAAATAATATCAAAATTATTCTTTGTTTCTCGTCTATAATGCTCAAAATCATTGAATTTTATAGCAAGCAAAATAATAACTTGCATTAGTGAAAAAATTATCGGTAAAATTTTTATAATAATATCAATCGTGTTCATAATTATCTTACTTCTATAAAAATTGTAGCGTTAATTGTTGATGAACTTCCACTTAAACTATATGTTTCATCAATAATTTTTGTTCCACCACTAACGCTTGTCGGGTCAACTACAACTACTATTCTATGTGAAGCACCATTAAGTTCAACACGATTATTGTAGTTTATTGTCTTCACAAACAATTGCGAAAAAATTACTCCTACTATTATAGAACACATTATTAATGTGCCTAATAAAATCTTTTTCATTTTTATACCTCCTTTCATGGCTTTGAAGTTGTTATTTGTAATACTCCAACATCATTTATCCAAAGATAATATGTTGTCCCATTTGGTGATTTTAACATAATATATGTTGCTTGTGAATTATTAGATTTTCCCATCTCAATATAATCTCTTGGTATATTAGTTCCAACACCAAGTTTAATTGTCCCAGTATCATTGTTTATAACATACGAACCTATTGAAGTAGATTTTATTGCAGTAGTTTTTGCTCCAGCCCCAAGTGATACACTATCAACTTGTTCGCTTCTTGCTGACCAACCTAAACTGACACTTGAACTTGCTGAATATGTATATCCACCAACAGATGTAGAATACGGACGGTTGTTCTGTGAATAATAACCTATCCCCAAAGCATATGTGCTATTGTTTCTTGCATTATATCCAATACCTATACCGTAATTGTAATTGCTATTTGCATTATATCCAATACCTACACCATAACTGTAATTACCAAATGCAGAAACTCCAATACCCACACCATAATTATTATTGTTATTCGCAGAAAATCCAATACCTATACCACTATTGTTATTGTTGTTCGTATTATTACCAATACCTATTCCATAATCGTAATTGTTATTTGAATTTTGTCCAATACCTATTCCATTGTTGTAATTGTAGGACGCATAAAATCCAATACCTATTCCATAATCGTTATTATTGCTTGCACTATACCCAATACCTAGTCCAATATTGTAATTATTTCTTGCATTATATCCAATACCTATACCATTGTTATAAATATTGCTTAAATCTCCAAATCCTAATAATATATTATTAGAATTTGTTATATTTGATAAATTTGTATTAGAAGGAGAAATTATAATATTTCCTATAGGAGAAATTGTTGATACATTTACTATACTATAACTATTCATATTTAAATTTTGTGTTGCCGTATGATTTCCTAAATTGTCCCCTACACCACTTCCACCCAAAGTTTTTGTTGAAGTTAATATCGTGCCGTCAGAAAAAGTTATTGTTGATACATTTATATTTTTTACATACGCATCTGTCAACCCGTATATATAGTTAATTTTCAAAGATGAAAATGGAAATTTACCACCAAAAATCGTAGCATTTATATTATTACATTGTATATCACCATTTGTTGTTATATTTCCGCTTGTATTTATATCACCATTTGTTATAATATTTCCACTTGCAACAATCGTAGAAACACTTATATCACCTGTCAAACTCATAGAACTTGCCTTAATCCAACTATTTGAATTTATATACCCTACATAATCAAAATTACTTAATCCAAAATCAATTTTGTTACCTGAAGTTGGTGTGATTTTATTTGCTCTCAATGAATACCCTGATACTAAACCTCCTGCATATAAAAATCCACTACATCCAATATCCCCTTGTATCGTTGCTGAACCTACTACAATCAATTGTTTTGTATCCACGATATTTGTTGTTATTGTAGAAACATTTATTTTATTTACACTCATAGAACTTGCTTTGACCCAACTATCACTTTCAATATATCCTCTTACTTTTATTCCAGTGCTTATTTCAACATAATTATAATTTTTTTGTTTAATTAAATCAGTGTATATTATATCACTTTTCGTTTGTATTGCCGAAATATCACCATTAACATTCAATGTTTTTACTACATTTATTGTTGACACATTTATTATATCATATCCTGACATATTTATAGTTGTTGTAGCAACATGATTACCAAGATTATCACCAGTGTAGACTAAAGAAGTTATTGTAGTCCCATTAAGAAGTATTGCTTTAATGGTTATCGTAGTAGCATTTATTTGATAAGAATTTATTACATTAAAGGTAGATGTTTCTACATCTTGTTTAAGTCGTGTTTTGGTATATGGTGGATAAGATACCTGTTGACAAAAAATTTGAATACCTAAAAATATTATTAAACTTATGAAAATTTTCTTTTTCATAGTAAAATATTTTATTCATAGAAACTTAAAACTGCAATTTCTGTATCAACTTGTGCTACTGCCCATATTTCACCAATATATATCACTTTTTCGTTACTCAAACTCAAAGCACCAAAAGGGAATATTGGATAACCATTTGAAGGTGAAACAGAATTATCTTTACCTATAAAAATTAAATTTTCTGACATATTTTGAATAATAATACCTCGTCTTGTAAGTTCAGTTGATTTAATTTGAGTTGGTGTTGTTGAAACTACTACTCTTGTTATTTGTAAATTAGAAGATAAAGGGTTTAAAGTTTTCTTATTTAGTTCCGATAAATCAACATTTTCAATACGAATAAAAGGTAAATAAGCAATATTGTCACCAACAAACAATGTAGCAGTTTTACCTACTTGAACTTCATTTGAAACAAAAAATCGATAAAAAGGTATAAAAATTAATTGTGTGTTATCAAAAAGTATTGGTTGATTAGATGGTTCGTTAAATCTTACTGATATTTTAGCCCCTTGTGAAATCTGTAAAATTTGGAAAAAAGTCCCTTGTATTTTAAATTCTTGGTCCAATCTTGGTATTGTTAAATCAATCTCAAACTTATGGTATATTGATGGTTTAGAAACTCGTAAAAAATCGTATAAATCTTGTGAAGATAACAATGATATTTGACCTAAAAATTCACTTAAAGTTTTCATAAATTTTTATTTTTTATTTATTAAAATACTTTATATCCTATGAATGCAATTTGAATTGAATTATTAGCACCAGAAGTATCTTGAGCAGTTATTTTCAAAGTTGTTTTTCTTGCAAGCTTAGTAGGTTCAGGCAACTCTAAAATATTTCTTGCTTGATTACCATCTGGCGTTAAGTTTTCTAAAGTAACAAATCCGTTAGTCCACTCTCGTGAACTTCCTGTGTCAAAAAATCTAAAATTAACCTTTTTTGAGGTTGCTACAATTGATATTTTTGTTATAACAAAGTCAGCATCATTACTTATTTCCAAAATTGTATCAAGAGTTTGATTAGGAAGCAAATTAATATCAACAACATAAATATAAAATTGTTTATTACCACCTTGATTAATCATAGCTTCCTCCTGTTTGATAAAATGGGGGAAAAGAGACGAGGG
>Ga0272449_1001745_pt1 | contig 21630 bp, 18 predicted proteins | sample YNPCB0241_FD_198679 | JGI IMG/M metagenome (GOLD analysis project Ga0272449, IMG submission 198679) | Hot spring sediment microbial communities from Yellowstone National Park, WY, United States - YNP-CB-024-1 | ecosystem: Environmental > Aquatic > Thermal springs > Hot (42-90C) > Sediment... | reverse complement strand
GAAGGAGAAAATAACGATTCTTTTCCTCGCTACCCAATGCCTTTCGATAAAAATGGTAATAAACTAACCGATTTATGGATTAATGTCGGAGCTACTGATATGTATCTAAATTCTAATCTAATTGCTTCATTTAGCAATTATGGTAATAAAACAGTCGATATATTTGCTCCTGGCGTAAATATATATTCCACAAGTACTGGCAATAGATATACTTTTGCAAATGGAACAAGTGCTGCAGCTCCAGTAGTTACAGGTGTAGCAGCATTACTAATGTCTTATTTTCCAGAATTAACACCAATTGAAATAAAAAACATATTAATGAAATCGGCATATAAAAAGAAAATAGAAGTTATATTACCTCAATCGAAAAATAATTATATGCTTTCTCCTGAAATAATTTATGAAGACTTTAATAAAACCTGTGTTTCGGGTGGTATTGTTAACGCCTACAATGCTGTTAAGCTTGCAATTAAAGAAGCAAAAAAGAAAAAATAATGTTTTACAAAGAAATACCAATACAACCTTTTAGTTGTAAAATAGAATATACCGATGCTTTATTTTTTATAGGTTCGTGTTTTTCTGAAGAAATTGCAAAAAAATTTTCTTATTTTAAGTTTAATGTCATATCCAATCCGTTTGGCACACTTTATAACCCTGTTTCTATTTACAATGCATTAGAACGTATAATCAAAAAGAAATTTGTAACAAAAGACGACTTTTTTTTAGACGATGATATATATAAATCATTCGATTTTCATAGTCAAATAGCCGATACTAATTTGGAAAGATTAATTGATAATACAAACAAAATTATTCTGGAATCTCATAATTTTTTAAGTTGTGCCCAATGGATATTCATTACTTACGGAACATCACATATTTACGAACATAAACACTTAAAAAAAATTGTATCAAATTGTCATAAAATTCCAGACTCTTATTTTAATCAACGTTTATTAGAACTTCAGGAGTGTATTAGTTATGTTGAAAATACTTTGAACATCATACAAGCTTTTAATAAAGAAATTAATATTGTTTTTACAATTAGCCCTGTTAGATATATGAAGTATGGTGCTTTTTTGAATCAAGTAAGTAAATCGATATTGTTTCTTTCTGTATATAACAAAATACAAAAAAATAACAATGTGTTTTATTTCCCTTCATACGAAATATTTATTGACGAATTAAGAGATTATCGTTTTTATTCAAACGATATGCTTCATCCTGCAGACATAGGCATAAATTATCTCTGGGAAAAATTAAAAGAAACAATTATAAGCAACGAAGCAATAAATATAATGAACAAGGTAAATGAAATTTTGACAGCCTCGCATCATAAAGTAATGTTTTACGAATCAAATTCTTATAAAAAACTTAAAAATAGCATTTTAGAGAAGATAGAGAATTTAGAAAAAACATACCCATTTTTAAATTTCAATAAGGAAAAACAACTTTGGAAGTAATAATTAGTCAACTATTAAAAATTATTTTTTTATTTTTTATTTGAATATAAAGAGAAAAAAAGAAAAATTGTGACCTTTAAAAGACTTAAAGATTTTTTAGTTACAATTTTTTTTGATTACAAAAACCTTTCCCTCTTTTTCGTCATTGCGAGTCCCTTCCTTCCCGTCATTGCGAGTTCTTTTCTTCACATCATTGCAAGTTCCTCGCTTGCCGTCATTGCAAGTCCCTTTTTTCACGTCATTGCGAGGAGCGAAGCGACGAAGCAATCTTTTACAGCAGTCCGTCATTGCGAGGGCGCAGCCCGAAGCAATCTCCTCATTGCACATTCCCATTAGTGTCAAGTGTTATGGGGAGATTGTTTCGCTCACTACGTTCGCTCGCAATGACGCCCCTTTCCGTCATTGCGAGGGCGCAGCCCGAAGCAATCTCCTCGTTGCACATCCCTTTTAGTGTTAAGTGTTATTAAAAGATTGCTTCGCCTGATTGCCATCAGACTCGCAATGACATGAGGAGGTTATTTGCTCGCAATGACGCAGCGTTACAAGCAACCAATTACATCATTACGATTCTGCTTTTTTAGACTAATAAAGGTATATACATAGTAAATGTAGTGCCACAAATCGGCAAAAATTTTGTATTTTACTTATTATCAATAAATTAAAAATTATAAGTGTCAAACTTGGGAATAAAGCAAAACGTTTCTTTAAAAACCTTTAAGATTTTGAAAAGGGTTATTTTTAATCTTTAACAATTATTACTTTACCTGAAACCCTCATTATCAAATTTTGGAGTGAATCCGTTTCGGCTGTGTCGAAACGATAGACTTTAGAATTTTTGCAATCGTTAATATTTTCTAAAAGAATAAATGGTTTGTCAAAGTTTAAAAAGGAATTAATATGTAAGTATTTATCTATTTTTATAAACTTGCTGAATTCGCTATATTGTTTTGCTATTTCGTTGATAAAGTTTAAGTTGTTTTCGTTTTTATAGACAACTAATACAGGCAAATCTTTTAAAAACCTGTTTTTATGCTGAAAATACCAGTTTATCATATTTTTTACACAGCTAGGGCATGTATTGGCAGATAAAATTAAAAGATTTTTGCTATTTCTAAAATAATCATTGTTACGAATATAATTGCTTAAACCACAAATATTATCCGATGGAGCATCAATTTCTACAGTTTTAACATTATTAGGACAAATTGCATTTTTATCTTTTTCAATTTCTTTTTTAGCCATGTCTAATTGATTAAAGTATTCTGTTTTTTTGATAATTCGTGTTTTGAATATTCCTTTTCTGATTACAAGCTTGTTATTGTATATATAAGTTGTAATATTTAAACTGTCGTTGAATTTTTTAGCAAAAGCTATTTTCAAATATTTTTCTCTATCTTTAAAATAATACAGCAGTTGTTCGCCTATACAATTTAACTGCGAATCGGTAATACTAAGCAATTCTAAATCGGTGCCATATAAATTATCGTCTAATGAAATATATCGGAAAAGAAACTCTTTTTTATCAATAATAACTTTCTGATTATCGGTATAATAAGAATAATTCTTTTTTAAAATATCTTTCAGGTCGTTTTCGTTGGAGCCAAACAATGAATCTAATAAAAAGGAATTCATTTTAGTTAAATGAATTTCATTTGTCCTTAAATTTATTTTACTACAATAAGGAGTTGACTTATAAGCAACATATAAATAATTATTCCATGTAAAGTTATCATTTTCGTAATATTCGTCATTACTTTTATCGCTAATTAATGGGTACCAACATTTTATGTAATTTATTTTTTTAGTTGTAGTATTAAAACTTCCTACCAAAGGAAAAACATTTTGGCATTGCTTGCCAGAAGTCAATAGAAAATAAAGTGTTTGATTTTCTTTATTATAAAATTGAAACAACTTGTTGACATAAACATATTTATCCTTTTGTTCCACAAAAACGTAATTGCTATCGATTTTTTCTTTTTTTAGTAAATTATAGTTAATGATTTTGCTTTTATTAGGGTTGTATTCATTAACCAACACATATAAATTCGTTTTAATAATAAGAAAGTCTTTAATTTCATCACTTGGCAAAAAACAAATAGAATCTGTTAGTGTTTTGGTTTTTAAGTTATAAATATACAAATAATTATCAATATGTCCATTTCCAGAAACAAGGTTTAGAACTAAAAGGCTATCGTTTGTAACAAATTTGTGGATATGTGTATTATAATTTAACAAAACTGATTTGGGTACTTCAAAAAAGGCAGAATCGAGTGTAATAAAATCTTCAATATTGATAATGGTTTCGTTACCTGTTTTGTTTTTCAAGTCTTGCTTACAATTAGTAAATAAAATTAAACAAAGAAAGAATAACACTAGTTTAATCATATTGCGTTTTAATTTCAAATAATTTATAAAAAGGGAGAAATATTTTCTCCCTTTTACATTACTTTTTGGGATCGGCATCTTTTCTAACATAAACAATAGCCTTATCATGATCTATTTCGCACTCATCAGAATTGTCTTTACAATCAAAAAATCCACCTCTTTCGGTGTAATTTTTTGTTAATTGCATTTTAGCAGAACTTGTCGTTTGCTTAATTATAAATAACATTTTACCATCGTTAGGATTTTGATATAAATCACCTAAATAACCATTTTCAAATACATTTTCTTTGATAAGTTTTAAATTAGAGGCAAGATTGTTGTTAGTTGATTTCATTTCTTCCTTCTTGCAGGCAGTTATCATAATTCCTCCTGCCAAAATTAATAAAAATAGTTTTTTTATTGACTTTAAATTTTAAATTAGACATTTTTCTGCGTTTTAATGAGCTCAATTAAAATGTAACAAAAATCGTAAAAAAAATGAAAACAATGACATTTGACAGGTTTTGGGGAAAAATAATAAAAATTTAGATGTTGATACTATTTCCAGACTTTGACTCTCTAATACGCGATTGTAAACCGAAGAGTATTGAAGAGCTTTGTATTTAAGCTATTTTGCCAATGCACATTCCTTTTACTATTAAGTGTTTTGAGGGGATTGCTTCGCCTGATTACCATCAGGCTCGCAATGACGTGAGGAGGTTATTTGCTCGCAATGGCATAGTGTGTTACAAGCTAACAATTACATCATTGCAATTCTGCTTTTTTAGACTAATAAAGGTATATACATAGTAAATGTAGCGGCACAAATCGGCAAAAATTTTGTATTTCATTTATTATCAATAAATTAAAAATTATAATTGTAAAACTTGGGGTTCTACTTGTGATATGGTATTCCTTTGATTATTGTAAATGCTCTGTATATTTGTTCTAAAAGCATAATTCTTATAAGTTGATGATTAAAAGTGTAATTAGACAAGGATAATTTGAAATACTTATTTTTAAAATCTTCGTCTATTCCATAAGCTCCGCCAATTATAAATATAATACGCTTATTTGAGCTAAATAACCATTTATTAATTTGCATAGAGAATTCTACAGATGAGAATTGTTTTCCCTTTTCATCTAAAATTACAACAAAATCTTGCCGATTTAGTTTTTGCTCAATTAAATAACTTTCTGCTTTTAATGCTTCTTGCAAAGAAAATTTGTTGTTATATTTTTGTTCTTGTATACTTTCCAAACTTATAGGGCAAAACTTAGAAATTCTTTTTAAATATTCTTGTATAATTTGTAAATAAAAATTTTCGTCCGATTTACCTACTGTTAGAATTATAATTTTCATCCGCTTCAATTAACTTAACTAACAAATCGACTGCTTCATCAGGATTAACTTTAGAGTATATTATCTTGCCTTTTTTGTAAATATTAACTAAGTTGTTTCCACTTCCAACAAGGCCATAATCGGCGTCGGACATTTCTCCGGGGCCGTTTACTATACATCCCATTACTGCAATTTTATATCCACTGAATTTATTTGTTGCTTCTTTTACTTTTCTTGTGTATTTTTCTATATCATACTGTGTGCGGGCACACGAAGGACAGCTAACATATTCATTTTTAAGTCTTATTGTATTAGTACATTGTAAGGTTGTTTTTATTACATTTTCCCAATATTCGTATTTTTCAGATTTTATATTTGCAAAAAGACCGTCTATCAACTTATTAACAAGTAAATAGCCTAAAATAAATGTTATTTGTTCGTATTCAGAATTATCATTTATAGTAATGTGTAATATTATAGGTTTTGAGTTGTTTTTAGAAATTTTATCAATAATGTTATCCAATTTTTCTTCTTCTGTTGATTTTATTATACTGTAATTTTTGCTATTTAAAATATTTTCCCATTCATTTGGTAAAGATACATTTTTGTTTTTTATAAAAAATAGGAAACGATTATTGAAGCCCGTTACATTTAAATTTATTTGTTGGCGATTATCAATGAGTTTGTTTATTTTTTCGTTTTCTTTGTGATACTTAATTATTTTTAAGATTTTTTCTGCAATAGGTATTTCGTTTTCGGGTGATTCTGTTAGGGAAACTCTAATAGTATCGCCAATTCCTTCGTATAATAAAGTGCCTATGCCAATTATTGATTTTATTCTACCTTCTATATCAAGCCCTGCTTCTGTTATACCTAAATGCAAAGGATATATTTTGCCGTATTTTGCTAAAATTTCATTAACATACAATCTATTTGCATTAATAGTTTGATTAACATCACTCGCCTTGAAAGAAAAAACTAAGTTATTAAAATTTTCGTTTCGACAAATTTCTAAAAATTCGAGTGCAGATGCTACCATTGCTTGTGGAGTGTTGCCATACATATGTATCATACGCCACGATAAAGAAGCAAAGTTTATTCCTATACGTATTGCAGTTCCATAGGTCTTACAAATGTTAAGTAGTGGCAATAATCGTTGATAAATTTGTTCTTTTTCTTTTTGTATTTCTGCTAAAGAATACTCTTTTTTTTGGAATGACTTAGATCGATTTACATAATTGCCTGGATTGATTCTTACTTTGGCAACGTATGGAGCAACTTCTTCGGCAATAGTAGGATTAAAATGCACATCTGCAATTAAAGCTACTTTAATATTTTGCTTTTTTAATTCTTCAGAAATTTTTTTTAATGATAAAACTTCTTTTGAGGTAGGAACAGCTATTCTAATTAAATCGCAACCTTTATTATAAATTCGTTTTATTTGGTCAATAGTTGCTTCGATATTATTTGTATCGGTATTTGTCATTGTTTGAATACAAATAGGCAAATTTCCTCCTATTGAAATATGGCCTATATTAACTATTTCTGTTTTTAACCTAACTATAGACATAGATCAATAAATTGTTTAAGTGCTTTAGTAACTTCGTCTTTTGCTTCGTACATACTCATATGTCCAACGTTATCTAATTTTAATTTGATTAACCTATTATTTTGTGTGATAAAGTTATCTGCCAATTCATAGTTAAATAATTGATCTTTTTTGCCGTATATCCATAATATTGGGTACTTGGCATTATGAATTACTTCTGAGCAATCGGTTCTATTAGCCATGGCTTTTAAACAAGCTATCATGCCTTTAGGGCAAGTTAGTTCTGCCATTGTTCTGCTTTTCTCTATTTTTTCTTGGTCGTTAAAATCTGGAGCGTAAAGTTTTTGAATAAAATTGCTTAACAAAAGTGATTTTTTCCCTATGTTAATTAAATCTATTTCTTGCATTCTGTTTTGTTTTTTCTCTGCCGTGTCGGCAAAAGGATGTGAATTCATTAATACTAAACCTTTTAAATAATCGGGATAATTCTTTGCAAAACTTAAAGAGACATATCCTCCCATTGAATGACCTATAATTATTATGTTTTTAATATTTAATTTATCAAGGTTATACTTGACTGCCTCGGCCATTTTGTCTATAGTTTGTTCTTCAATAGGAGGTGTTTCGCCACAACCTGGCAGGTCGAAACATATGCACGTATTATTTTCGAAATTTTGTATAAATTCATTCCATAAGTATCTATTTTCTAAATATCCATGTAAAAATACAAGCGGAAATCCATTACCAAAAATAGAATATGCTAAGTCAATCATATATTTAAACCTTTTTTAACTTCATTTTCAACATCATCTATATAAATTGGAATTCGCTTTTCGCCGAGTATTTTACATCCGTCGTTTGTAATCAGAACATCATCTTCTAAACGAATACCGCCGAAGTTTTTGTATTTTTCTACTTTATCGTAATTTATAAAATCGGCATGTTTGTTATCTTTTTTCCACATATCGATAAGAGCAGGTATGAAATAGATTCCTGGTTCAACAGTAAGCACATAACCTGGGAAAACTTTTTTAGCGAATCTTAAATATGCAAGTCCGAATTCTTTGCTTCTTTCGACGGTTTCGTCGTAACCGACGTATTGTTCGCCTATGTCTTCCATGTCGTGAACATCGAGTCCCATCATATGTCCGAGACCGTGAGGGAAAAATAAAGCGTGAGCTCCGTTTCTAACAGCTTCTTGATAATCTCCTTTCATTAGTCCTAATTCAGTTAAGCCTTTTGCTATTTCGAAGCATGCCGTTATATGGACATCTTTAAAATAAACACCGGGTTTTAATATTTCTATGGCTTTTTGTTGAGCATTCAAGACAATTTGATATATTTCCTTTTGTTTAGTAGAAAATTTTCCGCCAACAGGAATTGTTCGCGTATGATCGGTTGCATAACCTTCAAAAGATTCAAAACCGGCATCGCAAAGTAGTAAATCGCCGTTTTTAAGAATGTTGCTATGGTTATGATTATGTAAAATCTCGCCGTGTTTAGAAAGAATAACCGGAAAAGAAACTCTTGCACCATTTTGCAAGGCTATCCCTTCTATAACTCCTGCTATTGTCTGTTCCCATACTCCATCTTGAGACATTTGCATTGTTGTTGTGTGCATTTTATAAGCAATAGACATTATTTCGTTCAGATGAGCTATTTCTTCGTTATCTTTAACTGAACGAAGCATAACTACAGCTTTACAAAGTTCAGGCGAAGCTTTTAATTTTAATTCGTTTATCGGAATAGACAACAACTCATTTAAAAGTATTTTATTTGAATCGCGATATGGAGGTAAAAAATGTATTATTGTTTTGCTATGCTTAAATTTTTCGATATCATCAAATAAATTTTTAAAAGGCTTTACATTTTCAATTCCCGATAAATTTGCTAATTCTTGCATTGTTGGTTGAGGTCCCATCCAAATTATGTCGTCAATATCGATATCGTTCCCGTATAAAGTAGTATGTCCATTATTTAAATCTATGATAGCAGCTAAATCTGGCAGGTTTATGCCTATAAAATAAAGAAAAGTGCTATCTTGCCTAAATTTATAACAATTTGCAGGATAATTCATAGATGATTCTTTATTGCCTAATAATAATATAACGCCATCTTTGATAATTGAAGAAAGTTTTTTTCTTCTTTCTTGATAGATTTTTTTGTTAAACATAATTTTAAAATTTAACAATAAATTAACATAAGAATATTAACTTTACAGCACAAAGATAATGTTTTTGTAATGAAAATTGAAATTTACACACAAAATAGAGTTTCTTTTATCATAGCTATAATAACAACACTTGTGGTGTTCGGTCTATTAATCATATATTCAAGTTTGCCTTTGGTATTAATTTTTACTATTTGTCTACTGATAATGCTTTTAATTTATTGGGTTTCGTATTTTTTAATATCAAAAATTTTATTCAATAAGATTTATCCTTTATACAAAGTAATAGCTCAACCCAAAGAAATTGAAAATTTAGAAAAAAGTTGGAATATACTTAAAAAAGCATATATAGATATTACAAATTGGGCAATCCAAAAAAATAATGAAATAGACAGACTTAAGAAGAATGAAAAATTTCGTCGTGAATTTTTGTCGAATGTTTCGCACGAGCTAAAGACACCACTTTTTTCTATTCAAGGATACATATCAACATTATTAGATGGAGCATTAGAAGATACAAGCGTCAATAGAAAATTTTTAGAAAAAGCAGAAAAGAACTTAAACCGAATGATTGCTATTATTCAAGATTTAGAAAAAATTTCGCAATTAGAGACAGAAGAAATAAAATTAAACTGTGAAAATTTTGATATAACTAACTTAATAACTGAAATGTTTGAACTATTAGAAAATGAAGCAAGTAAAAAAGGTATAAAGTTTTTCCTAATAAATCCGTCAAAAAGTTATATTGTACGAGCCGATCGTCAAAAAATTGGAGATGTTTTATATAACTTGCTTTTAAACTCAATTATTTATGGCAAAGACAACGGAACAACAAACGTTTATATTCACGATTTACACGAAAAAGTTTTAGTTGAAGTAGCAGATAATGGTATAGGAATAGAAGAAAAATATCTTGAAAGGATTTTTGAACGATTTTTTAGAGTTGATAAAAGTCGCAGTAGAGAATACGGTGGAACTGGATTAGGGTTGGCTATTGTAAAGCATATTATTCAAGCACACAATCAAAATATTTATGTTAAAAGTACTTATGGAGTAGGTTCTTCATTTAGTTTTACATTAGATAAAGCATAAGCTTATGAATAATAAAAATGATAATATTCGTATTTTAATTGTTGATGACGAAAAAGACATTGTAGAATTATTGTCTTACAATCTTGTTAAAGAAGGATATGAGATAGAAGTAGCTTACGACGGTGAAGAAGCTATTAAAAAGGCAAAAATATTTAAGCCTCAATTGATATTATTAGATATTATGATGCCAAAAATGAATGGCATTGAAGTTTGCGAAACTTTAAGAGAAATGGATGATTTTAAAATAGGTAAAAGTATAATTATTTTCCTAACAGCAAGAAGCGAAGATTATTCGCAAATAGCAGGACTTGAAGCCGGAGCCGATGATTATATTGCAAAACCTATTAAGATAAAAGTTTTATTAGCACGAATTAAATCATTGCTACGTCGATTTATAATTACAAAAGAAGAAACAAATAAAATTGTATTCCCTAATCTTATAATAGATTTAGATAAAAGACTTGTTTTTAAAAACAACGAAGCAATAAAGTTGCCTCGTAAAGAATTTGAACTGCTTGTTTTGCTTGCTTCTAAACCTTCACAGGTAATACATAGAGATACTATTTATTCAAAAATTTGGGGAAACGATGTAATAGTAGGCGATAGAAGTATTGATGTTCATATAAGAAAGATTCGAGAGAAAATTGGAGAAGAATACATTGAAACAATAAAAGGAATAGGTTATAAATTTGTAGGATGATTTTTTGAAAATTTATGAAAAAAGCTATTTCTTTTTTTATAATAATTCTACTCATTGTTTTAGCATTTTTGTTTCTTCATAAGAAAAAGAACTTTACCAAAAAATTATATTTTTCAACTAACGATACAAATAATACTTTAATAGTAATTAAAAATCCTTCCGATAAAAATGTGAAGTTTAATTTTAAATTAAATGGCAAATTTTACTTATCTATTAATGACTTTATAAAAAGTCATAACAATTTTGCCGATAGTGAACAATTAGCAATAAAATTGTTCAACGGATTTATAAATTCATTTGTACACGAAGAAATATTCGATGATTGGGGGGAACCTCCATTAACAACATTGAATTCTAAAGGTTTTGCTATTTGTGGACGGCAATCCGAAATTTTTAGCACTATAGCTTACAATGCAGGCTTCCCATCACGTGTGATTCAACTGAATGGTCACGTAGTAAGCGAAATATTTTACAAAGGCCACTGGCATCTCTTTGATACTGATAAAAAAACATATTTTACAAGTCAGAATAAGATATTAAGTTATGAAGAACTTGTTAAAAACCCACACATCATTAAAAAAGCAGGAACAAAAAAATATTTAGCAAATTTAACAACAATGCTCGATAAATATACAAAATACTTAGTTACAACATCAGACAATAAGTTTATGGTGATTAATAATAAAAATAAAGATACTTTTTTACTCAATATCCCACCAAAATCAACGTTTGTATTTCCATTTTATCCCGACTATAAAAAAGATTTCTTCCCATATAATACAAAAGCTAAATTATTATTGCCAAAGGGATTTAATGATAAAATTAAAAGTCCTTTAATTCTTATAGATGTCGAAGGCGAAGGCATTATTAAGTATAAAAATAAAAATTATTATATTCCCAAAAATCTTGAATTGCTTAAAGCTGAAATCTTTTCTTCAAACAATTTTACAAATAGTATTAATGTAGAAGTACTATCCGATACATTGGCACTAGTTTATATGCTTAATCCATTATTTTCAAAGATATACAAAGAAAATGAACTCTTTATTAATGCTTCCGATAGTTTAAACATAGAAATATCAAAAAATGAATTTAACTCTAAATCTATTTTATATCCGATTCACATAGACCTACTAAATCAATATTCAAAACAAGCTTTTGATTTAATGAAAGAGATTGATTTTAAAAATATTAATTCTATAAACAACCTTTATGAAAAACAATTTAAACTATACTGCCTCAAAAAAAATCTTGATACAATTAAAATAAAAAAACGCTTAAATATGATGAATAAACTTATAACCGAACCGTTACCTCATTTCGATAATATAGCTGCTCTTTTATTTACAATAACAATAATTTTATATTCGAGCGATTATGAATTTAAAAACTTTTTTTTATCAACATATAAGTATCGTAAATATAAGACAATTATTAAATCAAGTAAAAAACATCTATAACAATAAGATACATTATGACAAAAATCATTTAATAAGTCATTTTTTTTTTTCATTAATAAATTTAGTTTTGAGCAAAATTTAAGTATTCAATGACTAAAATTATTAAATTAAAAAAAGGCCTAAATATTCCGTTAAAAGGTAAGCCTTTAGACTTTTGGATAAGCTCTGATCCTGTTGCGGAAGTAGGCATATGCCCTGATGATTTTATTAGTTTAACTCCAAAACCACTAATAAAAGAAAATGAAAAGATAAAAGCAGGTAGCCCTTTATTTTTCGATAAAGATAGACCTGAGATAATTATTTCTTCTCCAGTTAGTGGCACAGTTAAACAAATTTTAAGAGGCCCTAAAAGAAAAATTGAATACTTTATTATTGAAGCTGATGCAAATATTGAATACGACGATAGATTTTCAAGTATAAATTTTGACTCTTTATCGCCAGAAGAAATAAAAGATTTTCTTTTAAAAAGCGGTTTATGGGCATTTTTAAAACAAAGGCCTTATAATATTATCCCCGACCCTAATAAGAAACCCGAAGCAATATTTATAAGTGCATTCGATACAGCACCACTTGCCCCTGATATGGAAATAATTCTTAAAGACGAAGCAAAATACATGCAAGCCGCAATTAATATATTTAAGAAATTAATAGATGTTCCGATATTCGTAGGTTTAAAAGCTAATAAAAATTCAGTTTTTGAACAAATGAAAGGAATAAATATAAATTATTTCGGCGGACCTCACCCAGCAGGAAATGTAGGTATTCAAATACATCACATAAGACCAATAAATAAAGGCGAAATTATATGGACTATTAGACCAGAAGATTTAGTCATTATAGGGAAATACATAATTAATAAAAAATACGATGCATCCAGGATAATAGCTATTACAGGCAGTCAAATTAAGCAAACAGGTTACGTAAAAACAATTTTAGGTGCAAATGTTAATTCTTTCTTAAAAGACGAAAATATAATAGACACAAACAATAGATTTATAACAGGTAATGTCTTAACAGGCAGAAAAATAGACAGAAATGGTTATTTAGGCTTTTTCGATAGAATGATTAGCGTTATTCCAGAAGGCAATAAATACGAATTTTTAGGTTGGGCATTACCCGGATTTAATAAATTTAGTTTATCAAGAACATTTTTTTCGTGGCTAAACAAGAAAAAAGAATACGTTATAGATACAAATTATCACGGCGGAGAAAGAGCTTATGTTGTTACCGGTCAGTATGAACAAGTACTCCCGATGGATATTTTTCCACAATACTTGGTAAAAGCAGCTATTGTTAAAGATATAGATAAACTTGAAAAACTTGGGATATACGAAGTTGTTGAAGAAGATATGGCTCTTTGCGAATTTGTATGTACATCTAAAATAGAAGTTCAAAAAATAATTCGTGAAGCATTGGATTTGATAAGAAAAGAAATGAGTTAATTTTAAAATTATGGAAAAGTTAAGAAACTTTTTAGATAAAATTAAACCGCATTTTCAAAAAGGTGGGAAGTTTCATTTCTTACATTCAACATTTGATGCATTTGAAACTTTTCTTTTTGTTCCAAATAAAGTTACAACTACAGGTTCTCATATCAGAGATGCTATTGATTTAAAAAGAACTATGAGCGTTGTTATTTTAGCTCTTATTCCACCATTGCTTTTCGGAATGTATAATGTTGGATACCAGTATTATAAAGCTATTGGACAAGATGCAAGTTTTTTAGAAACCTTCTGGTTCGGTTTTTTGAAAGTATTGCCAATTATAGTTGTTAGTTATATTTCTGGTTTAAGTGTTGAATTTTTATTTGCACAAATACGCGGACACGAAGTAAACGAAGGTTTTCTGGTATCAGGAATGCTTATACCACTTATTATGCCTGTTAATATTCCTCTTTGGATGGTTGCTGTTGCTACGATATTTGCCGTCATATTTGGTAAAGAAGTTTTCGGTGGTACAGGTATGAATATTTTTAATCCTGCACTTCTGGCAAGGGCTTTCATTTTCTTTGCATATCCAAAACACATATCAGGTGATAGCCCTTGGACTTACGGTCTTACCGAAGGAATAAAAACTATCGACGGTTTTTCGGGAGCCACACCATTAGCTAACGCAGCCGCTTATCATATAGATAAAATACCCGATAATCTGACTCTATTCTTTGGTCTTATACCTGGCTCAATTGGCGAGACTTCTAAATTAGCTATTTTGATAGGTGCATTTATTTTACTAATAACAGGAGTTGGCTCATGGCGAATTATGTTATCTACCATATTAGGCGGATTATTTATGGGTTTAATATTTAATTTATTTTCAGCAAATCCATTTATGCAATTATCACCTATTACACATTTGCTTATGGGCGGATTTTTATTTGGTACTGTTTATATGGCAACCGATCCAGTTACAGCTTCACAAACAAACATTGGAAAATATATTTATGGTTTTCTTATAGGAAGTTTTGGAATATTATTAAGAGTAATAAACCCTGCTTACCCCGAAGGAATGATGCTATCTATCTTATTAATGAATGCTTTTGCTCCGTTAATAGACCATTACGTTGTTGAAGCTAATATACGTAAAAGAGTTAAAAGGTGGAGTATTAACCAAAAAAACATTTAATTATGAATTATTCAAATAAATATATCATAATATATTCGAGTGTAATGGTTGTTACTGTTGCTATATTATTAACTTTTGTAGCAATAGGGTTAAAACCACAACAAGAATATAATCGAAGGGTCGAAAAAATGCAAAATATTTTATCATCTGTGCATATAAATACAACGACAAAAAATGCAGAAGACCTTTTTAAAAAATATATTATCAAACAAATTGTTATAGATAGCAAAGGTAATGAGCAAAAAAATATAGTTGCTTTTGATGTTAACGTTGAAAAGCAGATACATTTACCACAAGAAAAAAGACTTTTGCCTATATTCATTTGTAAGACCGACAATAATGAAATTAAGTATATTATACCTGTTTATGGGAAAGGATTATGGGGGCCGATATGGGGTTACGTTGCTTTGAATGATGATAAAAACACTGTTTTTGGAGTATTTTTTGACCATAAATCCGAAACACCCGGTTTAGGAGCAGAAATAGCAACATTAGAATTTCAGAAACAATTTGTTAATAAAAAATTATTTGATGAAAACGGCAATTTTGTTTCTATTAAAACAATAAAAGGTGGAGCACCCAAAAATGATGAACATGGAGTCGACGCAATATCTGGTGGAACAATTACGTCTGACGGACTAACAAAAATGCTTTTTGAAACTATTAAACCTTATGAAAATTTTTTAAAAAATAAAAATATTGAACTATGAGTCAAAAAGAACCATTGTTTTCAAGTAAAATAAAAAATACTTTTTTAGGACCATTAAATAAAAACAATCCAATTACTGTCCTAGTTCTTGGAATTTGCTCCTCACTTGCTGTAACAGTACAATTGAAGCCTGCTTTGATAATGGCTATTTCTGTAACAATTGTAATAGGTTTTTCAAATTTAATAATATCATTAATTCGCAATACAATACCTTCAAGAATTAGAATAATTGTTCAGTTAGTTGTAATAGCTGCACTTGTAATAATTGTTGATCAAATTTTAAAAGCTTATGTTTACGATGTAAGCAAAAAGCTTTCAGTTTTTGTTGGTCTAATAATAACAAACTGTATAATAATGGGCCGACTCGAAGCTTTTGCTTTAGGTAATAAACCGTGGCCATCTTTTGTAGATGGAATAGCAAATGGTCTCGGTTATGGAATTATTTTGATAATAGTTGCATTTTTTAGAGAATTGCTCGGCTCTGGCAAAATTCTCGGAATGACCGTAATACCCGATTTCTTATACAAAGCAGGCTACGAAAATAACGGCTTAATGATTTTACCTCCTATGGCTCTAATTACCATCGGTGTTATTATATGGATACACCGTAGTTGGAATAAGACTTTAATAGAAAAATAAAATAAACGACTATGGAAAACTTTTTTAATATCCTAATTAAATCCATCTTCATAGAAAACATGATATTTGCCTTTTTCTTAGGCATGTGTTCTTATATTGCCGTTTCAAAAACGGTTAAAACAAGCAATGGTTTAGGAATAGCTGTAACATTTGTACTTGTAATTACAACCCCTATGAATTATTTGCTTAACGAGTATATTTTAAAAGAAGGAGCCTTAAAATGGATAGATCTATCTTTTGCAGAAATTGACTTAAGTTATTTAAGTTTTATTGTATTTATTGCTACAATTGCTGCCATTGTTCAATTGGTTGAGATGTTTGTAGAAAAATTTTCTCCTTCTTTATATAATGCTTTAGGTATTTTCTTACCATTAATTGCAGTAAATTGTGCTATTTTAGGAACATCGTTATTTATGCAAGAAAGAGCTTATTCATCTATTCTCGATGTAATTGCTTTTTCATTAGGCTCGGGTATTGGTTGGTGGTTAGCAATAGTTTCTTTAGCAGCTATTAGAGAAAAAATAAAATATTCAAATGTTCCTGCCCCATTAAAAGGGGTAGGTATTACTTTTATCCTTACAGGACTAATGGCTATTGCTTTTATGGGATTTATGGGAATAAAAATTTAAAACATTAGTAATATGATACTTGTAATTTCTATATTTTCAAGTACATTAATTCTGGGATCAATATTCTTTTTAGCAATTACATTATTGCTTGTAATAATGCTTATTTACGCTAAATCAAAATTAACCCAAACAGGACCTGTTAAAATAATTATTAATGACGAAAAAATAATAGAAACTAATGCAGGAAACTCTTTATTAGCAACTCTTTCTAACAATAAAATATTTTTACCATCGGCTTGTGGCGGAGGGGGAACATGTGGTATGTGTAAATGTCAGGTTTTAGAGGGTGGTGGTGAGGTTTTGCCTACAGAAGTTGGCTTTTTTACACGAAAACAACTTCAACAAAACTGGCGATTAGGCTGCCAAGTTAAAGTTAAAAATGATTTAAAAATCAAAATACCCGAAGAAGTCCTTGGAATAAAGAAATGGGAGTGCGAAGTTATTTCAAATAAAAATGTTGCCACTTTTATAAAAGAATTTGTTGTTAAATTGCCTGATAACGAAACTTTAAACTTTCGTTCTGGTGGATATATACAAATAGATGTTCCACCTTGCGAAGTAGATTTTTCAAAAGATATATATGTTGAAGAGGAATTTAGGGATGAATGGGATAAATATAAGATGTGGGACTTAAAAATGGTTAATCGAGAGCCAACATTTAGAGCATATTCAATGGCAAATCACCCAGCCGAAAACAATATAATTATGTTGAATGTTCGCATAGCAACTCCACCTTGGGATAAAAAGACCCAGTCGTTTATGAAAGTTAATCCAGGGGTATGTAGTTCGTACATTTTTAGCAGAAAGCCGGGCGATAAAGTTACTATAAGCGGCCCATACGGCGAATTTTTTATAAAAGATACTGATAGAGAAATTATGTTTATAGGAGGTGGAGCTGGTATGGCACCTATGCGTTCGCATATATTTGACTTGTTTTTAACTAAACGCACAACAAGAAAAACTACTTTTTGGTACGGAGCAAGGTCTAAAAGAGAAATATTTTACGAAGAACATTTTAGAAAAATTGAAAGGGAGTTTCCGAATTTTAAATTTGTTATAGCTTTATCTGAACCTAAACCAGAAGATAACTGGACAGGTTTTACTGGATTTATACATCAAGTAATATACGACCAATATTTAAGTAAACACGAAGCCCCCGAAGATATAGAATATTACATTTGTGGACCACCTTTAATGCTTCAAGCTGTTCTTAAAATGCTCGATGAGTTAGGAGTACCAAGAGAAATGATTGCATTCGACGATTTCGGAGGATAATTAGTTGACCCTTAAAAAGTCATTTTTTATCTTTTTTGAAGAATGAGGCTTAAAAGATATTAAAGAAATAGCTCTAAAATTGTAAAAAAGGGCGTTTGACACTTATTCATCATTCTTTTAAAGTCTAATTCAACTGCAGTCAACATAACATTAATGTTAAAAAATAAACTTAACAGATTTCGTTCTTTTACTTTAGTTATCATTTAAAAAAATCACATTAAGTTATTAACAATCAATTGCTTATAATGTTGATAAGGGACAACTAATTATCAAACTAATGTATTTCTTAAAAACAATACATTTAACCAAAAAACTCTCAAATTCAAAAAGATAACTATAAATATCTAAATTTTATTATTTTTCCCAAAAAACCTGACAAAAATCATTGTTTTCATTTTTTTTTTTTTTATGAAATTCGCTCTGTCTTTTTGAGCGGCTCAAAAGACTAAAAAATTATTGTTTAACCAAAAAAAATTATTGCTATGAGAAAAGTATTTTTGTTAATTTTGGCAGGAGGAATTACAATGACTGCCTGCAAAAAAGAAGAAATGAATCAACTAACATCTTAAATTCTACCGAAATCAACATGCTCAAAATGGGGGCTTTTGAATATATCATAGTATTGTTAGACTTGTACAGAAATAAATGGCTAATTTTATTCTTTTTACTTCTTTCGTTTACCCTTGTCTCCGCTCAGCAACATGTTGTAATTAAAGGTAAAATTATTGACATTTCTAATAAGCAACCTATTCCGTTTGCTAATATTTCTCTGATAGGGACCAATACCGGTACGGTTTCAGATATAGATGGTAATTTTAGCTTAAAATGCACAGCTTTGCCCGTAAAAATTCAAGTTTCGTTTGTAGGATATGAAAACAAAGTTCTAACGATTCAGACAGTCGGCGATTTGGTTATTTATCTTAAACCTCAAACCATTACTTTGCCCGAATTAACAATTAAAGCAAGCGAAAACCCGGCGCATCGCATTATACGCAAAGTAATAGAAAATAGAGAAAGGAATAATCCCGAGCAATTGTCGTCGTTTAAATATGTTTCGTACAATAAATTGATTTTTACCATTGATAAAAAATCGGTCTTTTATCAACGCGATACGATACGCATTAAAGCCCAACAAGCAAAGCGATGGCAAAAATATACTCTCAAGGACGATTCTGTTTATACCGAGTCGAATTTTTCACATAAAATCGATTCGTTTTTTAATAAACATTATTTGTTTTTATCCGAATCGGTTACGAGACGTGTGTTCAAATACCCCGACTATAACAAAGAATGGGTATTAGCAACGCGCACATCGGGTATTCAACAACCTTATTTTATAGTTATGGCAACACAGTTTCAATCGTTTTCGTTTTACAACGATTTTGTCAGTGTGTTCGGTAAAAAATATCTAAACCCACTTTCGAAACAAGCCATTGGCAGATATTTCTACGAGATAAAAGATACGGTTTTTAGCGAAGAAGGCGACAGTGTTTTTGTTGTATTTTTCAGACCTTTAAAAAATACTCTATTCGATGGTTTAAAAGGCATTATGCAAGTAAACACAAAGTATTACGCCATACAAACAATTCAAGCCGAACCTGCCAAACAAGATGCTTCGATGTCGGTTAGTATTCAGCAACTCTATCGCTTGGTAGATAATCGCCAATGGTTCCCCTATCAATTAAATACAGAGATTAAAATGAGTGGCATTCACATACAGGATAAAAACGATACTCTGTTGCTTAACGATACGCTGGCATTGGTAGTTAGAAAAACCATTCCACTGGTAGGAGTTGGCAAATCGTATATCGATTCAGTTGAAATTAACCCTCCGGTTGAAAAAAAGATGTTCGACAACGTGCAGGTAGAATTAAAGAAAAATGCCCATAAAGCTCCCGATAGTTTATGGATGAAATACAGAGCCGAAACCTTTGAAGATAAAGAAAAAAACACATACCGCTTTATCGATAGCATTGGCAAAGAAGCCAATTTAGATAATAAAATACGATTTTTAGAAATCTTGCTAAAGGGTTATGTGCCCATTGCTATAGTCAATCTGTCTATAAAAAACATGCTTGCTTATAACCGTTTCGAGGGTTTTAGAATCAATGCCGATATTATTACCAACGAAAAATGGTCGAAATATTGGGCTATTGGAGGTTATGTCGGATACGGTTTTCACGACCATGCATTGAAAAATGGAGCCGTATTGCAGTTATCGCCTTGGCCACTGACCGACACAAAGCTACGTGTTGAATATAAAGATGATGTTCGCGAATCGGGCGAGATTAGCTTTATGGATAATAATGCGTTGTGGGGAGGTGATGCTTACCGGCGTTTGTATATTTGGAACATGGATTATGTGCGTCAATACTCGGCAAGCCTGACTTTTCGACTTTTGAGCTACTTTAAAAATACGATACAATACAGCCGAAATCAATTTAAATTAAATGCCCCTAATAGTTGGGTACTCAGCGATACCGTTTTTAATCATTTAGACTTCGAAGAGTACACCTTTAGTACAAAATTTCTATACAAAGAACAGTTTTTCCAGACGTTCAACAGTCGTTTTAGTTTGGGTTCTAAATATCCCTCGCTCTGGTTAAATGTTCACTACGGAAGTTTTTATACCATATCACAAGAATATTTAAAAGTAGAATCGAAATTATACATACCCATTGAGTGGGGATTATCGGGAAAAACAACATTAACGCTGATGGGGGGATACACTCCTCACCATTTGCCTATATCGCTTTTGTATGGTGGTTACAGCAGTTACGACAAAGGCTTGCCCATTGCGGCAGAGCAGACCTTTGCTACCATGCGTATGAGCGAGTTTTATTTCGACCGTTTTGTGTTTAGCTTTTTAAAACACGATTTCGGCAATATTTTGTTTCATATAGGCAAGTTTAATCCGGGTTTGTCAATCCATCAGCATATAGCGTGGGGCGACCTTTCGTCAAATAATGCTTATGCCGGTATAAAAACAGCACGCTACCCTTTTTTAGAGTCGGGGGTAGAAGTTTACAATCTTTTCAAGCAATCGTTCAATGGATTGGGGTTGGGAGTTTATTACCGATACGGATACTACGCCCTGCCTACCGTAAAAGACAATATCGCATTTAAATTAGTATTCACCCTGCAAGTCAATTAACCCCTAAAAAGAGAATTGACTAACAAATAACATGTGTTTATATAAATAGGTGTTATGATTACTAATATTTTTCACAATATGACAAATGTCATTGTTTTTTTTTTTTACGAATTTTGTAACGTTTTAATTGAGCTCATTAAAACGCAAAAAAAATGTCTAATTTAAAACTTAATGTTTATGAAAAAAGTATTTTTATTAATTTTGGCAGGAGGAATTATGATGACTGCCTGCAAAAAAGAAGAAATGAAAAAAGAAAATTATGTTTAAAAGAATGGAAGCATTTCTATTTACAATCCTAAATTCAAGCTTGTAAAAGAAAATTACAACCAAAATGGCTGTATTGGAAATTTGTATATTGATGAAAATAATCCTATAATAAGTTTATTTGAAGTTGAATCAACAACAAAACAATTATTATACAAAGGACATTGGGAAGCGAAGTGGAAAGGAAATAATAAGGTT
>Ga0272449_1001744_pt1 | contig 21630 bp, 19 predicted proteins | sample YNPCB0241_FD_198679 | JGI IMG/M metagenome (GOLD analysis project Ga0272449, IMG submission 198679) | Hot spring sediment microbial communities from Yellowstone National Park, WY, United States - YNP-CB-024-1 | ecosystem: Environmental > Aquatic > Thermal springs > Hot (42-90C) > Sediment... | reverse complement strand
GAGGAAATCGAGCTTAGGGTTGGAGCCATAGTTGTTGCAACCGGATACGATATTTACTTGCCTGAAGATGGAAACCTTTACGGCTATGGGAAATACAGTAACGTCATAACCAGCCTGGAGTTTGAGAGGCTTATCTTGGCAGCTGGTCCAACAGGCGGACATATTATCCGCGCATCGGATGGAAAAACACCGAAGACGGTTGTGTTTATTCAATGCGTTGGATCAAGGGATGTTAATAAATATCCCTACTGCTCAAACTTCTGCTGCATGTACACGCTTAAGCATACGATCCAGTTGAAGGAGCATTATGGAAACGATGTTGAAGTTTACGTCTTCTATATGGATATGCGCAGCAACTTCAAAGGATATGAGGAATTCTATCAGAGAGCCAGGGAAATGGGTGTGAACTTCATTAGGGGAAGAGTGTCGAAGGTTATTGAGGATCCGGAGACAAAAAATCTCATCATACATGCTGAGGACACGCTGCTCGGTGAACCGATAGAGCTTGAGGCTGAAATGGTTGTTCTGGCAACAGCCGCCATACCGAACAAGAGCGCTGAGGAAATTGCGAGAATTCTGAACATAACCAGGGGGACAGATGGGTTTTTCATGGAGAGCCACCCGAAGCTTAAGCCTCTTGATACACCGGTTGATGGAATATTCTTAGCTGGAGCATGCCAGGGTCCGAAGGATATCCCCTATAGTGTCGCTCAGGGATGCGGTGCAGCCTCCAGGGCTGCAACAATACTATCTAAGCCATCTGTTAAGATTGAGCCCATAATTTCAGTTGTTGATCCGGAGAAATGCAGGAATACAAAAGTTAAATGCGGCATATGCGCCACTAAATGCCCATATGGGGCAATAAAGGCTGAACCGGGTATGCCGGCGCAGGTTATATCGGCCATGTGCCATGGCTGCGGAACATGCGTGGCGGAATGTCCAGCCGACGCCATTACGCAGATGCACTTCACCGATGCGCAGATATTCGCTCAAATAGAGGCCGCTTTAGAAAATAACCCGGAAGATAAGATACTGGGTTTCTGCTGCAACTGGTGCGCGTATGCGGGGGCCGACCTGGCTGGTACAAGCCGATTTGAGTATCCGCCAAACATAAGAATTATTAGGACCATGTGTTCTGGGCGTATCGACAGGGATTTCGTCTTAGAAGCCTTTAGGAGGGGCGCTGGAATGATCCTAATAGGGGCATGCCATCTACCATATGACTGCCACTATATTGATGGAAACTGGAAGATGAAGGCTAGGATGGAAGCTCTGGCTAAAGCCCTGGAGAAAATGGGTTTAACACCGGACAGATTTAGGATTGAATATATATCTGCCGCTGAAGGCTCCAAATTTGCTCAAGTGATACGTGAAATGGCTGAGAAGCTTAAGGATATTGGGCGAGAGAGAATAATCGCTGAAAACGAGAAGTTACGTCCATATCTGGAACGTATGCTTGGAAGAAAAAGATAGAGGAAATGGCCAATTTATCTTGTTGATGCTTTTGTATCCGCTTAATATCTTCGAAGCCGCGGACAAACATGGACAACTTCAATATCCCTTCGAACCTCGAATCCCTCTGAAGATCCGCTCACGCGGTTTATTCGCAGAGATTTATGGACAACTTTAATATCCAAGAAACTATGGGCGGGAACCTTTAAGGGTTTAAGCCGGGCTGCTTCGAGGTTTCGAGTCGCGGTGTCCTCTTGAAACGTGAACTTCTTAATTTTTGGATAGATTTTACGTCCAACATTTGATACGTAACCTATCGGTAAGCCTTTTCATCCTCTGTTGAGCGATTAAATGTCAAATTATTAACTTTTAAATATTTCCTTGTACTGCGGCACGACATCAGCCATAAAAAGCCTCATGCCCTCTAATGTTTTATAATGTCTAACCATTTCTTTTATGACATCAAAGGGTAAAGTTGCTATGTCAGCGCCTGCCTCAGCAGCCTCTCTAACTTGCCTAGCATTCCTTATGCTTGAAGCAATAACCTGGGTTTTGTAGCCATAATTTCTGTAGATTTTAACTATCTTCGCAACCAGATCTACACCGCTCATTATCCCATTATCTTGGCTTGAGTTTAGAAGATCCCTAATGTTTTCGCTTCGATATGCCTCTGCAACTGAGCCGAGATTTCTGATGTATTCGTAAATTTTCGTTTCCCTAATGTTCTTCAGGAGCTCATGGTCAAAGTAGTCTTCTTTTTTAAAATCTACCCCAATACTCATTCCCATCTTCGCTCTGATGTAATCGTCAATTCTTCCAGCAAATGGGCTTACGTAAGAAGCGCCGGCCTTAGCTGCTAGAAGAGCTTGCTCCGGCGTCATAACCAAAGTGCAGTTTACGGGTATCCCATCCTCACTAAGCCTTTTTATAGCCTTAAGTCCATCAAAATCTAAGCCGTCGTCCCCAAGGCTTGGATTTATAGGTATTTTAATGACGACCTCACCGTACGAACTGAACTTATTGTAGAGCAGCCTAGCCTGCTCAATCATTTCCTCGGCTTTCACAGCGATCACTTCTAAGCTAACTGGTCCTGGAACGGTTTTCAAAATTTCTTTTATGTAATCTTCCATCGCTATTCTGCCCTTTCTCTCATCAACAGCCTTCTTGATTAATGAAGGGTTTGTCGTCGCCCCATCGATCACGCCCCATTCGCAGGCCTTTTTAATCTCATTTAACTCCGCTGAATCGATGAAGATTTTCATGCAAATGCACCTCAAAACTTAATATAAGCTGCTAACATATATAATATGCGCAACTGTGGGGAATAAACTCTTTAATGGGATAGATCTTATGCATGGAGCGATGGTGATAGCTGGGCTTGATTTGGCAGCCAACCCTAGAAGATGTAGCGGTTATGCTTCCATGGATTTAAATGAAAGAACAATATTTAATGTTAAGTGCCTCTATAATGATGAGGACATCCTCAGCGAGATTTTGAAGGATAAAGTTAAACTTGTAGCTGTTGACGCCCCAATTTCGCCGGAACCAGTATTTAGGGATGTTGATAGAAAAGCGATAAGAGGGGGTTATAGGGTTTTGCCGCCAACATTAGGAGCCATGAGGATGCTGGCGGCTAGAGCCTGGAGACTTTATGAGATGCTTTCAATTAAAGGCATTGAAGTTATTGAAACCCATCCGAGAAGCGCTTTAAAATCATCAGGTGAGAAAAGTGTAGAAGCGCTTTTAATTAAAATGGATATTAAATTGAATGTGGATAATAGCGTATTGCTCATAAAAGATTTGAGGGACGCTATTGTAAGCCTAGTCGTAGCATACTGCTATCAGAGCAAAGCACGCTTAATGGAAATTAAGGGCGAAGACGGAGTAATATATCTGATAGGAGAGCTTTTATAGTGAGAGCGTAAAAAGATTTTTCCTACGTTTTCATCAACATTCTCCCCACTAAAAAGGAAAGACTCTCGCTCCCATCATTTCTCTATGAAGCCCATTTGCTTTTTAATTTCAAGGATTTCTTCAGATGATGGTTTTCGTGGGTAATTATAGATTGGGCCTTTAGGGTCCTCATTATAGTATGGTCTATTGCAGTCTGGACAGCCGGAGGTTAAGAAGGGCTCGCCAGACAGAATAATTCTCCGAAGGTCCTCAGCGGATATGCCAAAGTCAAATATGAATCCATTCTTAAACCTCATATCCTCAAAGCGTCTTATTCCACGCGTTATCAAATAGTGAGCAATCTGCACCCTACGGTAGTAGGCTAAAGGCGGCCTAGGATGGTTAGCCATGCGCGTTCCAGGTATAGGTGTAAAAGCGAAAAGCGCTGGGAAAACGCCTATATCAACGCATCTCTGCATTATGGACGCGAGGTCTTCCTCCCTCTCACCTAAGCCCACTATTAGATGGGTTGTAACCTTCATTCTCCCAAAAACCTTAACCGCGGTTTTAAACGCGTCAAGATGGCTTTGCCACTTATATGGTCCGGCTATTAGCTCACCCTTAACCTTAGTGAAGATCTCCTCCGTGGCTGCGTCGAGAGCTATGCTAACCCTCTCCACACCAGCCTCGCGAAGATTAATCATTTCTTCATATTTCAACGGTTGACAGGAAACTGAGATTGGAACATCCGATGCTGAATGGATTAATGCTGATATATATGCAATGTCGCTTTGCACACCAGGGTAATTTAACGCCTGAATGCATACGCGCTTCACCTTTCCATCATCATATGCTATTTTAATTCCATTAATGACGGCATTTAAGTTGAACACTGGCCATGTAACCCTTGAAAGCATATCAGCCCTGCCGCTGCTAGATCTAGATTGAGGGCAAAATGCGCAGTTTGCTGAGCATCTGCCGCGTCTATATGTGAGCAGGTAGGCTGTTGTTGGTTCAGCGTTTATCATGCCTCTCATTAAACCTAAAACTATTGCTGAGCCGAATGAAACCCTTATCTTTTTCAAATCCATTAGCGATGCTCCTTCACCGTAAAAGTTATCTTCCAACTTTTCTAATTTAAATCTATGTATATTGTTTTCTCCGAGAAATGCCTAGAATATTGGGAGCCCGGACATCCAGAGTCTCCGGAAAGAGTTTATCAAGCCTATAAGCTGCTTAGAGAGAAAGGGTTTAAGTTCGTCCAGGCTGAACCATGCCGGGAGGAGGATTTACTGTTAGTTCACAGCAGAAGGTTTATTGAATCCGTGAAGAATGAGATGCTTTACGATCCGGATACTCCAAGTCTCCCCGGCATATATGATTACGCTAGATTGTCAGCCGGTTCAGCGATAAAAAGTATGGAAATCGCCCTAGAAGGCGAGAAGGCTTTCTCTTTAATGAGACCTCCTGGGCATCATGCCGGTGTGAACGGCAGAGCCCTTGGGGCGCCGACGCTTGGATTCTGCTATTTTAACAATATCGCTGTTGCATGCATGAAGGCTCTTCGGAATGTTGAAAAGATCGCGATACTTGACATAGATAGCCATCATGGTAATGGAACACAGGAAATCTTCTTCAGGAACCCTAGGGTGCTATTTGTTTCGCTCCACAGATATGGGAGCGTTTATCCGGGAACTGGTGAAAAATCTGAGGAGAACTGTCTAAATTATTCGTTCACCCATGCGGTTGGAGATTCGGAATATTTAAGGACATTGAAGATTGCTTTAGACGAGATTAAAAAGTTTAATCCGGATCTTATAGCTGTTTCAGCTGGCTTTGACACCCATAAGTATGATCCGGTTTGTAGCCTAGGCTTAAGCGAAGACTCCTACATCGTTATTGGGCGCATGATCGCTGAGCTTGGCAAGAGAACTTTTGCCGTTCTCGAGGGTGGATATGGAAGGTATTTTCCAATATGCGTGTTTAATTTTTTAAGTGGGCTTGAGCAATATTAGCCGGAGAAAACAGCTAGCATCATCTTTATGGAGGGCTAACAACTTGATCACGGATGATGAAGCAATTAAAGACTATAACCTTTACGAGAATATGAAAGTAAGCGATTTAATAGTTCAGATGAGGGATGCATGGGGCTTCACGGCTGAGAAAATCGCGGCTGGGGTAGATATTTTAAGAATGATGATTTCCGATAAGGAGTGCCTAAAATTTCTCTCATTTCCAGCTTGCATAGTGGCAACGGGAACCAGAGGCGTTCTTAAAGAGATGGTTAAGCGCCGCCTTATAGATGTTATTGTAACTACATGTGGAACATTAGATCATGATCTGGCTAGAAGCTGGAGAAATTATTATCGCGGATCATTCAACTTAGACGATAGGGAACTTCATAAAGCGGGCATAAACCGCCTCGGAAACGTGCTGATCCCAAATGAGAGTTACGGTATTATAATTGAAAGGAAGATGCAGGAGCTCCTATCAGCGCTCTGGAGCGAGGGCGTTAGAGAGCTTTCAAGCCGTGAGCTTAGTCGAGAGATAGGCCTAAGGCTTTGTAACGAAGACTCAATACTTTATTGGGCTGCAAGAAATAATATACCAGTTTATGTGCCGGGCATAACGGACGGAGCTGTTGGCTACCAGATATGGCTTTTCTCGCAAGACCGTGAAATAAAGATAGATATCATGAAGGATGAGCAGGAAATTAACGACTTAATATTTGATGCGGAGAGAACAGGAGCACTCATAATTGGCGGCGGAATATCAAAGCATCACGTAATATGGTGGAATCAATTTAAGGGAGGCTTGGACTACGCAATTTACATAACAACCGCTGTTGAGTGGGACGGCAGCCTATCAGGCGCAAGGGTTCGCGAGGCGATCTCATGGGGTAAGGTTAAGGAGACGGCGAAGCATGTGACTATTGAGGGGGATGCAACTGTAATACTGCCTCTTATCGTTGCCGCATTAATCTCTTAAACAAAGATTAAATGTTAAGCCATCCTGTAATATCTTTCATAAATTAATAGGAAGATAGCTCTAACTATTAAGGCAACGCCTAGAAGCATTAAGAAGCGCGCCCAGAAGATAAAGTATTCAGTTAAGGTTACGGGCTTGCTGAGCAATAGGCTTGAAATATAGCCTAATCCAAGCCAAAATATGAGGTTTGATAAGGTTTCAGCTTTCTTTTTAACAGACGAGTTAACGAGGTATCTGAGCGCTAAAATAAATGCTTGCACAGATCCGAAAAGTAGACTGAACCACATAAGGGCTAAGTACACTGTTGAAAGGGCTTCTGGGTTAACGGGAGCAATGAACCATAAGTCTGTATTTGGTATTTTAACAATCCTGAAAATCTTAGGGAATAACAGTATTTCATCTAAGAGATTGGGAAGTGAGAGAAAAATTGCGCCGATTATTGTAAAGAAGGCACCTATAGAGATTGCGCTGAAGAGATTTTCATCCCAGACTGGCATAGATAATTTATCTCGCGATTTTTCTTCCCCGCTGCTCATAGCTCTTCCATCTTTATTTTGTTATCACATTTCTGAACATGTTCATGGAAAGCTAATTAACTTACTATGTAATAAATATATTTTTTAAGAGAGATTTAAAGCGTGTGAGATTATGGAGCGATGCCATAGATGCGGTGCAAAACTGGATGAGGATATGTTGTATTGCCCGAATTGCGGCTTAAAAGTAAGAGCGAGATATAAAGAGGATTTTAGGGGATTCTTGATCGGCGGCATAATTCTGCTGTTCAGCGGTCTAATATTTTATTTGCAAGTTACTGGAAGCTTGAGGGCGGGAGCTATGTTGGCCATCATATTAATTGCAATTGGCTTACTAATTATATGCACGAAAATTCTTTCAGCTATAAGGAAGAGCCCATCAAGGAAGATAAACCCAATTTATCGACCGCCCTAAACAAGAAAGGGAATAAAATATCATGCAAGTCTGAAATATATGCCTAGGTATGTTTCGTATTTGCTGTCTTCTGGATAAAGCCTATTCCAGCTTTCCAGACCCTTCTGAAGGCGCTGTTCCCGGAGCTTATAAATATCCCGCTCCCCATAAGCCTACCACAGTAAATGTCAACCGTTGATGGGACAGTCTCAGGATCAACAGCCTAAACCTGAACATAAACATCTATGCCGTTTAAAGACCTACCCAATTCATCAAAAACCTAACATGAACCCCCTAACACCCCCATACGCAGCAACAAAAAAGCACGCCGCCAGAAAAAACAAGCACAACCAAAAACACAACAAAAAACATCCCGCCATCCCAAAAGAACCCCACCCCGCAACAAACCAACCAAAAATCACATATAAATTTTTCTTTCAAAATTAAAATTTTGCTATTTATGAAGTGTGGCATTATGCTTAGTTATTATCTGCAAATAAATTTTGCAAAAAATATAAGTAAAGGGCTATTTTTGTAAATCTAGATCTGTTGGGATAGAGTTGGAAATATTAGGATTATTCTCCGATGAAATGAAAGATAGGATTCGCCTAGCGCGTGAAATGAGCTGGGAGAGGTTCGGTAGGCGGATCCTTTTCTATGTGCCCAGCTTCGCCTACTATAATAATGAATATTTTAGGTCATCGCTGACAAGTTTTCCATCAATATCGGTTACAGGTACATACTGCGCCTTGAAATGCGACCACTGCGGCGGTAAAATACTTGAAACAATGATTCCAGCGTTGACTCCGCGGAGACTTATAGAGGTTTGCAGCGAGATTAAGAAGGCGGGTGCTTTGGGCTGCTTGATAAGTGGCGGTTGCTTACCAAATGGTTCAGTTCCAATATCTAGATTTGCAGATGCCATAAATAAAGTTAAGAAAAAACTTGGACTCACAATTATTGTTCACACGGGACTGATAAGCTTGGAGGATGCGGAGAGACTTAGGGATGCCGGCGTTGATGCCGTATCAATCGATATAATAGGTTCTGAGGAAACCATTAGGAAGATATATCACCTTAGTATATCAATAGATCATTACGCTAGGTCCCTGGATGCCCTGAAGAAATCAGGTATACCGTTCACTCCTCATGTACTCATTGGGCTTCATTACGGCGTAATGAAGGGTGAGATTAAGGCTTTAGAACTTATCTCCAAGTATGACCCCTCAGCCCTAATATTGATAGTTTTCTTTCCAATTAAAGGTACAAGGATGGAGCTCATTAAGCCGCCTCCGCCTGAATCGGTTGTTGAGATTTTGGTTCAAGCACGTTTCATGATGCCCAATGTGCCCATTGCTCTTGGCTGTGCAAGACCGAAAGGTAAGCATAGGTCGATAACTGATCTGCTGGCTGTTGAGGCTGGAATTAACGCCATAGCCTTTCCAAGCCCTGAAGCTATACGTAGGGCAAAAAATTTAGGCTTAAGCATACGTTTTTCACAGGTCTGCTGCTCGCAAATTTACAGGGATATTTCCACAGACCTTAGAGTTGATAGTTAGAATATGCGCTGGCCTATTTCATCGGGTTCTTGACCCAGGGTTCAAATTTTCCCGCTTATTCCTACCTTTATATTCCTGCGCAACTATCATTGTTGATGTTAATATTACGCTTGGGTTGCTCCTAACATTATCTAGGAACTCATTTAGTTGGTTAAGCTCTGGTACAGCAACCCTTGCAATTATATCGTACTCGCCGTAGATTATGCTTGCGTCTAGAACGTTATCTAGCTCGGCGATTTTTCTGCAAACATCCTTTTCAGTCCCTGAATTCACTTTGAAAAGCACGTATGCCTTAATCACCATGCTTCATACCTCGGAGAGCCTTTTATTTACAAAAAGAATAGTATCATAAAGAGATTTAACTGTTTTCCTATTTTTCCGATAATCCTGTTTTCAATAGAATTCAATGTATCTTTTAACTGTGAAATTTCCAGTTAACCTTATGTCCTCCGAGGATGATCCAACCATAACTTTGAATTCCCCCGGCTCAACTACGCGTTTCATATGTTGATCTAGAAATGAGATATCTTCCAATGTGAGCGTAAACTCAACTGTTTTTTCTTCACCGGGCTCTAATGTTATCCGCTTGAACCCCTTAAGCTCCTTAACCGGTCTGGTTACGCTTGCGACGGCATCATTTATATATAACTGTGCAACCTCGTCTCCCCTATATTTACCTGCATTCTTAACCTTAAACCTTATAGTTAAAGTGTCCTCTTCTCCAACCTCTTTCGGCTTTATTTCTAAGCCGCTATATTCAAATTTCGTGAAGCTTAATCCATGCCCGAAGGGGAAAAGAGGCGTATATGGGATATCTAAATATTTAGATGTCCACCTATTTGCCTGCGACGGCGGCCGACCGGTGTTTTTGTGATTATAATATATCGGAACTTGACCAACTGTTCGTGGGAATGTTATTGGCAGCTTCCCGCCGGGATTATAATCGCCGAATATTACGTCCGCTATGGCGTAGCCAGCCTGGATCCCGGGGAACCATGCTTCTATAATTGCAGGTACATGCTCCGCTGACCATTGAATCGATAAGGGTCTGCCGTTCATTAATACTTCAACAACTTGAACTCCAGCTTTATATATTGTCTTCACCAGGTCTTCCTGAACTCCTGGAAGGTCTAAAAATGCTCTGCATGCTGCTTCACCACTCATATCTCTTCCCTCGCCGACGACAACTATGGCTACTTTACATTCCTTAGCAGCTCTCACCGCCTCCTCAAATCCTTCAGTTGATGAGCCCTCAATCTCGCAGCCCTTAGCATATAGAACTTTAGTTTTTGGGGAAACTTTACTTTTAATTCCCTCAAGAACCGTGACGACATCCCTTGGGTCTCCTAGACATGACCATGGTCCCAGCGGAGCTTCCTTATCGTTTGCCAGCGGGCCTATGACCGCGATCGAATTGATATCCTTGCTCAGGGGCAGAATGCTGCCTTCATTTTTAAGCAGCACGATGGATTTTCTGGCTATTTCAAGAGCCGCTTCAAGGTGCTCCCTGCATTTTATTACTTTTTTTGCATGTTCAGGATCAACGTATGGATGTTCAAATAAGCCCAGTTTAAATTTTATCTTTAGTATGCGTTTAACAGCCTCGTTAATTCTATCCTCAGATATCCTGCCCTCTTCAACCAGCTTTAGAAGGGATCGGCGGTATACGTCGCCCTGCATATCCATGTCTACGCCAGCTTTAAGGGATTTTTCAGCGGCCTCAAAAATGTTCTCCGCTATCCCATGATTGATAAGTTCACCTATAGCGTTCCAGTCGCTGACCACGAAGCCCTCGAATCCCCATTCATTTCTAAGGATTGTTTTAAGCGTGTAGGGATTAGCTGATGCCGGTATACCATTCAGGTCGTTGAATGCGCTCATTATTGTTCCAGCGCCGGCTTCAACAGCCGCCTTAAATGGCGGCAGATAGATTTCTCTAAGCGTCCGCTCAGATATGTCAACAGTATTATAGTCTCTTCCGCCTTCCGCGCCGCCATAAGCCACATAATGTTTTGGACAGGCAACCAGGGCGTTGGGGGCAGATAGGTCGGTTCCTTGATAGCCTTCCACGAGAGCTCTTGCCATGACTGATCCTAAATAGGGGTCTTCGCCGGCTCCCTCAGCAACCCTGCCCCATCTGGGATCTCTTGCGATGTCAACCATCGGCGCGAATGTCCAGTGTACTCCATCAGCGCGGGCTTCAGCCGCCGCTATTGAGGCTGCCTTCCTCACGGCCTCCGGATCCCAAGTGCTTGCTAATCCGAGGGGTATTGGAAAAATTGTTTTGTAACCGTGCAGCACATCTAAGCCGAATATTAATGGTATACCCAGCCTTGATTTTTCAACCGCTATCTTCTGAACTCTATTTGTTTCTTCAGCGCCAAAGACATTTAAGAGGGATCCTATCCTTCCATTCCTTATCATTTCTTCATACTCTTTTGTAATGCCGCTGTATTGGCACATTTGCCCGATCTTTTCTTCAAGAGTCATTCTCCCCAAAAGGTCTTCAACTCTTCTATCGATCGGTTGGTTAGGGTCTAAATAAATGGGCTTTTCACCTTTAGGCGTTTTCAATTTTCTCTCCCTCAAATCATTAATAATATATTGCGTATAAAATGTTTTTAAATATTCGAGATTTAAAGATCTCACAGCGGACGGTAGATTAAATGTAACTCTTCAAGAAGATAGAAGCGTAGGAGCTGAGGAAAACCCCATTTAATTTCTCATATGACGTGGAGCTTAATTGAAGCTCATGTGAAACGTTCGCTTTGAAATAAGCGAAAATACCTTTAAATTTTTCTATAAATAAATATTGCCGAAGGTTTTGATTGTGGCTGGAGATGCTGTTGAGGCTCAGGAAATTTTCTATCCATTTTGGAGGCTTAAGGAGGAGGGCATTGATGTTGTTGTGGCTGCGCTGTCTAAGAAGACCCTATTCACCGTTGTGCATGACTTCTAGCCTGGCTGGGAAACATATAGCGAGAAGATGGGTTACAGATTAGATTGGGTCGATCTGGCTTTTAAGGATGTTAAACCTGAGGAGTTTGATGGGCTGATAATTCCAGGTGGGAGGGCGCCTGAATTTATAAGAACGTTCACTGAATTGGAGCCTATCGTAAGGCACTTTTTGCGGAGAACAAGCCGGTTGCAGCGATATGCCATGGTCCGCTCGTTATAGATGGTTTCGGACTGGCTAAAGGTAGGACAATGACATGTTACGCGGCTGTTGCGTTGGATCTGAAGCAATCTGGAGCCAATTATGTTGATCGAGAGGTTGTTGTTGACGGGAACTTGGTTACAAGCAGAGCTTGGCCCGATCTGCCAGCATTCATGAAGGAATTCTTAAGGCTTCTGCTGAAAGGTAAAAATTAACCGTGCGCCTTTAAACTTTCATTCCCCCTTATTTTTCCCTATTCTTCTTCCTCAGCTATCTTTATAATGATTTTTTCACTCTCAGCCTCCTGATGTTCATTGTCGCCGTCGAATTTTACGTATGCCCTAACGATGCTGCTATCAGGGTTTATTTTGCTCGCGGTCCATGTTGCCTTGAAGCTGCCATCATTTCCCGTAGTATCAGAGGATAAAATTCGTCCATGTTCCTCAATAACTTTTACTGCTGCTCCAAAAACTGGTTTCCCATCGTCTTTCCCAATCAGTCTTCCGGTAAAGGTTATTTTTGAACCCGGATTTACCCTTCTAGGTATGCTATCCATTGAGATTTCTATTTTAACTGGCTTTGGTGCGATAATGATTTTCTTTTTCAAAATTACTTGGCTGAAGACGGTTCCATTCGGTATAAGTATCTCGGTTGTTCCATCCTGAGATTCAAGGACCAGATGCATAATCCTCATCTCTTTAACGATGCCGGTCTGTCCAGCTATGGTGATTATATCACCGAACTTTACTGGGCGGACTATTAAAATGAATATGCCAGCTACGAAATGCGATAAGACCGTTTGGGTTGCGAAACCCACGATTAGCCCGCTGAATGAGCCTATTGTTAAAGCTGCTGATGGATTCGCGCTAAGCATTGAAGTGATTATTGAAAGCAGAATCGCTATGCCCACTACCCTCACAACGGTTTTCACTGTGGCAGCAGCTGATTGGTCAGCTAACCCTATTATATAAGCATACACGGCGTTGCTGAAGGAGTTAATGATGAAGGCGCCTAGCACGATGACAAGCGCCACTTGAATATACAGCAAATATGGGTTAATGAGCAATATGATGTCGCTATAGGGCTGCAGGAATATTGGAACGGATTCCTTAGAGGACCATCCGAAGAGAAAATTTAATATCGCTAAAAGAATGGACAAAGATATTATGTAAAGCAGCACCTTTAAGCTCTTACGTCGAACAAATCTTTCACTGCTATTAACGCGTGGCATACAGATCATACACCCGTAAACAGCATTAAATAATAAAAATTTTATTTACTTAGTAAGGGACTTAAAAATGCTGGGATAAGTAAATCCGCGTATCTATTGGCATGTTGCCATCTTTATACTAAATATCTTCATTAATGATGAGTTTTCTTATTCCTTCTTCAAGCGTTATCTTGGCTTTGAAGCCTAGGATTTTTTCAGCCTTAGTTGTGTCCGCAAGCGTATAATACACATAGTTTTTAATTGGGTTAGGCTTATATATCGGCTCAATATTTTTCCCCAGATATTTATTGATTAATTTAACCACATCGTTGAAGCTATGCGCTACTCCAGTTCCAACATTGAAGATTTCACATTCAAATTCCTTCTCCATCGCCAACATGAAAGCCTCAACGACATCTGAGACATGAATAAAATCTCTCGTCTGATTTCCATCCCCAAATATAATTGGGGGCTGATCCTTCTGAATCAACCATAAGAATTGTGAGACTATGTTTGCATATTCACCCTTAAACCGCTCTTTCGGTCCGTAAACGCTGAAAAGCCTTAAACCGACAGACTTTACGCCGTGAAGAACATTATAAAGTTTTGCTAGGCGCTCAATCGCATATCTACATTCAGTATAGTAATCCGTCACCATTACAGGCATGTCCTCCCTGTAGGGCACTCTGTTCCCATTATAAATGCTGCTAGTGCTTGCATAAACAACCTTGCAATTATTCAATTTAGCATACTCAAAAATCGCGATGGCGTCATTAACCGTTCTACCCACCAAAGAAGGATCCCTTTTATACATTGGCGAAGAGGAAGGCATACCTAAATGGAAAACAGCGTCGGCGTTTGGAAACAGGCTTCCAATCTTCACATATGGCTCATTAAAGAATTTTACATTTAAACCCTCAATATTCTTCAGGCTGCCACTGCTTAAATTGTCAAAAACAGCGACATCATGGCCATCGTGAACCAAACGTTCAAGAAGGTTGCTCCCTATAAAGCCGCATCCGCCCGTCACCACAAACCTCAAATTTTCAACCTCCACCTTTTTAATCCAGGCTGAATAATTATGTGTGTTTCATACATAAAAGCTTAGTTGCATATCGTCATCAGCACCGACAAGCGTTTTAACCTTTCATCCTTAAAGTTGAAGATTAAATCTTCCTGCTGCGTGTTCAATGATTTAAACCTCTTACTGAGATGCTTACTATTGTGAATAGGTAGATATTCAATCTTAAGGATTTTACTAAGACCCTGAATTGGATGTATTGAACTTTATTTTGAGAAACATTAGGGATATCAAATGGTTCTTCAAACGGATCTTATCCAAACGGTCATTGGTCCTTCTTCCCTGTTTGCCCATGCGTAGTACGGTATCGCTGTAAACTTCACCTTACGTACCTCATGTTTAACTTCGTCTTTAGGAGCGTACAATCTCTTACCGAACTTTTCAGAGTTCATTGCTAGGGCTTCGCCGCGTATGGCAACAATTCCACCTAAAACGTTTGGCATATACTCAGCATTTAATAGTGCATTGTCAGGTAGGATCATATCCCAAACATCGAAGTCAGGGTTATCGGCTTTTTCAATGCAGTATACGATCGGGCCCCGCTTTAAGGCTTCTCTACCATTATTCTCCGCAACATGCGGATGCGAGACGATTCTCTCAATTGGCATTGCAAGTGAGAGAGTGATCTTATCGCCGCTTCTCCATGAACGTTTAATCTCAATATAACTTCCAGGCTGCGGTTTGCCCTCCAATTTCTCTCCATTAACTTTGATGTTTGCATCTCTGCACCAGCCCGGTACGCGAATATATAAGCTGAACAAGTCTTCCTTTTTAGGGTCAACTGTAACGTTAATTTCACCATTCCACGGATAGTTTGTATCCTGTAATAAGGTCACCTCATTATCGCCGAGTTTCACATGGGCTTCACTCTTAGCATATAGGTGAACCCATATTCCATTATCTGATGTGCTGTAGAAGTAGCCGGGCAAAGACGCTATTAAACGGGCTATGTTCGGCGGGCAGCATGCGCAATAGAACCATTCTTGACGCCTATGTCCACCTCTATCGGCTAGGGGATTAACGTAAAAGTACCGTCTTCCATCAAGCGATATCCCGGATAATATTCCATTGTAGAGGGTTAGCTCCATAATATCGGTGAATGCTGCCTCACCAGTTGCCAATAGCATACGCCAATTCCACATGAAGTTCGCTATTGCTGCGCATGTTTCAGCGTAGGCTCTGGCATTTGGCAGCTCATAATTGTCTCCGAATGCTTCCCCCTCATGACGCGCACCCGCGCCTCCAGTCACATACATTTTTTGTTCGGTTAAGTTATGCCAAAGCCTCATAAGCGCTTCAAAAAGCGTTTTATCGCCAGTTTCAAGATATATGTCTGTTGCGCCGCAATTTAAGTAAAGTGCCCTTACGGCGTGTCCAACAATCTCGGTTAATTCGCGGAAGGGCTTATGATCTATATGATAGGGGTTTCCGCCGATAAGCTTCTTCCCACGATTGTCAATAAAGAATATTGCTAAATCTAAATATTCCTTTTTCCCAACTGTCCTGTAAAGTTCGACTAGAGCCATCTCAACCTCAGGATGCCCCGGAACGCCCATGAGCTTATTTGGTCCGAAGAGGCTGACAATATGATCTGCGAAGCGACATGCAACATCAAGTATTTTCTTTTCCTCAGCAGCTCGATAAAGGGCCACGGCGGCCTGGAATAGATGCCCAGCGCAGTATAGTTCATGTAAGTCCCTTAGGTTTTTCCAGCGCTCGCCCTTTTTCTCAAATGTGAAGTAAGTGTTGAGGTAGCCGTCTTCATCCTGAGCTGCGGCGATCTCATCAATAATCTCTCTTGACTTAGCGAGTAAGTCGGGGTCAGGGTTATAGGCGTAGGAGAAAGCCGCAGCCTCTAACCATTTATAGACGTCTGAATCATTAAATACTAAACCTTGAAAATCTCCCTTCTCCTTACCTGCAGCCCGGCGGAAATTGAATATTCGCCCAGTCTCATAGAGCAGTTTATACTGCGATGGAAGAGTAACTTCCTGGATTATTTTTAATCTTGGCGCCCAGAAATCATCCTTTAAACGAACACTTTCAATCGGTACCGGACGGAGCTTAGCGAATTTGCTACGAGCAGCATCCACAATAACAGTTGACCTACCCATGCTGCAATCCTCCCTCAATCTAATGACGGAATTATCCATGAAGTGTATTTAATATTTACTTACTTAATTTATCCTAAATAGCAAAGTTGAAGGATATCGCCCTATTTTCCACCATGATTAAGTGTAAATTTTTTCACCTAACTGAATGAATCAGCGCTTCTATAAATCTCCTTCTTCGTAGAGTATTTAATGTTAGATATTTCAGCTAGATTGCTAATAAGATGTTTAATTTACTTACGGAAAGGTTATTGTTAAGAGTTACTGGCGGATCTGCGTATAATGATTATTAGCGGGAGGTGAACAAACATGGCGGCGCTCTTTAAGCAGTGTTAGAAGGAGAGCAAGATCTGCCAGATGAATGAGTACCCGTATGATTCAATTTCCTCCCAAATCCTCTTAAGTATATTTTCGTCGCCTGAGATCCGTGGTAATTCTTTACGCTTTTCCTCCCAAGGGATACATATGCCTGGTTTAGCTTTTAGTTTTGGAAAAGATGATGCAATGCTGCTTTCATTCCTATCTTTACTGGAGTGTCGAGATTGTTCTATGGGGTATTTGCCATATTCACGTGTGAATTCGGTCATCGCTTTAATGTTCTCAATTTTCGCATCATTTTGAATTATGGCTGACGCATCCATTATGTATCCGCCTTCCGAGGCTACGCTGTCAATTATCTTCTGACAGTAACGGCGCACTTCATCCGGGGTTCCGAGGGAAAGCAGCCAGTTGGGCACTCCTCCACTTAAGCAGAATTTATCTTTCAATTTCCTATAAGCTTCAAAAATATCTGTTTTATCTATATGAAAGATTATGCTTCTCTCAGGCAGCTCGGTGAAGCTATTAAGATGCGGAGTCCAATCTCCCTCAGCATAGAAAAGCACCTGATGTCCATGGCTCCAGATATCCTCAATGATTGGTCTTAGAGTACGCCAATGAATGTTATTGAAGTGATCCATGCTTATTAAGGGTACGTAACTCCGGTGCATCCAAAAAGCTATGGGCACCTTCTTTTCCGGATCTGCCGTCATAAGCGCAACCTTTGTTAATTGGGGAGCAAGAGATTTGCAAGCTTCAAGAACTTTCTCAGGCTGCTTACGCAGGTCTTTGATTAAACCAATATACCCCCGTAGCTTATCAGCAATTATGTCAAGCGGCGCTTTAAGAATTCCGGCTATCGCTGATACCATTCCCGCCTCTTTCCTCATCCTCTCAACCTGCAATCCTAAAGCATTAAAGTAGCTATTCATAGCCATAGCGCCTTTTACAAGAGCAAGATTGCTCCGGTATGAAGCCAACCTATTGGCTGCTATCTCGCTTGAAATGCGTGGAAGCCAAACATTATATAGGAATGCTGTCGGGTCATCTATAAGCAGATCGTATTCATCCGCTCTCATGAACGCTTTCTCCTCAGGCGGCTCAAGATATTGAAATGGAGTATCGGGAGGAATATCAATGCCTGGAACAGCATAATATTTTAGACCAAGAGCTTGCGTAAGACCCGTCCACACATAAACCATATTAGGCACCATAGCATCCCAATCAAAATCTATAGCGCACCTAAGCACCGCATCAAATGCCTTCCTATAATCATGCGTCACTTCTTGACATGTGTAACCAGCATATTTCGCGGTGAATTCAGCAACGAATGGGCGAATTGGGATGCAGTCGGGCTTTTCATTACGCATAACGGTTAAATAGCGTTTTAACCGCTCTTGATAAATATATTCCATCTCATCCATAATGTCCCACCTAACTTTAAATTCATTTTATTGTTACTTAAATAATCCACATTAACTAAGATTCTTTTTAAGAATAGTTATCTTGCTGAAGGCTTACCTTTAAGTTATCTGAAGGTGATCTATCGAAAAGTTTTCGAAGTTTGCTACAGCTTTCTACGTTTATGCTTTCTTCAGTTTCAACAGCGAGAATGATTCCTTCATTTTCAGCCTTTTTAACAGGCTCTTTCAGCTTATGTATTATTAAAGGCATTGCTTCTTGAAGGGGCTTTCTCTCCAAAAAGTGAACATTCTAATTATTTTTGTTTCATATTTATGAGCTTGGTATATGTAGTTATCCAATATCTTTGTGTGTGACGATACTTTTCTTCATTATTGAGGTTATTTTTGCGTTATAACTCCACTACCTTTCCTGTTCTGGAGGATTCATATATGGCGTTGAGGATCGCTACTGATTTTCTTCCCTCATTCCCATCCACCATAACAGGCGTCCCTTTTTTGATGGCTGAAACCATATCTTCAATTATGTTCTTGGGTCGATTCGGGTCAAGTTTAAACTCGTCTAGAGATGCTTCCGGGTTGTCTTTAAGTTTATATAGCATAACATTTCCATCTTTCCAGACAATAGTGCCATTCTCACCAGTAATTTCGATTGTGGTTCCAAGGCTTGGGTAGCTATTGGTTGTTGTCACGATGCATCCCCATGCTCCGCTTAGGAAGGTGAGGAAAGCCATGCTAAGATCTTCCGTCTCAATTTTGTGCATAAACGTTCCAGACCTGGCGTAAATAGATTTCACGGGTCCTAGAAACCACTGAATAAGATCTATGAAGTGAATACCTTGATTTGCGGCTGATCCCCCTTCAGTTTCCCTTCTGCTACGCCAGCCTGGGGGATATCCACCCTCATAGTATGATTGATCCCGATACCATTTCATCCGCACATCCCCCAAAATGATTCTGCCTAAACGTCTATTATCAAGGGCAAGCTTTATCTTCTGATTCACCTCAAGATAGCGCTGATCATAATCCACAGCCAGCAATTTTCCATTCTTCTTCGCCGCCTCGATCGCCTCATCACATTTTTCAACTCTAATATCCATAGGTTTTGTAACAAAAACATGTTTTCCAGATTCGATAGCTTTTATGGCGTAATCACAATGGGTTCCACTAGGAGTAAATATCCCAATCACATCAATATCGTTTCTTCTTAACATCTCATCGTAACTGGTGGTCCAATCGCAGTTCAGCTCTCTAGCTATTTGTTCAGCCTTATCTCTCTGAAGGTCACAGACACAAACAAGCTTAGCTCCCTCAGTCTTAGTAACAAGCCGCGCCCGGTTAGCGCCCATCCCCAGCCCTAAAATCCCAAATCCAACATTATCCATTTTCATTGATATCTTGATGAAAAGATTAGCAGTATATAATTTTTTGCGGCTAGGTTTATTTTTAAGGGTTTACATGTTCTAAGCGTTGGCATCAGTATGAGCTAAATGAGGGATTGTTCTTAAGGTCTATTTTAGTGCTTACATCGGCTTTAAATATCGGTGGAAGTTTTGTCCAAAAATGGTGTAAGTTTAGTTGATAATATGTGCCTCTAAAGACTTATATGAAGATCTAAACATAAAAATTCAGTGCTGATGGTGGTTTGGGAAAATGAAGTGGTATTGGTGGCTTCTCACAACCATATTCGCAGTTTTGGGGATATCCACGTTTATTCCAGCCTCTGCGAGCAAGCCATGCCTGTTGGGCTACTATGCGCACTGCAGCTTCACACCTGTCAGCGCAGTAATATGCTGGGTAATCGCCGGGGCATGCTACTGGCTCGGACGAAGGGGAGCCGCGAAGAAAGCAGTCTAAAAACAATTAATGAACACTTATACGTGAGATTGCGCTTGTAAAAGAAATGCTTTGTGAAAATCTCTTGAAGCTGCGCGTCTTGTAGAGGATAAATACGGAGAAATAATCCTAGGATGAAGCCTTAATATGGGCAAGGCTCAAGAGGCTAAAAATGTGGGAGATGCGAAGGATGGGGGATGGTAGGGCTGAGGTAGAAAAGCTGCTGGAAGAAATTATGAGGGAAAGAGGGGCTTTACCGAAAGATTTGCATATAACGAGAATTTGCTGCGCTTTGGTGGCTATTTCAGAGGGGGAAATCATAAAGATGACATCTCCAAAGCTTAGGTACTGCCCGTTTCGCACATCCACGTATACTGGAGACCTGGTAAAAGGAATAGATGATTTATCTCCTGAAGAGAAAGTTATTGCAACCATTAAGCAAAAAATATGCCGATTTGGCCATTTCACCTCCCGAAGGGAGATTTGTAGGGAAGATATATCTATACCTTACGGCGCCTCCGAGATGATGATGCATGCTTTAAAAAATGGGGGAATCGACGCAACCGTAACCGTATGTGATGGCGCAGGTACAGTTATAACCAACAATCCAAGTCTCGTTCAAGGGATAGGTGCCAGAATGACGGGAATATTCTATACATCGCCGATTAAGGAGGTTATTGAAGCAATCGAGAAGGCAGGTGGGCGTGTTTTGTTTCCAGAAAACGCTAAAATAGACCAGCTTAAGGGCTTAGAGAAAGCCTTAGAGTTAGGGTATAGAAAGCCCGCTGTAACCATTAATGGATTCGCAGGCGAAGATTTAAAGTCATTCAGAGACCTAGAGGAGAGAATGGATGCCCATGTTACCTCCCTTGTGGTTTGCACAACAAGCGTCAGCAAGCAGAGAGCTGAAGAGATTGGAAAATATGCCGATTTAGCATGGGGCTGCGCATCTCTCTATGTAAGAGAGATCGTGGGAAGAAAAGCTAAACTGCAGCTTGGAGTTAAAATACCAGTCTTCGTATTAACCGATAGAGGAATAAACTTCGTCTCGTACTATTCGCCGGAACTCAAGAAACATCTTAGGGAGGAAAAGAAGTATTTAATATCCACCCATAAGAAAGAGAACGTTAAATATGAAAGAATAAGAATAGGAGATTTCTCATCATATCTCATGGAGATAGATGAGCTACCAGTAAGAACAAATGATGAGCCGAAACCCCTAATTTAATCCATTAAACTAAAAGAAGCCAGAGCATTATCTCTCGATTTTTTAATTAGCAAAACGTTGGGAGCCGCTCACGGTTGAAGCCCATATGGGCTTCCTGCTTCAGCGACTGGGCTTTACGCCTACAGCGCAGGTAATCTTCCTCGGCGAAGCCGTTTCTGATAGCGATGACCTACATTAAGCTTAAAACTTTGGCAAACGAAGAATATATATGCCGAGCTGCCAGAATAATCGATAAAGCCGTAAAATTAATAGAAGCCGGATTTAAATATGTATGTGACATAAGCCATGCTAAGATCTTCCACAAGAGAAAGGCGCTTACAGACCTACTAAAAGGAATACGATACAAAAACACTAAGCCGACCTAAAGAGGGGCCGTGGTCGAGCATGGTCTAAGATTCGCGCCTGGGGCGTGCGAGGTCGTGGGTTCAAATCCCACCGGCCCCACTTTT
>Ga0272449_1001743_pt1 | contig 21633 bp, 29 predicted proteins | sample YNPCB0241_FD_198679 | JGI IMG/M metagenome (GOLD analysis project Ga0272449, IMG submission 198679) | Hot spring sediment microbial communities from Yellowstone National Park, WY, United States - YNP-CB-024-1 | ecosystem: Environmental > Aquatic > Thermal springs > Hot (42-90C) > Sediment... | reverse complement strand
CAGAATGGCATAGTCGACCTAAATGATACTATAACCCTCGTGGAAAGATGGAATCCTGCTTAGCCTTTACAATCATATAACTACATATTAGAAAGCTATCATGCGGATAACAATAATTTATCCACGGCTTCATACGATAGGCGGCTCCTCAAAGTTAATCGTAGAGGCCGCAATTGAGCTTGCTTCCAGAGGTCACATAATCCAACTAATATGTGGTAAATGTCACCCATATTGGTATAAGAAATTAAGGGGTAATATGGGTATATTTGTAGAAGAGTTGGGTGTACGCTTTGATAATCCAATCTCTTGGTTAATGAGTTTAGAGCTTTCTCGGAAGTTGAGCATGATGATTGATGCCTCATCTCAGGCAATTATAGCATCAGGTTTCCCTGCTTGGATCGCCTCTTCTATGATTCCACGGGGTGGCAAAATCATTATAAGTTATCTCCAAGACGCTCCACCGGTGTTGCATGATCGTGATGCGTGGGATAAACTACCGATGCATCTATGTATGTTTTATAAGTCTATGTCTAGACTTTATGGAGAAGTTGATAGAGAAGCTTTGATATCGAGCGATTTAATAATCACAAACAGCTTACTCTCAGCTAAACTTAATTCAAGGGCGTATGGTATTAAATATGATAGGATAAAGGTGATCTATCCGGGAATAGATGTAAAAACATTTAGCAGGGACGTGGACGTCCCAAATATACTGCGAAAAAGGAAAAGGGATATTGTATTCTTACCTAATGGGGCCTCTCCTTGGCGCAGACCTGAAATAGTCCTAAAGGCCATTCAGAATCTGAAGAATGTGTTAGCAATCTTTACGGGCGCATCAACTCTAGAGCTTAGGAGGGTAGCTCAACTAGCCAAGAAACTAGATATTGAAGAAAAAGTGGTATGCTTGCCTCAACTTTTAGAGCCGGAGATGAAATATATGTATTCTATTGCCTCAATAGTTATTTCAATAGCATATAGAGAATCCTTCGGTTTAACTGCTTTAGAGGCTCTAGTAATGGGGGCTCCCGTAATAATTTCACAAACTAGCGGGGTATCAGAAATTCTACAGCATAAAGTCCATGCATTGCATGTAAACCCTAATGACCATGCCCAACTTGCCTCATATATAGAAGATTTACTAACCAACAGTCAACTTGCTGAGAAGATAGTGAGAAATGGTAGGTTAAAAGTATTAAATGGATTTACCATTCAAAGCTTCGTCAATTCATTAATTGAAGAAATAGTATCATTCCAAAAATAAAGTGTCAAGGCTTTTCCACAACTAGTGAGAACTCGCAGGGTGATTAAGGACGTTGAGAGCTATCTCAGCAGCCTCCATAAGTTTAACATGTCAGCCTCCGTGGAAATATTCCTAAAAACATTTCTGAAGTTAATGTGGGGATGTTGCTTGCTAAGAGGTTCAACACCTCAGTTAATGACGAGTATCTATTAGAGGGGTACTTTAGGATAAGGGTGGACGAAGCTGGAGGATTCAAGATACTCAATGGAGAGACTGTGAAGAGAACCTCACAGTAACATACAGGGGGTTATGGGGAAGAATGGGTACGTGCTGGGGCCATATGGTGTAGAGCTTAAGCAGGGATGGATCAGGAGCCTCTCAGATAGAGCTGACAAAATATTCTCAAACACCCTCGTTGAGGCCTACAGTACTAGCTGATCTCAATCCATTATCCGGCCATGGATGATGACTAAATCGATTCCATTTTCCTCACGACCAAGATTTATATAGGGTGTCATATATCATAATGTTAACATGATGTTGACTGGACCTTATGGCCCGAGCAAGAGTTCTCCTGACTGCTTGACTATTAAGCTTCTAGATGAATTGAAGGATGCTGTGTTGCATGTTAGGAGGGCTAGGAAGTGGTTTCTAGTGGACCCCCTGACTAGGGCCTTTGTTAAGGCATGTATGATAATGAGGCTTGCTAGGGTTAAGAGCATCCTACTAATGAAGGCCATAATCAAGGCCATTAAAGAGCTTAGGCGGATAGCATCCCAGGAGTATAGGCTTGTTGAGATCGGCCTCCCCGAGGCTTGGAGGCTCTCAGACCTCGCATCAAGCTGGGGCCATAAAAAGGCCAGAGAATGGAGAAACAATAAAGCATACATAATACTACAGGCACTAACAATACAATGGCTCTCAAGACTATTCAACAGCATAGTGGAGGCTTAAGGACTCGCATAAGCCTTAGATAAGAGCTGCTACACAGGTTGTATGAAAGCTGGTAGCCACGATATCAACCTCTTCTTCATAGTCTTAGCGAGGGATCAGAGGCATGTAAGAGAGAAGATCATGGAATTGGAGGATATGCAAGTACCCTATCTCATTGTCTGCGGTGAGGGGATTGATCATCCAAAGGTCGTTTATAAGGAGGCTAGGGGTAAGTGGGATGCGATTAACTTTGGCAGCCAGTTCATACCCAAGAATGCTGACGTGGTTGTGCTGAATGATGTGGATACGAGAATACATAACTTTGAACATGCTCTTAGTCACTTGTATGATGGTGCCGACCTAGTTTACTGCAGGGTAAATGTGACTAGGGGGCCGCAGATCAAGTTCTATAGAATTGCCGATCCTATAAGGAAGAGGTTTCACATCTTCGCAAGTGGAGAGCTTATGCTGATTAAGCATAGGGTCTTTAAGCGTGTTCTGCCGATACCGCCATGCATAGCCGAGGACTCATATATCCTCTTCAAGGCACTTGAACTTGGATACCGTGCACACTTTTGCACAAAAACGTATGTCACAACCAAGAGGACGGCCAATGCCAAGGAGGAGGAAGCCTATAAGGCGAGAACGACGCTCGGAGTCTATCAAGTGCTAAAACATACAAGGCCGCCGCCATGGATAAGAACATTTTATGCACTATTGCCAATAGCGGCACCCCTACTAGCTTTAGCCGGCGAAGATGGAAAAGCATGGATGAGAGGAATCAGGAGAGCGATAAGCATGATTTTAACGGGACATAGTCCAACAAAATTTTAGCATTTACAAGTGTGATGGATGTAGTTTAAAATGAACTTGTTATTTATCGCGCCAAGCTATTATCCACATGTAGGTGGTGTCGAGTACGTCGTCAAGTCTGTCGCTGAGAGGCTTGTTAAGAAGGGGCATGATGTAACTGTGCTATGTGGAGAGCCAAATATTAATAGCCCAAGAGAGGAATACGTTAATGGAGTTCACGTCTTTAGGTGGCCTGTATGGTCACCCGGAGACGCATACCATATACCCAAGATGATGGACAAGCTGAAAAACTGGCTCTTGAACACCGCTAAAAGATGTGATGTTATTCATATTCATAGTATTCACAGCGTATTGACGGCGTACTCCTTAGACGTGTTAAAGAACTGTAAAGTGTACAAGGTTTTAACACCCCATTATCATGGTACTGGGCATACAACATTTAGGAGGATTTTGTGGCAGATTTGGAGGAGATATGTTAAGAGGGCGTTAGATTATGTTGATTTAGTCCATGCAGTTTCCGATTTGGAGCCGAGGCTCGTGTTCAAGGACTTTAATGTCGAGTCTGTGATTATAGGGCATGGTGTTGAGGAGTTGCTTTCTGAGATTAATTGGTCCCCGTCAAATTATGTGATGTATAGTGGCAGGATTGAGAAATATAAGAATGTCCATAGACTTGCAAACATCGTGAAAATACTCAACGATATGGGCTTTAACTTAGAGTTAAAAATATTTGGAAATGGTTCTTATGCTACTGGATTAATAAGGTACTTAAAGAAACTGAAGATAAAATACGAGTTTAAGCCTCCGCAACCATACAACGAGTATATAACATATCTATCGAGAGCATCTCTCTTCGGGCTATTATCACAAAAAGAGGCATATGGGTTAACTGTTAATGAGGCAAATGCGATTGGCGTCCCTGTTGTGGTTGTCGAGCCTTGGGGTCTTAACTTCTCTGGAAGGAGTAGAACCTTAATAACCCAGCTATCGAAAAGTGATGAAGAGCTGGCTAAAGAAATAGCTACGTTTTTAGGCGAGGCTGAGGAGCAGCCAAGAGCCGAAGTCCCAAACTGGAATCAAGTGGTGGATGCCTATATCAAAAAGTTATACTACTTACGAGGAAACTGAGCCCACGACAAAAATTGTCTTTAAACACAATTTCTGAAAAGACTCTGAGGTGTGAATGAGATGAGCATTAGATTCAATTTGGTGGCTGGTGTGACTGGCTTCATACGTAACCACTTGGTGGATAGGCTTATTTCTAATGGCTGGAGAGTTAGGGTGCTGGATAATTTTAGTAGTGGGAGAATGGAGAATGTTGCGCATCATAGGGGTATTAGGAATGTGGAGCTATTGAAGGGGGACTTGAAGAATTTTGAGGAGGCTGAGAAGGCTGTTAGAAACGTTGATGTTGTTTTTCATTATGCCGCGAATCCCGAGGTGCGTGTAAGCACGACGAACCCTGAGATACACTTCAATGAGAATGTTGTGACAACCTTCAACCTATTAGAGGCCATTCAAACCAATAATGAGCTCGAGAGAAGCAGTAAGAGCAATGGTAAGAAAGCTCCTTGAGGGGAACTAAGGAAATATATCGAGTAATAATAACTAAGCAGTATATGGTATTAAGTTCTACAAAGCCGCGACCAAGAAAAAAGTACCTAGAGCTAGTATCGAGAGCAAAGTACGCGATAAACCCAAGTAAACACTAAGCATTCAGCATATCCACAGCGGAGGCGCTGGCCATGGGTGTGCCAGCGATCGTCTCTGCGACGATAAAGGAGACGCTGGAAGCACGAGGGGAAGAGATCGGAAGCGGGTTCTGGCTACTAAAAGAAGCGAAAATATTGACGTGGAACGAAACAGTCACGCAGTACGTGGACAAACTCTATGGTAATAAGGCTAGAATAGGATGTTAGGCTTTATTCAGTTAACTATAATTTATGCTTTTATTTATAGTATTATGCTAATTTTCTTATTGCATAAATGTAAAAAGTTAGAAAAGAGGAATGAAATAACATTTTCTTCAGAATTTTATTTTATTGACTTTGTATTAGGTATTATTATTTTTTATCTTCCAATAAGTTTCTATAGCTTCACGCAAACAAGCTCTTATCCCAATCCAGATACATATGGTTATGTTATTTCATCTCATTTAGACTCATGGAATATGATGCCCATAGATCCCTTTTACAAAACGTTTCCCATATATGTACTACTGAATAAGTTTATTGGCATTGTTACGAATTTAGATTATTCATTATCGATAATATTTTTGCACGGATCCTCCTTGTTACTAATTTTTCTGAGCCCATTTTTACTTATTCGAATAATAGATAAAGGAAGCACATCTAAAATTCCTCTTCTAACAAGCTATGCATTAATCCTTATTTCCTCCATATATTTATATGCATATTCTAACATTTTTATTTCACAAATATTTGTATTATGGATCATAATTTTCTTGCTTTATTCACTTTATCGTAATATGATTCCACTTTTCATATTGTTTTCCATATTAGCGTTGGCTCATTTTTCAACTATTCCGCTTTTCCAAATTTACCTTATATTTAAATTATTGGTTGAACATGTATTTTCTCTTATTAAATTTAAAAAACCGAAGTTAAGTAAAAATCTAAAAAGCATGTTAATAATGTTATTAATCTTGTTTTCAATTCATTTTAGTTATACTTTTTATGCATATAAGGGACATTCATCACTTTTACAATATATAAAATATTATTTCCAAATCATCAATGATATCCTCTATAGACCTGAACGTTTAGGGATTGCAATGATGACAACGTCTACTGGAATTTCCCGACGATATCCGTTTTTAAGTGCATTGGCAACTGGGGCGTTCCTTAGTTTAATAATTACAGGTGTAGTGAACCTTTTATTTAGAAAAGAGAAATACAATTCTACGATTGTTGCATCAATGATTCTAGGTGCAATGCTTACCATAATAGGTATTAGCAGATATTATGTTGCGACGTACATACCTTCTCTTAGTGTTGCTCGCTATGTTAATGTTCCAAGTTTCTTTCTCCTAAGTGTATTCGCTGTCTACACTCTTTACCTAATTTTAAGTAAATATCATTGTAAAATAATCTATTATTTTCTTCTTGTTATGTTATGTAGTGGTATGGTGGGAAGCTTCTTTGATCCATTAACTTTTCCATTCAAACCTTCTACCAAAGATGTAATTCTCATCCAAACAATATCTAATTTATTTGATCCTTATTTATACTCTTCTATTTGTTTTCTATCTGAAAGTGACTGGTATTATTTAGGGCCTCAGCTAGCTTTCTGGACGTTTCGTACGCAACATCTTCTGCCACACTTTAGATACGTGATCGGCGCTCCCTTCAACGAAGAATATTTATACATACATGCAAATATAATTCTCTCTACAGGGATGCGCAACATCTACTTAGCAATAGGAAAAGAGGTACTCATATTTCCGTAAGGGGACATGTACTTATCCAACAGCTGTCCTAGTATCAAAGGATTTGTATTATTGGTACCTCTCTACATAGACCCAACCTCTACAGGTTATAATCACTTGTAAATGCTGTTACATGGAGGAGTAAGGTTGTTGCTACTACTGGTAAAGAGCTATTGATGTTTGATTCAAAGGATGTGGAGGAGGCGTTTAGGAGAAAACTATTCTTAGCACAATACAAGGCTTATTTGGATAGGGTTAAAGGAGTTCTATATGTATTGAAGAGGTTTCCGTGGATGCTAAGGCTATGAAGCCAAGGATCCTTGTGTTCACAAAGCTTTTCTGGCCTGAGGGTGGTGGTGCTGAGCTTGCTACATACCTCATTTTTAAGGATATTCTTTCAAAGTACTTTAATGTAGTAATTGTTTCTGGTACTAGGAACCCTGAACCCGATATCCTCAAGCATGCTAAGTACGTTCATTGGAATGCTCTAGAAGCTGAGTACAAACCTGTTGAATGGATCAAAACATTTACAAGCATTGGCTGGGTCAAAAACCTTGTTGAGAAAGCAGATATTGTTTACATACCTTCACACACCCTCATACCCCTAACAATAGCTGTAAAGACCATCAATCCAAAGGCAAAGGCTGTTCTTCACTTACACAACTACCAGCTCCTAACATACACATCAATAGTTTTGGCTAATAAGGAACCAGATATAGCAACAGATATCATTGTTGAGCTCGGAGAGCACAAAAACCTATTAAGAGCCTTACTAGCCGGTTTTGGTCATTACATAAACTACATCAACAGGCTTGCAGCAGCACTAGCAGATAAAATTATATGTGTATCGTACAGACAACGCAAAATAATACTAAGGTATATACCTGAGGTTAATGATAGAAGTGAAGTTGTATATAACCCACCTCCATCATTACCTTCATTAAACAAAAGAATTGGTGATAAGCCTATAGTGATATATGCTGGTGGCGGAAGTTATGTAAAAGGATTTGAGATATTTCTAAAGGCCATACTTAAAGCTTTAATTAGAGACTTAGATATTAAGGTTTATATCGCATACGGAAGGGATGTGCCACCAAAGGAAAAGATGCTACTTAAAAGAATCGCACAAAATCTAGGAAATAAACTAATACTATTAGGACGTCTTTCATATGATGGGTACCTGAAATTACATGAAGTTGCTTGGACCCTTCTATTTCCATCAATATATGAAGAACCACTACCTTATGCGGTTGTCGAATCTTTATTGATTGGGACTATACCTATAGCTGCAAGGGTTGGTGGCATACCTGAAATTATTGAAGGTACAGTTGCAGAGAGATTTTTGTTTGAAGCAGGCAATGTTGATAGTTTTATTGATAAAATAAGCGAATTGATATCATGCTCCAAAAATGAAATAGTGAATCTTGGTATAAAGTTAAGGAGACATGCCTTTGAACTATTTGATGTGAAAGCCATTGAAAACAAGCTTATATCACTTTTCGAATCTCTGCTATAATATTATGATTAAGTTCGGGGTTGTGGTATGAGAATAGCCTTTATCGTTAGTGAAGTGTTTACTGAGAAGAGACGTGGTGGTTTTGGGTGGTTAGTTAGGGTCATTGGGAGAGAGCTTGTGAAACGGGGCTTTGAGGTTTTTGTTCTTGCTTGGAGAGATCATGGATATCCTGAAAGATTTCGTGTTGATGATATTGAGGTTATAACGTATCCCTACGCCTTTGATACAAGATCTGTGCTTAGGCACTTGCGTGATTATTATGAGTTTAGTGGGATTCTAAGGGATGTTGATGCAGATGTTTTTATCTCTATAGAGGCTATGGTTGAAACCCTTATAGCCGAAATCCTTAAGCGTGGTGCTAAACATATTGTCTGGGCTCAGGATCCTTTTGACTGGACTGATTACCAATTGCTTGGATCGATCGATCCTAACTACAGAATTTCTAGGATGCGTTTTTGGATCAATAGAATCGTGTTTGGCTTGGCTTACAGAAAGGCAGATCTAATCTTGTCTCAGGCAAGGTACTACATAGAGAAGCTAAAGAAGCTTTACGGCATCGATCCGAAGAGGATTGTTTACCTTCCTAACCCCATTGATCATATACCCGACGAGAAGAGTATTAGGAAGAGTGAAGAACCTTTAGTGTGCTACCTTGGTAGAATGGATCCTCAGAAAAGGTACTGGATATTCTTTGAACTAGCTAGGCAATTTCCGGATATAAGATTTGTTGCTATGGGCAAACCGAATGTATTATACGAAGGCATGTATAGGAAAGTCGTAAGGAAGTACATTGATATACCAAATCTGGAGGTTAAAGGATTTGTAAGTGAGGAAGAGAAGAGAGGGATCCTAGATAAGTGCTGGATAATGGTGTTGCCAAGTATAAGAGAAGGACTACCAATAGCGATGCTAGAAGCACTAGCACACAAATGTGCTCTACTAAGCTCAGTAAACCCTGACGGACTAACAGAAAGATTTGGTTATTGGGCAGAAAAAGACGAGTTTGCAAAAGGATTGCAATGGCTGTTAGAGAATGCTAGATGGCGTGAGCTAGGAGAAGAAGGTTACTCTTATGTTAAAGAAAACCATAACTTGGACAGAGTGATAAGCTCTTTAATAGCTCAAGTATAGAATTTGATTCGCCAAAGCTATCAGAGGGTGTAAACAGATGATGCGATTATCATATTTTGCATCAGGCTATTATACATGGAAAACAAGAATACAGCCGGAAGGAATTAAAGCCTTTTTATTTCATTCTTATGGATATATCGTATCTTGTCTTCCGCTACTAGCACAAGCTATTCTTGAGAGTAGCATATTGAGCACTATCAGAAATTTGCTTTTCGGATTCGTACTACTTTACAGCTTCTATGAGGTACTATACGTAATCAACGATTTTGTAGCGGTAAAGTATGAGGCATTGCCTACATATAGAGCACAAGGGATACAAATAAAACTAGCATACTTTGTGTTTGTCAGGGGTGTATACATTATAATGTTTCTAAGAATTCTTTCGCTTTATGTAAAAAACCTTTGGGAAATAATCTACGTAGTATTGATAAGCATTCTTGTTATTGGCATTATGCATAATTTTTAATACAGATAAATTCCTTCGCCATCCTACACATGCAACGTTACGTATACTTCGTTTCAGCTTTCCCGCCATCATTGATGGAGGGCTGATGATTGTCATATTTGCTCTAATTTCACTTCTCCCTAATATAATATATGATGAGCTAAGCTATTATACGCATAATTTGGCTAAGGCTTTACAAGGCGATTTCAAAGAACTGAGAATTCAGCCAAAGATAAAGGTACCGTATTATAAGCTTTACTTGATGTACATACCTTTTCAAGCAATGATATTATACTACCTTAATGCATTGATATTTTTATCAGGAAACATGGTATTGCTCGCAGCCTCAATATTGCGAAAACTATGTAGTAGAGAATCTTAGAAGTTTAGTGTAGGTAGTTATGTCTGGTAAAAAGCTTCTTGTGCTAGATCTTGATGGTACCTTAATACCATTTGACTTCTTCCTTGATAGTCTAAGGATTCTCTCCCGTTTGGTCTTAGGTACGAGAACGACGTTATTATTACCAATATTTCAAATGTTTAAACCTATAATATACAGGATTTTTAAAATATTTATAATTATACTTGCAAAGATTTTAAATGTACTATCAATCATAAAAAGTATCTGAGTTTTTCAATTAGTGCCTCATTTTATTCAACAATAATAGGATTATTACTGAGCGACCTCAGGCATTATGTAGACCTAAGTCTTCTTGAAGGGTTGCGTAAAAGACGTGATGTGTGGAAAATAGTTTTGAAGCTATGCAATGAACAAGGAGTTTTACGCATTTTAGTCACAGGAAACAGCTGTGAACTATTGATTAATAGACTAGGTCAAATAATAAAGCTAAATTACGTATTTAAATTTTATGCATTAAAGAAAGGTTTATTTAATTTTGTCTACGCCATAGATAAGTATGCTATTGCCCAAGCCTTGCACACAATTGAGAATAATGTTATCATTATTACGGATTCCATCGAGGATTTAGAAGCCTTTAATTATGCTCAATGCAAGATCTGGGTAAGAGGTAATAGTCTGGTGAAACTATGCTCAAAGTTTTGTATTTAAAGTCTTGTAATGAAGCACCAATACTCTCTATAGTGATGTTAAATTATAATTCTAGTAAATTCCTTGATGTAGTTAAAGGTAGTGTACAAAGTATACTTCAGATACCATTAGCGAAAGAGGTAATAATAGTAGATAACGGTAGTACCGATGGTTCTAATAAAGAGTTGTTAGAGCTATTGATGAAGCGAGGCCTTACATTCAATCATGATACATCATGCACAATAGTTAAGGTTGTATTTTTACAAAGAAATCTGGGGTTCTCAAATGGTATAAATATAGCTTTGAAATTTGTGAGCAAAGAATCAAAGTACATCATGATAGTAAATAATGATGTTGTAGTTTATAGTGAAGGTATAGTTAAATTAATTAAGTTACTAGAGCGTGTGAAGAGAATTGGATGTGTGCAGGGAAAAATATTGCAATGGAATGAAACAGTAATAGATAGTGCGGGTTGCTTAATAACCGAATTTGGTGATTGGCTAAAAATAGGTCATGGTATATCAAAGCAATACTTCTCTACACCCTATCTAATTACGTATTCGCATGCAGCATTAACTATATGTCGAAGAGAGATCTTCACAGGTTTCTTACCTTATTTCTTTGTTTTTGGGGACGATTTCGAGCCAGGAACGAGGCTATATGCTCACGGATTCACGATCTTATACTATCCTGTAATAGTAGGTAAGCATCTTGGTAGCGCTACATCAAAATTCAATAAAGATATCGCCGAAATTACGGCTTTTTGGAGAGTTGTTGGTGAAGTTGCAATTTTATGGATTACCCCTATACAAAAGTTTAATATTACTGCTGTGGCACTAAAGGCACCTCGTCTTTTTATAAACTTAATTAGCTCTATGTTTCAGCAAGATAAAGCTAAGGCACGCGCTATTCTCGAAGGCGTAATTTTAGGGCTAAGGCTATATATTCATAGGATAGCTTTATGTAGGGTGCTCTGGGGTGCAAGTATAGAGCCTCCTATACTTAGGATATGTGTTAAGAAATATTCCCCTGCTTTTACTCCCATCACGACGAAAAGCTCTGTATTTAATAAGAGTTATACGATATGTGAGAGAACATGCATTAGTATAGCACTCAAGGTTCAATGATATGAGAAAGGTATTGCTAATTGTTCTTTCAGGACCCGTAGGTGTAGGAAAATCTACGCTCTCAAAAATCTTGCTTAATTTTCTTAATTCGCGTGGCATACCAAGCAGATTTATGCTTATTAAAAGTTTCCATGGTCTAAGCTATGTCTTATACCTCCTTACAGCCAAAGTTACATCTGCCAACAAATTACTGGAGTATAAGATTGCTCCTTGGCATCTACTAGCTAAGTATAATAAAGTGCTTGCCCAGAGGTTAGGATTCATTGCATTCTTACTTGATGCGTTCATCTCTATACCATTAAAAATCATTAAAGCTCGATTGCTAAGACTCCTTAAGCAGAATGTTATTTGTGAGGAGTACCTTATAGGTACCTTAACCGATTATCTTTACACACTTCATAATGCACAAAGTAATTTGGAGAGAAAAAGTTTGAGAGTTGTAATTAGGTTTCTAACTTATATGCTAAGAAAATATCCACCTTCTATTACAATAGTTCTTGATGCAGATGAGAGAAGCCTTTTAGAGCGATGGGGAAAAAGAGGATATGGCGATCTACAACATAATTATGTGAGATTTCAAAAAGTCTTTATCAATTATTATGTGAAAACACTATCATATGATTTAACAGAGAATACAAAGACGCTCTATATTGACACCTCCAATAAGAAGTTACATGAGGTAATAAAATCATTATACAAGGCGTTAATTTGATTTAAAATAACGTGTGTAGCTAAATGAAAATCACATTAAATAATAGGATTTGCGTAATTATTTCTGGTGCTGATGGTTCTGGTAAGACTACTGCTGTCAGGTTTTTGGCATTATATTTCTCTAGGTATGGTAATGTTTGTGTTCATTGGTTTAGGGGTTCTCACCTGCTTGTCTCTATTCTTGCCAAGTTTCTTCATGGGTTCAGCTCTTTTCGTGGCTCTTGCAATCCTTATTACAGGATTTGTGTTCCTGAGAAGCTGAGGAGGGTTTGGGTTTTTCTTGAGTTTGTCTCTGTTCTTCCCCATCTCTTTACAAGGTTTTTGCTTGGGAGAATCTACAGGTTTGTTGTTTGTGATCGTGGTTTGCTTGATTTCCTTGTTTGGCTTATTGTTACTTTGGATGCTCCTTGGGTTCTTCGTACAGTGCTTGGCAGGTTTCTTCTAGGGCTTGTTTCTAAGGAGAACATTGTTTATCTATATGCTGATGTGGATATCCTTGTTAGGAGGGCTGATGTTCCAAGAGGGTTTATTGTTAGGGAGCTTGCTGCGTATAGTGCTTTGGCCAAGTACTTCAGCAAGTGCTCCATTGACACGGGTAGAAATAGGCCTATTAGAGTTGTGGCTGAGGTGCTTAAATGCCTCGAGAAACAGAAACAATAAAGCTTTTGAAGACTTTACTAGGTTTGTACAAGCCCAAGGGCGAGGAGGTTTATAGGCTTTCTGAGGTTGCCAATCTGAATAAGCTTCTCCTACCATATCTCAGGAGGGTTTGGGATGCTTTGAGGGATCAGCTCATTCGTGAGGAGGCCAGGTACAGATGGTTCATGAGGAATACAGCCGAGGTTATAGAGGTTCTTGAGGGTGTTGGGGCAACGTATGCTTTATACAAGTTTAGGAGGCCTTTTGATCACGTCTCTGTAGATCTAGACATACTTATTAGGGTTGAGGATGTTCCCAAAGCTGTTAAAGCCCTAGCTTCTAGGGGCTTCAAGGTTGTTGTTTGGGAGCCATATACCGTCACCCTTGCTAGGAATGGTTTTATAGTTGATCTCTACACCAACCCATCATTTGCATGGGTTGTTTACATGGATGGAGAGAAGCTTTTGAGGTGTTGTGTTGAGGAGATAGAGGTCAATGGCTTGAGGGCAAGGGCTTTATCTAGAGAGGCGGAGGTTGTTGTTACAGCTGCTCACGCCATCTATAAGGAGCACATGGTTCTGTTGATGGACTGCCTAGTCACCTGGGCATGGACAAATAGAGGTGCTCGGAGCCTAGCAAATGAGTTGGGAGCAGACGAGGCTCTCGAGGCTCTTTACAATATTTGCAGAGCTATTGGAGCTGGCCATGCAGAAGCACCCTACAGGCTTGGTCTTGGCATGGTTGCGAAGGTCTTAACCAAGAAGCTTGTCGAGGACCCTGTATTCAGGGCTACAGCCATAAATACTCTTAGGTATGCCTTTGGGCGTAGAGATATAGGGATAAGGATGCTGAGCAGATTCCTAAGGAAAAGCTACTAGAAACTAGAGGTTCGCGTCTACCACCAAGAGACCTTAAAGTATTTCTCACAGCTAAGGCAAACATGAGAATATACGTAACAGCCTCCGAGGCCGAATTAACTAAAAGAAGAGGTGGAGAAATCGATCAGAAATTCTTAAGCAGACAACTTAAACTATACAATAGGTTAGCCAGGATCGTCAAGGCATACAAAATTGACACAACAGATAGAAGCATCAAAGAAACATTAAATGAGCTGTTTAACTTAATTCAGTATTAGTAAAAGTGATGTAAAGCATTTACGCCAAGGTGGTAATAATCATAATGTTGAAGAGGCGGTTTTTGGATATTATTAAAATGGCCGTAACCTTTAAAACTTTTAAAATCGTAAATGAAATGCTTAACCGGTGGAAGGAAAGCGCCGAATTTGCTGTTAATTATCCTGAAATTAGCGATATATCTGTAAGCGTGATAGTGCCTACGAAGAATGAGGCTAAAAATATTAAAAGACTGTTAACGATTTTGAGGACCCTTAACAATAGGAACCTTGAAGTTATAGTAGCAGATTACATGTCATGTGACAATACAACCACCATAGCTCGTTCTCTTGGCGCACATGTCATTGAACTAGATAAGCCTGGAGTTGGTTACGCCTCCTTTATAGCTGCAAATGAAGAAGAGGAGACATAATCATTAGAACAGATGCAGATGCTATTCTCACTCCGAAAGTAATTGCCTATGCTCTGAACGTATTCAAGTCAATTAATACGGTGCAAGTAGTGCACCTTGGCCATATATACATAGACTCGGGTTTCGTCGACAACCTTGTAGCATTTTTATATGATAAATATTGGAGGGATATCTGGAAAACTACGGGTCATTTCATAGCATTCAGGGCAGATGTTAGAAATGTTGTAAACTTTAATCCAAACCTTAGAATTCACGAGGATTTTGACTTTGGCTGGAGGGTCTACAAAACATTTGGAGTTAAAGCTTTTCACTATAATTACAGAATAGCTGTCCCCGTTTCAGCAAGAAGAATAAAAATCAGCGGAAGGACTAGATACCTCTTAGGGCGTGTAATACGTTAGTTTAATGCTTTTAATCAAGTAAAAAGCTTAGATTAATTGTAATTATGAAAGGCAGAGAGGCTCTTCTTTACATGAGGAGTTTTTTAGAGAATTATAGGGATGAAAAAGTTAAGCATAGTTTTTATATTGAATTTTCTAGAAGGTTGCTTGTTACTCAGCTTATTGAAAGGTATGCTCCTAAAAGATGTATCATCGTTGATTTAGGTGCCCAGCCATTTATATTGAGTTGCGCATTAAAATTGATGGGTTACGATGTTATAGCCTATGATTATGATCCCGACCCCTACTTGGATATTGCGAAAGCTTATAATGTTAAAGTTGTTAAATGCGATTTGGAGCGAGACAGCATAGATATGGAAGATGAATCTGTCGATTGCGCAGTATTCTCTGAGGTTATCGAGCATATAAATCCTTACTATATAAACCACACTTTATCAGAAATAAATCGTGTTCTTAAAGTTGGAGGAAAACTCATAGTAACAACTCCGAACATGCATCATTATTTAGAAGGTTGAAGCTACTGTTAGGAAAGCAACCGGTTTATAAACTTCACGTTAAAGAATATACGAAAGATGAGGTAGAAGAACTGTTAAGAAATTCCGGCTTCAAAATACTGGAGAGCTTCTATTCAGAGGTTAATGATTTACATTTTGTTGAAGGTGATCCTCAGGATTTATTAAGAATCAATGGATACCTTGACCTCATTAAAATCGTGCTGAGGAGGCCGAGCAAAAATAATCTGCTTAGAACTATTGCGTTTCCTCTCGTGAAGGCTATACCAACATTCAGAATGATAATAGTGGTTGTCGCCGAGAAGATTAAGCATCTAAAGCCTCTATCGATGGAGAGATGGGGATAAAGCGCATCAAATATGCTGTAAATTCCAAAGGGATTAAGAACACATGGCTTAGGAGTGTTTAAATGAATAATTTAACTGAAAAGCTTCTTAGAGTGGTTGTCTGCGGGGCTAACCCGGATGTTAACTTAGCCATCCTTCTAACTCATGCAAAGAAGAATAAGATGCTGCTTCACCTGCTCAGAGCTTTAAACATTGAAGGCCCTTTACGAGAGCAACAGGAGTTGGATATAAGAAAGATAGTTGAGGTTGTTCAGACCCTTTCAAAACTGTTAAGGGAATACAACTACGCGTTCTTCAAGCTAATTAAGCCCGTAAGCTATGTTCCAGCGGACGTAGACCTACTAATAGACGAAAGCCAAGTCAAGAAGGCCGCTCATGAGATCATGCGTCTCGGCTATACCGTTGCTGTCAAGGATCCATACTGCATAACTCTCATAAGAGATGACTCGATAATAGACCTCTATATTCACCCAAGCCTTGGCGGAGCAATATTCATCGACGGCCAAAGGCTTCTAGAACATACATGCACAGTAGAATTCAACGGGGCAGAAGTCAAATCCCTCGAGGGCTATGCTGAAGCACTCGTAGCAGCTTGCCACGCCATATATAAGGAGCGAATCTACACCCTAAACGACTACTTCACAGTCGAGAGATGGGCATCTAAGAAGACCATCAAGCTCGCCCAAGAGCTCAGATGCGAGGAGGCCCTAAAGATAGCCATAAAATTGAACAAAAACATCCATCTAGGAATCCTTGAAACACCATATAAAATTCCATTACCAATATGGCTAGCCATACTAACACGAAAACTTCAAACAGACAGTCTAACAAGAGCCACCTCAATAAATATGCTAAAAACATTAGTCAATAAACGCGCAGGCAAACTCCTAACATCAAAACTTATGAGAGAAACCTATTAGGGACTGGTGTTTTGAACATCTTTAGGCTCTTTTATGGTGTAGTAGCTGGATTATTAAGCAGGCTTCATATCTATGAGGAACGGACAGACAAGTATCTGAATCGCCATTTCTATCAGAGATTATTATTACGATTACACGACCACCCTCTATAACTCTTACCTTCGGTTCATAGATAATCTCTTAAAGACTCTTGCAAAGAACTTTTATGTTTTTATAATTCCAATGGGTTTCTCAGGATATCGTGAAAATGATGTGAGATTTATCAAGATATTGAGAGCATTAAGAATTATTCCAAGGGATGTCATACCTCTTTATGACGTAATAACTCTAGATCCAGAGGAACTGCTTCCCTTACTTAAGTCATTCGATGTAGACCTGAGCATTAGAACCCATTTTGGCATTCTAAGCTCTATAGCAGGTTTGCCAGTTTTTCAACTATTCTACGAACATAAAGGAGTGGGCATTTTTAAGTTCTCATTGAATAGCTTGTTGCCGACCATGGATCTGTTCAAAGTTATACATAATCCTTCTAATAATCTTCAACTAATTTGTAAATTAATAAGTAAAATGTTGGATGAAAGAAGTGGTGCATCAAAAGAACTTCAAAAACTTATAACCAACAATAGAATGCATAACCTGAAAATAGTAAAAAGAGTATTAGAACCTTATGTAGCCCCTTAGATTGCAGCACGTCTATAAATCTATAAATGTCGAAATCTCAATCTCTCTACTACTGATACGAGTTATGATTACATCATTTATCTCTAGATTTAGGTCTTTCATAGCTGTTCTCTCGATAGTGATCTCTTTAGCGGTCTTTATTCTTGCTAGCCTCTATTATCGGCCTTATCCTGCTGGGCTCAGGCTTGTGGATATCTCATTCTGGATACTCTTCTTAGGCTCTGTGGCCGCTGGCCTTCTAGATATCTCACTATTTTGGAGGAAAAGCCCCATATTCTCAACAATATTATTCACGATCCTTGGCGCGAGCATAGTCATCATTGCTAGGTTTTCCTCAGCAATCTATAGCCTCCTAAAGACAAGCTTCTATACACAACTTATTGGAGGCTCAATAATAGATGAAACCTCCTATAAGTTAGCCTCCATAGGAATTCTTGGATCATTCATGGTAGCGGCATCCACGGCCATGAGTACGGTACAGGGGGAGCCTGTAGTTTTTCGTGAAAGCCCAACCCTCCACTCCCTGCTAATATGTGCGTCAAAGGCTCTCAGCAATATTGGGCCGAGAACACTCTATATAATCTCCTTCATCATAGGTTTTGCGGTAAGGCTCTATCCGGAATTAAAGTATCTGGATCTTCCAATAAGCTGGGATACGCTTGAATACATATCTGTTGCTAGGGACTTTGCGGAGAAGCCGAAGATCTTAACAACATATCTATGGCTTGGCGGATGGAGGAACCTCCCACCACTATTAACTTGGATCCCGGGCCTCCTAGCGCTAGCGGGCATTGATCCATGGATGTTCTTCAAGATCTATCCACCGATCTCAATAAGGATCATGTCCATGATTACCATGGCCATAGCTTATAGGCTCTCGAGCTCTAAATGGATAGCGCTCGCATCCTCGCTATTAATGGTCTTCAACCCCTACATACTGGGGCAGAGCCAGCAATGGCATAGACATGTCCTTGGGGTAATAATGCTCCTAGCATACCTCTATCTTTGCGAGAGGGGGGCGAGGCCCATACATAGAGCATCCATACTAATTATAGCTGCACTGTCTTACGAGTCCGCAGCCGTAATCGCATTACTACTCTCAATAGCGGAGGCGGTAATGTCTAGGGATCGGGGAAGTAGGGGCATATTCGCTCTCTCCACAGCCATATCACTAGCAGCGCTACTATGGTACATAGGATTCCCCCAGAGGCCCATAATGGCTCTAACATCATCAGGGGTTTATGTTGCTGGCAACATGGAATATCGCCCCCGAATCGGCATTAAGCTACACCATAACATGTATGCTTCTCCTAACACCATCACTCGCAATAATCCCCATATGGAGGCGTATAGACTGGAGGGCCAGGCTCTCAATAATAATGCTCCTCACAGCATTCCTACTACCGATACTCAGCATTATCGCGCCCGTGGATCAGCATAGATGGTTCACAATGCTACTAACCATAATAACGCCGTACATGGCTGTGGGCTTGGCAACGCTCAACAAAAGAATCCTCACACTGATAGTGATATGCGTCTTGATTCTAGGCTCAGCATACCCATTCACGGAGCAGGGCTTCACACATTTTAGAATATGGCCGAAAGCATCCATAGCCCCGGCAGAAGGCTATCCATGGAGGATGGAACCCGCCATAGCAAACATTACAGACATTGAAAATGCGGCAGAAATAATCAGAACAAGCGGAGACGTGGCCTTGGTCGGGCTACGCCTATATCCACAGCTCCACCTATACATAAGAAACCCAGTAAACATCATAGCCCTGGATAAAGACCCCACATTACCCACAACAATAAGATACATGATCTCCAAGAACCTGACGAGGACGCTCGCCATAACAACCATAAACATGTCTAAACAATTGGAGGAATTCAAAGAAAACCCAGACATCTATAACGCAACAATATTCCCACAACTAGGAAAGGAGAAAATCGTGAGCATAGATAGGATAAGATGCGAGATCATATACAGAGGAGACACGCTCGACATCTACCTCATCGAAATGACCAAGGATGAAAGCGAAAGCCTCGAGAAAACATAATTAAACTCACTCATCATAACAACCCCGGCCATGTACTCTGTCAAGATGTTTGGTGCCTCAATTGCTGAGACGGATCTCAACATTAATGTGAGATGGTGAAAATTTTTGAACTGGAGAAAACATTGAAGGCTTACCATCTAGGAGTAATGAAACTTTTACCATTAGCTCCAGCCTACATCTTTATAGCTAGGAAGGTGAGGGTTTTGAGCTAGCAACCTTTACAGAGGCTATGTCTTTCTTAGTACTTGTGGGGAAGTATCGTTATTGTGGGCTAAGCTTAAAGTAGTTAAGCCGTGTGCTAGCAATGCTTAATTAACCTCGATTTTAATGGTTCCTTTTGTGTTGCTGATGCGCGCCTTGAAGAACGTGGTAATCAGGTTTCTGGATAGAGAGGCTAGCTGTATGGCTTTATTCGACACGGGTTCAGGGGTTACAGCGGTTCAAAGAAGCTTTTTTGAGGAAAGCTTTGGAGCTAAATGGTCTACGCTTGATAAGCCATTAAGGCTCTACTGGATTAACGGTGAACCTATTCAAGCTGACAAATACGCGCAAATCACTATAATCATAGACGGTTTCAACCTCCCCGAAACAGTACTAGTCATAGACAATTCCATCAAAGAGATAGAGGTGGAGGGTAGGAGGATACGCTTACCTAAATTAATGGTGGGCTCGGGCACTATGGATAAATATGGGATAACGCTAGACCCGAAGGAAGGGGTCAAGCTAACGAAAGCGTCATTACTACTGTGAAGTTCTTTAGATCGCCCTTGATAGATGCGTTAACAAGCCATTGATAGTAGTCGATAGGAACCCATGGTATGTGTGGGCTCTGTAGAGGCTTGGTCTAAAGTATAGGTATGAGAGATTCGGCTTGAGGAACAGGGTAGAGAGGTTCTTCAGATACCTAAAGGAGAGAACTATAGTATTCCACCATAAGATGAGCGCGAGAAACCACGTACAGGGAATAACAAACCTCAAGCTATTCCTAACCCTATTCACACTATACTATCAAGCTGCAAGGACAGGGAGGTGAGCGAAAATGCTTATTTGGACACTATCGCTCCAGCTCTCATAAAGTTTATATAATCTTCTAATGAAGGAGATGAAGGAATCATTCTTAATCATATTGCCCAGGAAGATTGAGGAGAGGTTGAGGGAGGAATCTAAGAAGTTTGGGATTTCGGAAGAGGAGTTAATATTGGAGGCTTTATCGGGAATACTCGATGAGCCGCTCGACCCAGAAACGAGGGTTGACATGCATCTGAAGCTTTCTGAAAAGTATTTGAAGGATGCTGGGGGCTTCTTGGATAAAGGTGACTACGTTCAAGCATCAGAGAAGGCTTGGGGTGCTGCATCCCAGATGGTTAAGGCGTTAGCAGCGAGGAGAGGGGTGGAGTTGAGGAGTCATGGGGAACTGCATAAGGAAGTTATCGAGCTTACTAAAGAAGCCGGGGATGATGAAATAAGGCTTCTATGGCAATCTGCTATATCTCTTCATCAAAATTTTTACGAGAACTGGCTCCCGCCGGAAATGGTTGAGAAAAACATCGAGGATGTGAAAAAGTTTGTAGACAAGCTTAAGCATTTGCTTCACCGGTAAATGAAGCTAGCAGAAGATACAAACGAAAGACGAGATATTTAGAGGGCGGAGCTCTAGACATACTTAATCAATGAATAGGTTTTGAGGTGATGTTGAAAGCTATTAGTTGAATTATTTATAAAGGGTAAATTAAGGCTGCTCCAAGGAGGGCTGAGTTCATTAGATATTCTAGAAAAGAGCAACTGGTGGGGAGGGGGTGGGCTGGTTATAGCGATAATTTAGATTAGTGATAGGATTGCTGAAAACTACATTGTAATAAGACCGAGAAATACGACATATCTCATAGGTGCAGACAGGGAAGCTGATTAAAGGATCACCATTAATGCTCTAGAGATCGACCTATGAAGAAGCATACGTCTTCGTTAGGAGAACATTTAAAGGAAGATTGGGTGAGAGTGTCTTACAATTGAAAGAAACAATGAAAGTCCCTTTTAGGCATGGTGAAAAACTTTACTGTTACTCCAGCCTATACTCTGATAGCTGTAAAGATGGAAGAGAGCTCCTATGAGGTTATCT
>Ga0272449_1001741_pt1 | contig 21640 bp, 19 predicted proteins | sample YNPCB0241_FD_198679 | JGI IMG/M metagenome (GOLD analysis project Ga0272449, IMG submission 198679) | Hot spring sediment microbial communities from Yellowstone National Park, WY, United States - YNP-CB-024-1 | ecosystem: Environmental > Aquatic > Thermal springs > Hot (42-90C) > Sediment... | reverse complement strand
AGGACGATAAGTGGGCGATCGCCATGATCCACGGGGTAGTAGAAAACGTCAGCGAGCTCCCCACCCCGTACGACACATTCTTCTGGGTCACCCAGTCCAGGCTTGAGCAGTTCATAAGGGAAGTCTATGGATTGGGGATAGAGGTCGCGACGTTTGAAGATTTAGCCAAAACCTTCAAGTAGCATGGAGCGGCGAGCGTCCCGAGAGGAGCGAAAGTTCTAGGAGGTTAATATTACGCCCAAGCCTACCAAAAAATTCGCACCGCAAAATAACCAATTTTGGGGTGAGTCCGGTGAAATCACCGCATGTTATAACAATTGTTAAATAATTTGTTGCGACTCTATCCCGCGGGGTGGGTGTTCTGTTTCCGGCCCGAAGACCTTAGACAGATGGCGCGAGATGAGCTAGTAGAAAGGAAAGAGGAGGGTTATTGTGTCGAGGAAGTCGAGGAAAAATTCTCGAAGATTGAGATTAGGACGATGGCCGATTTGAGGAGCTTCGTTGAAGCTTTAGAAAGATGTCCGTTTAGGCGTGATTTTCCATATAGGGAGCCTTCGAGCTTTTCTGAGATAGTTCTTGAGCGCCCACGGAGGCTCCAAAAAGTGAGCGTTAGGATCTCTGATGAAGAGTTGTTTGATAAGATTTATGGTGGTTGGCTTGGGCGTTGCGCTGGCTGCTTGCTTGGGAAGCCTGTCGAGGGGCTTAGTAGGGAGCAGATCGAGGTTTGGCTGAAGACCGCTGACTCCTACCCCCTAGAAGACTATTTTCCACCGCTTCGCGATCTCCCTGAAGATGCCCCAGGATGGCTGAGGGATAGAATCCGCCATATAGATGAGCATTTTAAGAGGACTGGTATAGGAGTCTTACGCGGCCAGATAAGCTGCATGGCTCGCGACGACGACATAGACTATACAATAGTTAATCTACACATCCTAGAGAATTACGGCCTAGGCTTCACCACTATGAGTGTCGGAGAGGCCTGGATCAGCTTACTCCCATATCTCCGGGTTTATACTGCTGAGCGCGCAGCCTACAGAAACCTTGTGAACGGCCTGGGGCCTCCTGAGACGGCAACCCACATGAACCCTTACAGAGAGTGGATTGGCGCGCAGATCAGGGCTGATATGTGGGGATACGTGGCTCCGGGGAACCCGGAGCTGGCTGCTGAGCTAGCGTACAGGGATGCAAGCCTCTCACATGTCAAGAACGGGATATACGGGGAGATGTTTGTAAGCGCTATGATAAGCGAAGCCTTTGTGACCGATGACATCGAGACGATTATTGAGACTGGCTTAGCCGTGATTCCAAAGAGATCTAGGCTTGCAGAAGCCGTAAAGGATGTTGTGGGTTGGAGCAAAGAGTATGCTGATTGGAGGGATACTTGGAGCCGAATAACCGAGAAATACGGGCATTACCACTTCGTACACACGATTAATAACGCGGCCATGGTTACGATGGGGTTGCTCTACGGTAAGAATGATTATGAGAAAAGCATAACGACGAGTGTTATGGCCGGCTTAGATACGGACTGTAATGGTGCAACAGTCGGCTCAATCCTAGGCGTGGTGCTAGGCGCAAAAAATCTCCCCGAGAAATGGGTCAAGCCTCTGAACGATACAGTAGAAAGTTATGTCTTAGGATATAATAACAGCAGGATATCACGTCTTGCCGAGCGGACATTCAAGATATCAAAGAAAATCTTGGAGAGCTAGTTTTCCTAATCTCTTTATCGTAACTATGTGTGTTGATACGTAGCCCCGTTTATGGCCCCTAGTCTGACGCTGACGGTTTCGGAGGGGCTGGACTCTCCGGAGTGGATGCTGGTGAACAGGATGGTGGCCGGCGGCCACATCTATCTGACGGCTCCAGAGGCCATACGAGGTCAAGATGGATGGGTGTTGAGTAGGTGCCTGCCACGTGAACTCCGAATAAAGTTGTATGATGATGTTGTTGCTCTTCGGAGAGGTGGGCTGATGTATAGAGGGATTATCGGGGAGGTCTGGCGAAGATACGGAGTCAGGATATCCGAGTCGTCGATAAGCGAGTGGCTACGCGGGGTGCATAGCCCATACAACGGAAGAAGGATACCTTCGCTAGAACTGTTGAAGCCTTCAGAGGAGTTGGCGTACGTGATAGGCGCGAAGGTTGGCGATGGATATGTTGGGAAGAAAAGCCGCGTCCGCAAAGGCTACAACGACGTCATGATAGGTCTCAAGGCTAAAGATAAGGAGTTCGTCGAGGAGTTCGCTAGATGTCTTGCAAAGGTTCTGGGAAGGAGACAAATAAGGCCGAGATTTAGGGATGACGTAGGAAAATATGTCGTCGAAGTTGGGTCGAAGACGCTATACGAGCTTCTGAAGAAGCCGGTAGACCTTGATAGACTGAAGAAATATATTGAGCACTGTGAGAGATGCATAGTAGCATTCCTCAGGGGATTCGCAGACTCAGAAGGAAGCGTCAACAAACGTGGTTACATATTTATCCTCAACACTGACCTTAGACTACTTACATATATCATGTATCTTCTTAGGAGATTTAACATTGAATCAACGGGGCCAGGAAGTCATGTCCGGCGAGGAACCATAATCAATGATCCTGAGAGAGGGATGAAATACTCACGCAACAAGGACGAATATTACATCTATATTCGGACCAGCAGTAATACAAACTTCTACAGATATGTAGGTTTCACAATTACTAGTAGGAAGCGAAGCAGATACGGCTAGAAAGCTACGTCAAGAGAACCACTAGAAAACCTACCCCTCCCCCAACCATTTCCCCCACTCAACATACTCAAAATAATAACTAATATCGGGCCCGCTGGGACTTGAACCCAGGACCTCCGGCTCCGGAGGCCGGCGCCCTATCCATGCTAGGCCACGGGCCCTGCCCTTTGGGGGTGGAGCCCAACCTGATCATGCTTGGGGCCTGTATATAGGTCTCCTGAGGCGCTGCTCCATCGGTACCGATGGGCACGTAGGCTTAAATCCCCCTCGGGGCGAGCCATATATGGGGTCGGGACTTGGCGCGGTTGAGGCCAGAAACGCTTCTGCGTGTCGCCGTCAAGGCTCTCGGGGCGGCGCTGCTCTACTACTCCGCGCAGATGGTGCAGTCGCTCCTGACGCTCGATCTATCCACACAGACCGTCTTCCCACACGTGACAATCTTTATCACGGCCACGCTGATAGTCTCGAGCATACTCGCGCTGCTTTCATAAAGGGCTGAGACTGTTGGACCAACAGAGCTACAAGCTGGTCTGTATATCGTGCGGCGAGGAGTACCCCTACAGCCAGATCATCTATAGGTGCTCACGCTGCGGAGACCTCCTCGAGTGCAGGATAGAGCCCGGGCGAGTTTTCAGCCTGTTGAGTCTCCCCGGCAGGGTCCAGAGTATGTGGAGGTATAGGGAGCTTCTCCCGGGCTTCTTTAGGGAGGTAGTGACATTGGAGGAGGGATACACTAGGCTTGTGAAGGCGGAGAGGCTTGCCAAGATACTGGGTGTGAGGGAGCTTTACGTAAAGATGGAGGGCCTGAATCCTACGGGGAGCTTTAAGGATAGGGGGATGAGTGTCGGCGTCTCCATGGCTAAGACGCTGGGGGCCAGGCAGGTTGTCTGCGCCTCGACTGGAAACACATCAGCCTCGCTCGCAGCCTACGCATCAAGAGCTGGCCTCAAGTGCTCCGTCTACATACCGGAGGGGAAGATAGCGCTCGGGAAACTCTTTCAGGCACGAATGTTCGGCGCCGAGATATACCAAGTCAGGGGAAGCTTCGACGAGGCCCTCAAGATGGTGCTAGAGACTGCGGGCACCCAAGCGTACATCCTAAACTCGGTCAATCCTTGGAGGATAGAGGGGCAGAAGACGGCGGCCTTCGAGCTCTGGGAGCAGACTGGCGGGAGAACAGACTACTTCGTGGTCCTGCCGGTGGGCAACTCCGGCAACATCGCGGCTTACTGGAAGGGCTTCAAAGAGCTTCTAGAGAACGGCCTGATATCTGAGGCTCCGAGACTGATCGGGGTTCAGGCCGAGGGAGCCTCCCCAATAGTTGAGGCCGTGTCGAGGCAGCTAGACTATCTCCCTCAATGGAGTAACCCCGAGACCATAGCTACCGCCATAAGGATCGGGAGGCCAATAAACTGGAAGAAGGGCGTCAGAGCAATCAGGGAGTCTGGAGGCACAGCGGTCCGCGTAAGCGACGAAGAGATACTCTCAGCACTCAGACTGCTAGCGTCTGTCGAGGGAGTCGCCACGGAGCCCGCGGGCTCAGCACCCATAGCCGCCGTCAGGAAGCTGGTCGAGGATGGTAAGCTGGGACAAGACGACAGAGTGATCTGCATAGCTACCGGGAACATGCTGAAAGATACAAGAGAGGAGCTCGTCTCTTGGAACGTGCCTCAAAAAACCTGATAGGATGATAGTGTCCAAATAAGGCTTTAAATACCCTCTAGGGGCGACTATTTCTACTCGCGAGGCTACTATGGGAGGTCTTCAGCTATACAAACCCGTTATTTGGACACTATCGGACACTACCTTCTCTAAGCCCTTAATGCTTGATAATGTTTGGTAGATTTCTCTTGGAAGTATTAGCCCCTTTGAGGTCTTATATGTCCTTGGATGGCGGGACATTATTTTCAGCCTGGTCTCTAAATGTTTATGTAACGTCTCTAACTTGGTTTTGTTTAGTTGTTGGGTGGGGGCGGGACTGACACGCGCGGGCACAAAGGGGCCGTGTCTGGGCGTGCGTTCCGTCTGATGTGGGATGGCCCCCGAGGGAGTGGAGATGCTCCCTGCGCCGGTTTGGCGCCCCCGGGGAGTGTCCATCCCGCCTGTATCCTCCTGAAAAGAATTGCTCCCGGGTCGGGGCTGGGAGATTTGGGGGTAGATGGGGGAGGAGGGGTGGCCGAATGGGCTAAGGCCATTCCTGCCCTAGAAGCACCAGAATACAGAAGATTGCGACTAGACCCCAGGTGGGCTGTCTCTTTCCCGGAGTAGGTCTCCGGGCCGCCCAGTGCTTGTGGGCTGCTGGGGCTGCCCATTTGGGGGAGGGGATTGGGCACCGGGGAATGCTCCGCCCGGTGCATAGGTGGGCGGCTGGGGGCCAGGTGGCGGCTTCCTCGGTCGGGGGAGTCGCTCCCGACCTCCTCGGTCGGGGGGGAGATGAGGGGTGCTGTGCCGCGGCGCGCCGAAGGCCCCCTATCCCAGCTATTGGGAGTGGCTCCACACTTCTGGCGGCGGGATCGGCCCATCCTCGGTCGGAGGGAGCGGTGGGGCGAGGACACTTGACGACTCCCTGACGGCTCCCGCGGTTAGTGTCTAGGTTTTTTTCCCTGGGCAGGGCTGGCCTCCGGGTCCAAGTGGGGGATAGGCATACCCGGGACTATGGCGCGGCGTGCAGGGGACCTCCAAGCCTAGATGGCCGCGGGAGTGTAGGAGAATTCTTTACGGCTTAGCAGATGTCTTTACTGATGCTGATGCCTGCGCCGCGCTCCCGGGAGCGGCGACGGGGCTAGAGGCCTCGGGGCCGAGCCGCGAAGGCTCCGGGGCTTGGTGCGCCCCTGGTGCCCCCGCCACACCCTTTGGGTGGAGCCGACTCCGGAGCGGGGCTGGGGAGGCCCTGCGCGGCGCGGGATAGAGAGTCACGCTGACTGTACCCACCCCATAGGCGGCTTGGCGGAGGTGGGGAGGGCTCGATGCCGGTCGGGGGCTAGCGGCCCCCGCCCCTCCTCGGCCGCTGAGGGGAGATGGGCGTGGAGTCTTCCCCTGTCTCCGATCCACGATGCCCAGCCGATGGGCGACCCGGGCATGCCCCGGGTAGCGACGCAAGCGAGCCGCCTATAGGGGGAGGGGCTGTGAGGTTGAAGTTCTACGCGGATGTCCATAAGACTAAGAAGAATAAGGAGAGATGCAGGATAACATATACTACTGACGGAACAGTTTTCAAACACGTAGACAGCTTCAGCGAGATCCCGGCAGGGCCCGGAGATAAGCTATTCATGGACACACTACCACCCCAGCACACGAACGGCGCTATAGAACTACTAAGGAGAGGGGTAGAGGTCTATTATCTCAGGAGACTTACATTGCTTAAGAAGATGCGCAGGGAGCATAAGCTGCCGAAGAGCGCTAGGGGATACATAAAGGCATTGATGAAGATAGAGGAGAGGTGGTTTAGGAGGGTTACTGAGGACTTCCTAGTTATGCGGAGGATGATAACCGCTTATAGGACTATGACGAGAACGCACCAACAACTGCTAAACAAGTATAAGGCTCTGTCTGAGGCTGAGAGGGAGGTTCTGAGGCCGACCATAAAGTTTTTGGAGGTGCAGATGGAGGAGATGGTTAGGATGATTGTTGAGGAGGCTGGTAAAAGGTATCCTGTGTATAATAGGCTTGTGGGTGAGCTGGGTATTCGTGGGTACGTTGGTGCTATGGAGGCTCTGGCCGAGCTGATAATATACCTAGACCGATCTAAGGGGTTCAGGAAGACTAGGAATTTACTGGGGCTGTTTAAACCGATTCGTGGTGGAAGGAGGATCTATAGCGGGCACTTGAGACATGCTTTGCAGAGGCTGACGGCTTCAGCAAACAATACCACAGTATTTCAACTGACCGCGAGGATGGAGAAGGGAGGTGTTATCGAGAGTCTGGAGGATATATATGCAGGAAGCCCTTGGGAGGCTGGCCATACCGGCGCAGGGATAAAACCTGAGAGGCCGGTATGATGGAAAGATTAACGCGCACCCCGGTGTCGGGTGCTGTGATGGACAGTTTAACGTCCGGCCTCCTCAAGGGTTTCCCAGATGCTGCACGGGTGGACAGCCAACCCCTCCCCCTTCTTTCCCCTTTAATAATGAAACATGAATAAGTTGGGAGCGCAGGTGATCCGAGACAGCAACCTATGAGGCACGAAGCGCTACTCGATATAAAACTATATTATCTCGGCGAATGACTGTGGATTGTTGGGGCCGGTAGATCAGCGGCAGATCGCCCGGTTTGCACCCGGGAGGTCGCGGGTTCGAGTCCCGCCCGGTCCAGAAGGTTAGTGCCACATCCATCCACTCACAAATGCCTATTCTCGCCCCAACGGAAGCACCTATTCCTGTCCCTTTTCCAGCCGATCCCCGCAGCGCGCGTTCTACGGGTCCCATCCCCTTCTTCGGAGCGTCCTCCTCGGGTCTTTGACTAGCATAAGTAGCTCCCAAAAGATGAGAGCCGCGAGCAGCATTGAGAGGCCGAGAACCGTCGCCTCTATGCTCGGATCGATGAAAGGTCATCCTCCGCGAAAAATTTCACGAGCCGATCAACGAAGCCCATTATGGCGCCACCCCAGAGAATGAGGCAGAGGTACCTAAACAGGTAGTCGTCCCCTCAGCCCTGCTATACCATATGGGTGTTACCACCGCTGCGGCGAAGCCTATGATGAGGAGCCACATTTCGTCTCTGATAAGCTTTTATTTTTTCCTTCCAAATATATATAGTTGTGTAGCAGGGTGGTTAATGGTTGGCGTGCTTCCTCTTGCCCCTGTTTGTAGGAATATTGTTGCTGATGTTGCAGAGGTTCGCGGGGGAGGCGTCTGAAAAACTTAGAATCTGGGTCTTGGACGCGATGCTTCTGGGAGGCGCCGGATTCCTCGCGCTAGAGCACCTGTGGGCAGGAGAGATAGTGCCCTGGCCCCCATTCCTCACATCCATGGCCAGCGAGGCAGATTTGGCCGCGTTCCTTAACGAGACGTTATTCGTAGGCGGGGCCCTAACAGCAGCAGTTACTGGAGCATGGGCTCTAATTCTTCTTGCCGCAAACACCTTCTCGAAAACGCGGTCTTTGAAGACCGCGGTTCCGGCCAGGGACAGCCGGTTGAAAGACGGGCACAACAATAACCGCGCCCCAGTCTAGACATTTTCCCCCTTTTTTACAAAACTTTTTATCGGCGTATCTGTTAGGCATCGCCGTGGACGTATCGATCTCGGTGGACCCTACATCCCGGATGGGCCGCATTGATAGGCGGATCTATGGGCAGTTCATAGAGCACTTAGGGAGATGCATATATGGTGGTGTCTGGGTCGGAGAGCGGTCAGAGATCACCAATGATAGGGGGTTTAGGAGGGATGTCTTGGAGGCGGTAAGGGCCATCAGGCCTCCAATTGTTAGGTGGCCGGGCGGGAACTTTGCCTCAAACTATCACTGGATGAACGGTATCGGGCCTAGGGGTAAGCGGCCCAAGAAGCTAGACATGGCTTGGGGCGCGGTGGATTCAAACGAGTTTGGAACCATTGAGTTCTTGGAGTGGTGCCGCATGATAGGCGCCGAGCCCTATTTGGTGGTAAACGCTGGGAACGGGACGCCGGAGGAGGCGGCGAGGTGGGTAGAATTCTGCAACTCTCCCCTCGAGACGTTTTATACAGCGTTGAGGGCTGAGGCCGGGTATAGGGAGCCTTTCAACGTCAAGATCTGGGGGGTGGGGAACGAGCTCTACGGCGACTGGCAAGTCGGCTACTGCATAGATGGCAAGGAGTGCGCGAGGCGTACCATAGAATTCTCAAACGAGATGAAGAAGGTCGACCCCAAGATCGAGATAGTAGCTGTTGGGTGCGACTCGGACATGGAGTGGAACATCGACATGGTCAAGCACGCTGGGAGATATTTCGAGTACCTCTCCATCCACAGATACTTCTTCACTAGAGACGCGAGTTATGACGACATAGTGTCGGAGCCATTCGTCTGGGAGAGGATGCTGCACTCCATATACGATACAGTCTCAGCCACCACTAGGAAATATGGTCTTAAGAAGGAGATCAGGATAGCCTTTGACGAGTGGAACCTCTGGCACCCAGAGGCAACGCCCCCCGAGCACAACCAGGTGACGAGCCTGAGGGACGGTATATTCACGGCGCTTGTCCTCAACTCCCTGCAGAGGCTCTGCAGAGAGGTTCCCATAGCCTGTTTTGCCCAGACCGTGAATGTTCTGCCCCTGATCGCCACTGATGATGTGGGGAGGATGTATGTGAATCCACAATACTTGGCCTTCAGGCTCTATGCTGGGACGACGCAAGAAGTCGCGGTGAGGTGCCTGGTCGACTCGCCTACGTTTTACTCGAGACGGATAGGCCAATCACTGGGCTACTGCGACGCTGTAGCAAGCATCTCAAATGAGGGAGACATTGTGTCGGTGCAGATAGTTAATGCGAGCCCTACGGAGGACGCCCTCTGCGGGATCAGGGTCAAAAACTTCGAGGTACGCGAGGCTGAAGCCAGCTATGTCTGGGGAAAGAGTCTCGAGGAAAAGAACGACTTCGAGAGCCCCGAGAGGGTCAGAATACATGCTGGGAGAGCGACCGTAAAGAGTGGAGTGGTCGAGTATGTTGCTCCCAGACACTCGATAAGCAGTATCGTCTTTAAGGGCGTTCCACGCAAGTGATTGATGCAACGCAATGCTTATAGTGGAGGGAGGCAGGTCTTAGTGATGATGCTGCATAAGGCGCTTTCCGCTTCACTTTTGTTCATCACCCTCCTCGCAGGCGTTGCGTATGCAGGCCCCATCTCAGAAGGTAGCTACGTCGTTTACGGATATTCACTTGTTTGGGGTGATAGATCGGTCTCCGGGAACGTTCGTGAGGAGGTGGTGAGGGACTTCGGCAACGGAACAATCAGGCTTAGGCTTGAGGCCACCATGAATGACGGCGTCTTAACGGTCGAGAAGAACGCTCCCGCGAGCGCATTCCACGTCCCTCGCCTCCCACGCGTCCCGGAGGGTACAGTTACATACTCCAGAAGGAATACCACGATCACTCTTAGTGTCGAGAGGGCCGGGTCTGTTGAAGTGGGCGTCGGAGGCCGGAGCTATGTCGCCGACGTTTACCGCATTAATCTGGTGGTTGAGGGGCAGTGGGGCTTTGGAGGTGGGTCGGAGGACTCGAGAGATCGCCTCACGCTCAGCGGCATACTCAAGGTTATTCGGGGCTCAGGCGTGATCTATAGCTTCGAGGGGGCCGCGGATGGCGTAGTAGGTGGGCGACTTGAGGGGAGAGTCGTGCTGCTCGACACAAACCTCGACCTAGAGGAGGCTCAGACGGCAGATTCGTCGTCTATCAGCGACGCAGGACTATCGATGCCAGTCGAGTTTATAGGACAGTACCTAACGATGCAGAGCCCAGCGCGGCAGGCACCAACACAGGCCCAGACAAGCAGCAGGCCGGATGATACCTCGCTGAGGGCCCTGATAATAGTCGCCGCCGGCCTAGCCGCTCTCGCAATGGCCGCTGTAGTCCCGTCAAGGATCGGGCCAAGAGACTCTCAAGGGCGCGAGGCCAGTAAGCCCCACTATGTCTAGGGGGCTAAAGGTCTGATGAGTTCGGAGCCGGTCATCAAGGTTAAGGACCTCGTCAAGCGCTATAGTGGGGGAGTAACGATTGGCCCCATCTCAATCGAGACCATGCGCGGAGAGATCCTGGGACTAGTTGGTCCCAACGGGTCGGGGAAGACGACGACTATAAGGTGCCTCGTCGGGCTCCAAAGGCCGACCGGGGGCGAGGTCAGGGTAGCTGGACTAGATCCTCTCAGGGACAGAAAAAGGCTGATGCGGCTCGTCGGCTACTCGCAAGAGCTACCAGCATTCCCTCCATTCCAGTCGGGGAGGGACATCATAGAGACCACGGGGAGGCTGAGGGGTCTAGACGGCCCGGAGCTGAGAAAGGAGGTCGAGAGGGTTCTAGACCTCTCGGGCCTAGTCGGGCATGCAGACAGAAAGGTAGGCAGCTACAGCAAAGGGATGGTGCAGCGCCTCTCGCTCGCTCAAGCCTTGATAGGTGATCCAGAGATACTGATACTCGACGAGCCGATGCTTGGGGTTGACCCGGCAGCTAGGATCCACATGAGGGAGGTCTTCCTCGAGCTGAAGAGAGCCAGAAAGACGATACTCTTCTCGACCCACGAGCTATATGAGGTCGAGAAAATCTCCGACAGGGTCGCCATGATTTATAGGGGCAAGATAATCGTGCAGGACAGCGTGAAAAATCTTCTCGGAGGGGTGGGCGACACCCTTCGCGTAGAAGTAGAGCTCCAAAGGCCCCAGCTAGCACCGATAGAGCAGATACGCCTCTTGAGGGGTGTGTCGGGGGTGGAGCTTGACGGGACGAGGCTCGTAGTTGAGTTCGCAGGCGGCATAGATGGCAGGGCGGAGCTGGCTGAGCTGATAGCACGCTCCGGGGCGGGCCTCCTCGGAATGACCCCCCAGCATAAGACCCTCGAGGACATCTTTATGGAGATGGTTAGGGTTGGCTCCAGAAGCTAGAGCCATTATTACCATCGCAGGCTACGAGCTTAAGAAGACATTGGCGAGGAAGCGCGTCCTAGCAATAGTCGCGCTCATCTTCCTACTCGAAGTGTCGATTTACCTCATCTCGACCCTGCTCCCACGCTCCTTTATAGCCCCTTTCATACCTGTGGCATGGGCCGTAGGCCTCTTGGCACCTGCAGGGCTTCTCCTCCACATACTCGCCCTCACAGTGGGCTCAGCATCCTTCTCGGAGGAATACGAGTTGGGGACAGCGGATTACTGGTTGACGAGGCCGGTCTCGACCACAGAATACTTCGTAGGCAAGGTGGCTGGGTCCGCGGTCTTCATGACCCTAATCATAGCGCTCTACAGCGTACTATCACTGCTCCTCCCATGGTTCATCTATGGCCCCCAATCCAAACTGGAATTCTACGTGCTCGGCGCCTCATCCTCCATACTCGCCATGCTTACCTTTCTATCCATCGGGATAGCGATGGGTGAGATTCTCAGGCGGAGCATGCTCGCAACGATTACCTCGGCCGCAGCGTTCTTCGCCTCCTTTATAGCGGAGTTCTATCTCAATATAGTAAGCCGGATAAACAACGATCCATCCCTCATAGAGCTATCGCGGCTCCTACCAACGTGGCCCTCCATACGCCTAGTCTCGTCAGTAGTCGCTGAAGCGCTTCCCGGAGGCCTCCTCCTCACCAGCCCGGCGCCGATCGCGGGAACCATACCTGCACCAGAGCTCGGCACGGCCGTGGCAAGCATCTCGATGTATGCGGCGATATTCCTCGCGATGGCCCATGCCAGGCTATCAAGAACAGATGTAACTCGCCGGGCCACTTAACCAGCTCTAATAAGCGGTCACCCCAGCAAGATTTATTACGCCATAGACGATACCATCGTAACGTTATGTCCACACCGATACAGTATGTGGAGCTCGGCGAAGACCTCTGGATCAAGGCAAGAGAGTCGGCATTAACCCTATTCAAGACCGAGGAAGCGGAGTTAGGGATACTCGAGCTATCACCCGGCACAAGACTCCCAAGGGAAGGATATAGCATACACGCCTCGAACGACGAGTTCGCCTACATTGTCTCAGGCGAGGTTGTTTTCTGGACAGACAAGGGAGCAACCGTTCTAAGGGAGGGGATGCTGATCTACAATAAAAAGGGGACACCACACTACACGGAAAACGTCGGAGAAAAACCAGCCAGAATCGTCTGGCTCCTCGCTCCTCCCAGAGGTGTATAGAGATTGTATGCTGAGAGGATTAAAAGGTTCACGCGATCTCTGGCCGACATGGAGATCGATGCGGGACTGATATGTTCAGACACCAACATGCTCTACCTGTCCGGCTACGCGGGGATATCCTTGGAGAGACTGATTGCCCTAATAACTTTTAGTCGTAATGAGAGGACATACCTCATAACCCCCAAGCTAGAGAGGAAGAGGGCTGAGGAGAACTGTAGGCTCGAGTCAGTGGAGATCATCAGCTACGATGATTCCGAAGACCCCGCCAAGCTTTTAGCCACATTGATCTCGAAGAATGGCGCAACCAGGATAGGTATCGAGGAGACGATCCAATACAAGTATGTCAACGCATTATCCAAGCACGAGCCAAAAATCGTGTTCAAGCCCATCACAGAGGTCTTGTACTCCATGAGGATAGTTAAAAGTCAAGCAGAGATAGACATCCTCGAGAAGGCTGCCGAGATAAATATCCAGGTACTCATCGAGGCCATCCACAGCGTTAAACGAGGATTATCCGAGAGGAGGTTGATGCGTCAAATTGAAGATACGGCCTTTGATCTGGGCGCCGACGAGGTCCCCTTCGCACTGGTTCAAAGCGGGAGAAACTCCGCCCTACCTCACCAGGAGCCCACCGATAAAGTCATCGAGGATGGCGACATAGTTGTGCTGGATATTGGAGTAAGGTATGGTGGCTACTACTCCGACCTAACCCGCACGGTCGCCTGCGGATCTCCCTCCCCCCTCCAGACGCACATACATAGCGTGGTATTAGAGGCCCAGCAGAAAGCCCTTAACACCATTAAGAGCGGGGTCAGAGCGGAGCTGATCGATGCCGCCGCTAGAGAGGTGATAGCTGAGGCTGGCTTCGGTGAATACTTCATACACCGTACGGGGCACGGGCTTGGACTGGAGGTCCACGAGCCGCCCTACATAAGGGCAGGAAACGCAGAGGCGGTCAGAGAGGGGATGGTATTCACCGTAGAGCCAGGAATATATCTGCCTGAAAAATTTGGGGTGAGGATCGAGGATAACATAGTTGTCACGCAGGGGGGGTACATAAACCTCGCCCCGCTTCCAAAGTCACTTAACATGGAAGACTACTAAGACTTGCATTGGGGCGAGTTCACTCGTACAACCAGCACCTAACGATGTGCCCATCCCTAACCACCACATCGGGGGGTTCTTGTTGGCTACAGATGGGCTTCGCAAATGGGCAGCGCGTATGAAAGCGGCAACCGCTAGGCGGATTTACAGCACTAGGTATCTCCCCCACCGATTCAACCCCCTTCGGCTTCACCTTCTCATCCTCTTCACTCAGCGTAGGGATTGATGAGAGGAGCATCTGTGTGTATGGGTGCAATGGCGAAGAAAAGAATCTCTCAGTAGGTGCCTCCTCATAGATCTTGCCGAGATACATGATCATCACCCTGCTCGATATGTTTCTTACCACGCCTAAGTCATGAGTGATGAGGAGATATGTCAAGGATAACTCTCTCTGTATCTTTAGTAGAGTGTTTAGAACCTTCGCCTGCGAGGAGACATCCAGCGCCGACGTAGACTCGTCGAGAATCATAAAGGAGGGCCGTGGGGCTAGGGCACGGGCTAATGCGACTAACTGCTTCTCGCCGCCACCTAACTCGTGAGGATACTTAAACATATACTCAGGACCGAGGCCGACATAGTCCAACAGTTCAGCCACTTTTTCGTAAATGCTACCGTGGTCAGCAATATGGTGTATACGGAGTGGGAGGCTTACGATGTCTTTAACCGTTCTCTTGGGGTTCAGAGAAGTGCCCGGGTCCTGAAAGACTATCTGGATATCTCGCCTAATCTCGAGGGGCCTGCTTCTGACCGGTGTCGAGAGGTCGTATTTCCCTTTGTAAATTATTTTTCCGCCGTCTGGAGGATAGAGACCCATAATCACGTGGCCAGTGGTGGTCTTGCCCGATCCAGACTCGCCTACGAGGGCCAATGTCTCGCCCCTGTGGACGGTGAAGCTGATATCGTCAACTGCTCTCACGATACCTTGTGGTGTCGCGAAGTACTTCTTCAATCCCGATACATCCAGAATATTCGGTGTATCCAACGCTTTCTCACTACTCATAGAGATAACAAGCTACTAAATGGTTATTGTTTAGCCTCGTCACACCGGGCTTTGCCGCGAAGCATTTCTGCATAGCATACGGACACCTCGGAGCGAATCTACACCCCGGCGTTGGGAAACGATAGTCGGGCAACTTCCCCTTGATGCCCTCCCCTACGCCGACCGAGCTTAGGCGTGGCGTGCTGGAAATCAGCAACTGTGTGTATGGATGCCGAGGATTATTCATTATCTCGGAAGTGTTGGCTGCCTCCATTACATCGCCAGCATACAATACATAGACCCTGTCGGTCATGCGGTTGACCATACCCAAGGCGTGAGAAACCAGTATGATGCCGAGGTTCTTTTCGATGACAAGCTTATGTATCAACTTGAGAATTTGATCTTGGATAGTAACGTCGAGATTGGTAGTGGGCTCGTCAGCGAGAAGAAGACTATTAGCCGATGCGAGGGCCATCGCTATCATCACCCTCTGCCTCATTCCGCCGCTTAGCTGGAAAGGATAAGAGTTCAATACCCTCTCGGGGTCTGGTAATTTAACATCACTCAACAGCTCCAAAGCGCGATCCCTCAGTACCCGGTTACCCGATTTAGATCCTTCCTCCCCAAGCTTATACCTCAATATGTCGTAAAGTTGATCCTTCACCTTAAACACTGGGTTCAGAGCCGCCATGGGGTCCTGAAAGATCATCCCGATCTCTCTTCGTCTAATATGTGACAATTCCTTCTCACTTAGAGATGTTATTTCCCTGCCATTGTAATTGATTCTGCCCCCTACTATCTCACCATTGGGTGGCAGAATGCGGAGTATCGACTTGAGAAGGGTAGTCTTGCCACTGCCAGACTCACCGATAAGGCCGACGCGCTCGCCTCTCCTAAGACTCATGGATACTCCATTGAGGACGTGGAGAGTATACCAGTATTTCCTGTAACGTACGTATAGATTTTCCACCTCGAGCAGCAGACTATTCTCCCGCAAAGACATCCCTTATTCCGTCCCCCAAGAGGTTAAAGGCTAGGATCATTAATACGATCCCAGAGGCGGGCCCTAAAGTCATCCACCAGTAATCGGGCAGGTACTTACTGTACTCTGAGACCATGGTGCCTAGGTCTGGTGTAGGTGGCTGGGCGCCTAGTCCCACAAAGCTAATCGCAGCCCCTATCAAGATAACCCAACCAGCGTCTAGTGTGACTTTGGTGAGTATTGTTCCTAGCTCGATGGGTAGAAGCTCCCTCAAAAGTATATGAATGACAGACGCTCCCTGCAACTCAGCGGCCAATACAAAAGGCTCGTTCCGCAGCGAGACAGTCATTGAGTGGGTCAGCCTAACATACCAAGGCCACCACATAAGTGAGACGGCTAGCATAGCGTTAAACACGTTGGGTTCGAGTATAGAAGCGATGGAAAGAGCCAACACAAGTGGGGGGAGAGAGATGAATATGTCTGAGAGCCTTATTATGACTGTCTCAACCCAGGTACCCCTGTAGTAACCCGCGATTAGCCCCAACATCACGCCAGTAGGAACAACGAGGGAGAGGACAATAGATATCAGGAAAAACGCATACCTGAGTCCAAATATTACTCGGCTCAGAACGTCCCTGCCATACATATCTGTTCCGAGGAGATGCTCAAGGGACGGGGGCTTGTAAGCATCTTTGAATCCGATGTATAGACCGGCATGGTGCGGATATGGAGCGACGAAATCAGCAAAAATAGCGGCTAAAAGTAATGTAGCGACCATCGATAAACCCACTATGGAGAGTCGACTCCGCTTAAACCTGTACCATATCCTTTTCCAGTTCTCTCGCCTGATGCTTCTCTCCAAGTCCTTGAAAGCAATGCCAGAAACCTGGTCTCCTGACATGAATGACTCACCTCCTATGCCTAACCCTGGGATCCAAATAAGCCACCAACAGGTCAATGACTATCGAGGCCAGAGTGTAGGCAAGACCTATGACTAGGACGACCCCCACTATTGCGTTCAAGTCTTTTCTTAGCATCGCCACGACACCGTAGCGTGAAAGCCCTGGCCAATTGAATATTAATTCCACTAAGAACGCGTTTCCGAGGATTGATGCCGTGTCAAGCGCCATTATTGTCAGCGTAGGTATCATCGACGGCTTAAGCGCGTATTTGAAGAAGATGACCGTCGGAGGAATTCCATGTGAATACATGTTCAAAACGTAGTCCTTTCCGATGTTCTCTATAAGATTTGCCCTGAGAATACGCGCCTCCTGGGCTATCGACCCCAAGGCAAGTGAGAGAGAAGGAATGATTAGGTGTCTGATACCGTCTATGAAGGCTGGAAGGTTACCAGTTAATAATGAATCGACTGTTACTAGGCCGGTTATTCTGGGAACACTCATACCCACGCTCAACCGGCCGTAGGCAGGTAACAGGTCGAGCCAACTAGCGATTACGAGTTGCAAGATTATAGCCCATACGAAGGATGGAATGGCTATAGCGATGTAGGTGAATATCCGCACTGAGTTGTCGATTATGGAGTTTGGTTTTCTGCCGGCGAGCACGCCCAAAACGAATGCACCAATGAAGTCTATAATGAGCGTGAAGACTATCAGTTCCACTGTCGCAGGCAGGAACTCGACGATATCCACTGCTACATCCCGAAAAGTCACAAGAGAGATTCCGAACCTACCTTGGAGAACATCAACCAACCAATAGTAATACTGGGTATAAAGTGGCTCATGGAGTCTGAGAACCCTCCGATACTGCTCGACAACTTCTTCAGGAGCCCTCGGTCCTAAAGCCAGTCTGGCCGGATCCCCAGGCAGGACGCGAGCTAGGGTAAATATTAGGAGTGAGATACCAAGTAGAGTGATGATGCTCACGGCAAGTTTACGTACATAGTAGTTGCTTGTTATGGATGATGTGAGGCCCTTGAACCTGCTCGCAGTGCTTCCCGGCACCAGCTCACCTCGTATGGGGGTAGATTTTAAAAATTATGTAGCTACGGTCTTCAGAGCAACTCTTCGAGGCCCCATGCCCGGACCTCTGACTCGGGGGGCTTCTCGTACGTGTATAGTCGGCTCTGACCCCAACCGCAACGCTCCTTAAGCTCTGTTAAGTATTCGGCGTGCTTTAAGGCCGCTATTACAGGATCTATCACTGGAATCCGGTACCTTTCTTGGACAAGCCTGAAAAAGCCAAAAAACGCCGTGCAGCCGAGTATGATGACTTCGGAGCCCTCTTTAATGCTTTCCTCAATTACGCTGTATAGCCTGCGGGTGGTCTCCCTCTCGTCTTTATGCAGATCGTGGACGCCCATCTCGATATCCTTGAAGGACGCTAATCTGTCCTCCAAACCATATTCCTTCACCCTGCTCCTCATAAGTGGAATCCACTTCTTTCTCCCAACAATTATTGAAAACTTGTCCCCGAGAGACAAGGCCGCATTTACTGATGACTCGAGGGGCGCTGTCACTACCAAGTTGCTTATCTCCCTCGCCTCCCTCAAGCCTGGATCATAGAAACAACCTATAACGCATGCATCGAAGCCATCCTTCTCTGCCCTCTTTATCTCTCTGAGGATACGCGGCACCACGATGGCGTCGTAAGAGTAGTATTCAAGGTGTCTTGGGCCAGCCTCAAATGATGAGACCCGAAGAACAGTATCGTCTCGTTTAAAGTCTTCCAGATATTTGAGCATTGGATCGTCAAAAATATTTATTCCTATAGGGTTTATGAAAAGAATCTTCATAATCACCATCACCGAACCATCCTCATCACTACTTCGGTATTTTCTCAGGATATACTTGGAACCATCTGAAGTCTAACTCGTATTCCGCTATTGGTATTATCTCTCCTCTCGCGGCTGGGTAGTCCACATATGCAGACTGGTATGCTCTTAGCACGACGTGCTCGTAGACATATAAGGATGGGTAGAGCTCGACTATTTTCCTCTGCACCTCATAATATTTCTGCATCCTCTTGTTATAATCAACCGTCGCGAGGGCGTCCTCTATCAATGAGTCTATCTCCGGATTCATTAGCCATTCGCCCTGCTCCCACGTACCAGTAGAGTGCGAGTGATACCTCGATGACAGAATAGACCCAGCCTCAGCGTAGTGGGCGACCACAAAGATAGAGACGGCGTTAGGGGTGGTCTCCATCTTCGTCATGCCCTCGACTACTGAGAGCCATGGAACCTTCACGACGTTAACCTTTAACCCGATCTCCTCCATGTTTGCCTTGAAGAGCAAGGCAACCCTCTCCTCCCACGGCACCTCAGCGATCCACCAGAATTCTATGGGATATTTGTCCAGCTGGCCCCAATACTTCGACTTCTTAAGTTCCTCCACGGCAGCCTGGATGTTTCTCTCGATCGGCTTTAACGAGGGGTCAGCACCGGGCATTATGCTTGGCACAGGCCCCGAGGGTCTTTTCTCGTATGGAATTATATCTTTTATCGCTGTTTCGTAGTCGAATGCTAGTGCTATCGCTTTCCTGACATGAATGTCGTCCGTGGGAGGCTTCCTCGTATGAAGCATGATGTAGAAGACCATGGCCTGCGGGACCTGCGCTATCTTAACGCCCGGTATCTTACTCATAGCCTCATAGTTCTCGAGAGGCTGCCACTGATCCGTGACCTCCAACTCCCTCTTCTCCATCATAGTCCTTATCGTGGTGGGCTCGGTGAAGCCATACATTATCACCTTGGTTGGCGAGTTTTGCGCGGTCTCACCCCAATACCCGTCGAATTTTACGAGAGTTACCGATTCGCCTCTCTTGAATTCCTGAAGCTTGTATGGCCCTGACCCAGCGTCAGCCTCTCCAGACATTAGCCAGTTCTTTCCATAGTCCCCCATATCTCCGTACGGTCCTTCGGCGATGTGTTGACGCACCAGTTGACTGTCAACGATGTATAGTCGCAGTAATGTGAGTAGGAATGGCCCGAAAGGCTTGGATAGAGAGATTTGGACGGTATAGTCGTCGACGGCCTTTGTCTTCTCCAGATCGACATATGGCTTGAACAGATACCCGTATCCCTCGCCAATCACTATCATCCTTCTCAGGGAGAAGACAACATCTTCGGCCTTCAGCTCTCGACCACTATGGAATTTCACCCCCTTCCTAAGATAGAAGGTCCAAGTCAGACCGTCGCTAGAAACATCCCATCTCTCAGCTACGTGCGGCTTGACGTTCCCCTCCTTAGTGGGATATACCAGCGTGTCATATACGTTGACAAAATATACTGAGCTGGCCTCATCAGATCCCACAGCCGGATCCATGTATGGAACGTTAGCAAAGGATACTCGAAGAAGCCTCTCTTGCGGGGGTGCAGTAGGGGTAGTCGCCGTGGTCGTTGTGACGGCCGTACCAGGCGGGGTCTGCGTGGTTAATAGTGCTAGGACGACGGCAGCGATGACGATTACTACAACAACCGAGGCTATGACCGTCTTACTTATCCCAGAACGGCTTCTCTTGTTTTTTCTATTGGGTGATTCTTCACTAAGGCTCATAACGGCTCTATTAGCCTTCTAGAGATATATAAAAGTTATCTATGTGGGTTGTAAGGAGGGCCCGGCAAAGCACATTTATATATGGCCAAGCGTCTCGTGGCTCGATATCAACATGGTATATCGGGTGGGAATAGACATAGGTGGTGCATTCACAGATCTTGTGGCTTACGATGATCAAACGGGCGAGTTTATATGGGTGAAGGATGAAACAACACCTCAAGACCCTGCTATCGGTGTAGTCAAAGCCATCGTAAAAAGTAAGATAGATTTTTCAAAAGTATCTTCAATAATCCATGGACAAACCCTAGTGATAAACTCCATAATAGAGAAGAAGGGCGCGAAGGTCGGACTAGTGACTACGAAGGGGTATAAGGATGTTTTAGAGCTGCAGCGATCGAACAGGACCGACATGTATAATTTCAGGTATAAGAAGCCAACCCCTCTAGTCCCTAGGTATCTGAGGCTAGAAGTTGACGAGCGTGTAATGGCGGACGGAACCATACTGAGGCCACTGAATGAGAAAGATGTCGAGGAGGCGGTGAAGAGGCTACTTAAGGAGGGCGTAGAGAGTCTGTGTATCAGCTTCATCAACTCATACGCGAATCCGGAGCATGAGAGAAGAGCCGGCGAGATAGCGCGAAAGCTCACCGATCTCCCCATCACACTCGGACACGAGATAACACGGGAGTGGAGGGAGTTTGAGAGGACATCCACGGCGGTGCTCAACGCCTACGTTAAGCCGAAGCTTGAGAGATACCTCGACACGCTTGAGAGAGAATTCGCGAAACGCGGGTTCGGAAAGAAGCCTTTCGTTACACTCTCGAGCGGCGGTGTGGCTACCTTCGACTTCGCGAAGCAATACCCCATCTACACAATCGAGTCCGGCCCCGCTGCGGGCGTTACAGGGGGCGTATATCTGGCTAGCCTGATAGGTGAGCGAAACGTCATTGTTTTAGACGGTGGAAGTACGACCACAAAGGCAAGCCTAGTGGAAAACTTGTCCCCCAGAGTGCATACAAACTACAACGTGGAGAAGACGCGCTTCTCCTCAGGATATCCAGTCCGCGTGCCAATAATCGATATATTCGAGATCGGGAATGGTGGTACAAGCATCGCATGGATTAACGAGATCGGAAACCTGAGGGTGGGGCCGCGGGCGGCAGGCGCCTATCCAGGACCCGCTTGTTATGGTAAAGGTGGTGAGGATCCGACCGTTACGGACGCCTACGTCGTAAACGGATTGATAAATCCAGAGTATTTGCTGGGCGGCGCGATGAGAATATATAGGGATCGTGCAGAAAAAGCAACTAAGAAGATAGCTGATCACTATAATATCGAGGTAAGCGACGCGGCGGAGGGCATCATAAAGCTGGCAAACGAGAACGCGGCCTATGCTATACGAGTTGTATCGGTGCAGCGGGGCTATGACCCGAGAGACTTCACCTTGATTGCGCACGGTGGCTCTGGACCCATGTTCGCCCCCTTCATTGCGGAAGAATTAGAGATTAAGAGAACAATTGTGCCGG
>Ga0272449_1001740_pt1 | contig 21668 bp, 19 predicted proteins | sample YNPCB0241_FD_198679 | JGI IMG/M metagenome (GOLD analysis project Ga0272449, IMG submission 198679) | Hot spring sediment microbial communities from Yellowstone National Park, WY, United States - YNP-CB-024-1 | ecosystem: Environmental > Aquatic > Thermal springs > Hot (42-90C) > Sediment... | reverse complement strand
CATTGGAAGCTTCTTTTAAGGTAAGCTCCCCTTTAAGAACATCTGATAATATTTGGTACCTCTTCAATGCAACCTCCGTAATTTCTATTTTTTCCATAACTATCTCCCTTAAAATGCAGGAAGGATATCATATTAATGTGACATTTTAAAATAGTAACAACATAAACCAATAAGTCAATTCAATTTTGGTTATTATTGTGTTATAATAATCTGCTATGCGTTTGACAAAGATAATAATTTCTGGTTTTAAGTCGTTTAAAGACAAAACTGTTATAGAGATACCTTCAAATATTGTAGCTGTTGTAGGTCCCAATGGTTGTGGCAAGAGTAATATAGTCGATGCTATAAAATGGGCTCTAGGTGAACAAAACCCCCGATATTTAAGAGCAAAGCATATGGAAGATGTAATTTTTTCTGGCACGGAAAATTTCCCACCTGTTGGTATGGCTGAAGTGTCACTTTTCTTCCAAAAAACAGAGCTACCCTTTCCTGAACCTTATGCTTCTTTGAATGAACTTGTTATTACAAGAAGATTATATCGTTCGGGTGATTCTGAATATATGATAAATAAATCACCCTGTAGGCTTAAAGATATTCATGACCTTGTTATCGATACTGGATTGGGGCAAAGATTTTATGGGTTGATAGAGCAAGGCATGGTTGAAAGTTTTATGAATTATAAGCCTGAGGAAAAAAGGCTTGTTTTTGATGAAGTAGCGGGAACCGCAAAATACAGATTAAGAAAGAAGGCCACAATTCAAAAATTGGAAGCAGCAAAGCTCAATCTCGAAAGGGTTGAGGATATCATTGCTGAAGTGAAGGGTAGGCAAGAGAGTCTAGAAAAAGAAGCAAAAAGAGCTATGGAGTATAAAAAAATCTATGAAGAGTTGAAAAAAATAGAACTTTATTTTTATTCACAGGAATATAAAGCTAAGAAGGAGTTAAGGGATACAAAAAAAGAAGAGCTTGGTTTATTAGAAAAGGAACTTTCTGAAAAAGAAATTGAATTACAAAGACTTGAGGCAGAGTTAGAGATAGAAAGAAACAATATGTTTTTTCTTGAACAGGAAGATACAAACTTAACAAAAGCATTTGCAAATATCATTGAAGATAAGAATAGAATAGAAAAGGAATATCATGCTGTAAAAGAAGGTAAATCTTTCAGGCTTGATAAAATTAACGAGCTTAAGGAACATTTGGCTGAAGTTATTCAAAGAAATGATGAACTCAATAAAGAAAAAGAAGAACTTTTAAAAGTTATTCAAGATAAAGAAAAAGATATAAAGTCACAGGAAAAAGTTTTACAGCAAAAGGAAGATGAAGAAAACAGTATAAGGCGTGAAATTAGAAGCTTAGAAAATGAAATTTTACAATTGCAAAAGGAGCTTATTAACGATAAAAACCAATCAGCATTTATAAACTCCCAAATCAGTTACGAAGAAAAAACCTATAGTGATGCTCTTAAGAAGTTAGATGTTTTGAAGGAGGAGTTTAAACATCTTGAAGAAGAATTGTTATCCTTCAATAGTGAATTGGCGGAGGGAAAGAAAGAGTTAGAACAGCTAAAAAGCGAAAAAAATGATTTGGAGAGTAGAATTTCAAAAATATCAGAAAACCTTATATCATATAAAAAAGCTTGTGCTGATATAAGAAAGAAGATAAATGAGAAGGCTTTAAAGCGAGAAAGGATGTTAGGTAGTTATAATTCAACAAAAAAAATGCTTGAAGAATATAAGGGTTTAAGTAGTGGAACACAACACATTCTGAAAAATTTTAATAAAAATAAGGTTTTTGGCACAATTATTGAGAATATCGATGTAAAAGAACATTTTATGACCTCTTTTGAAAACTTTTTGAAAGATAGAATTGAGACTGTTTTTGTAGATAGCGAACATACTGCTTTAAAGGCTATAGATTATCTTAAGGAAAATAAATTAGGAGCGTGCAATTTTCTCCCCCTTACCTTCCTGAACGCAAATAGTTCTGAAAGCTATCAGAAGTTAGTGGGATTCGTTTCTGTTACAGAAGAGGCAAAACATTACATAACCCATTTATTCGATAATGTAGAGATTGTTGAAAATATTGAAATAGCTCTGGAAAGATATAAAAAGGGTGAAAAAAAGACTTATATTTCAATGAACGGTGAGGTCCTAGATGAAAAAGGGATTATTTTTGGTGGAAGTAGAGATAAACATAATCCCTATATGTTAGAAAAAGCAAGGCTTAAAGAAATCGAAAATGAACTTAATTTAATTGAAAAAGACATTAGTAATTTTCAATCAGAACTTGAGGAGAAGGAAAAGGAGATTCATAAATTAGAGGGTGATAATTCTGAACTAAAATTAGAGCTGGAAAATGTAAATATTGAAATCTCTGAAAAAACAGTTGAAATTAGGCATAAAGAAGATGAACTTAAAAGAAAAAATTTAAAAAAGCAGCAGTTAATTAATGAGATAAAAAGTGTTGAGCTTATCTGTTCTGTCTATGAAAAGAAAAAAAGCGAACTTATCGAGAAGTCTAATATTTTAAATGCAAATATTAATGAAAAAGAAAACAGACTTAATTTAAAAGGTAAGGAATTAGAAGATAAAAGAAAGGTTCTCGATGAAGTTTCTAAAGCTTTGACCTCTCTTAAAGTGGCAGTTGCTGAAGAAAAGAGAAATTATCAGCATTTAACAGAAAACTTACATAAATTAAATGGCACTATAAGTAGTTTGAAGAAACAAATTGAGGATACGCTTAAGGAAATTGAAGCGATAGAAGAGCTTGATAGGGAAGCTGAAAGAAAACTGGAGAATTGGGGGAAAGAGCTTGAAAAAATTAAGCAAAAAGAGGAAGAAGTAACTGCTAAGAAAAGAGATACAGAGTTAAAGCTTGAAGTATTGAGAACAAACATTAGGGAAAAAGAGCAGAATGCGAGTCGCATAAGAGTTGATGTAGAAAAGGGTAGAAAAACGCTAATAAATTTGAAAGATAAATTGACGGAACTAAACTTAAGATTGGAAGGTTATGTGGAAAGAATAAGAGAAAAATACTTTGTTGATTTAAGCAATAGCTACAACGAATATCTATCTATGGATGTAGAAAAAGAGAAATGCAACAATAACTATATGGAAGAATTAAGAAAGAAAATAGCTGAAATGGGTGAGGTTAATTTGCTAAGCATTGACGAATATGAAGAAGTTAACAGGAGGTATGAATTTTTATGTAAGCAAAAAAGAGATTTAGGAGCATCAATAGAAAGTCTTAATAAAGCAATAGAAAGAATAAATAATGCTTCTTTAGAACTATTTTCTGAAGCACTTAAAAATATAGAGAGTAATTTTGATAAGCTTTTTAAAAGATTGTTTGGTGGTGGTAAGGCAAGAATAATTCTTACCGAAGAAGATAACCCCCTTGAATCAGGTGTTGATATAGTTGTTGAGCCACCTCATAAAAAGTTTCAAAATATAAACTTGTTATCAGGTGGAGAAAAGGCTCTTGTTACATTAGCTTTAATTTTTGCTTTTTATATGCAAAAACCGAGTCCTTTTTGTATTCTCGATGAGGTAGATGCTCCATTAGATGACGCGAATGTTTATAAATTTAGAGAGTTACTAAATGAGATGAGTAAAAAAACCCAGTTTTTGATTGTTACCCATAATAAAAGTGTAATGGAGTCAGCGGGTATTCTTATTGGTGTAACTATGGAAAATCCAGGGGTTTCTAAATTAGTAGCTGTAAAAACACAAAAAGAGTTTTTATGATTAAGTTACGCTTATTAAATCCAAAGATAACCACAGAAATCAAAGAAAGTAGGAAATTACAAAAAGTTTTATCTGATGTTTTAAAGGAAATAGAAAATAATATTCAGATGCTCAATCGTATTGAGTCGATTAATTTTCTAGAACTATTAAAAGAAGCGCTATCTTATAAAATAAATGAGATTGAGAATTTAATATGGCGCTCAAATGAACTTGTTAAAAGAATTAATATTGGTGAAAGTTATTCTGAATTAAGAGACATTCATGGGGAATTGAATGAGATTCAGAAAAGTTTATTTGAGATTTTGCCATCTCCTTTAGAGTTGCAAGAGTTTTGTACTGATTATAGGGACAGAATATCAAAAAAAGTTATAAGTATGGTTATTAGGGAATTAATAGGGCAGAATATTTACCTCCCTGAAGAGAGTTTTGCTTATATTGCTGTTGGGAGTGATGGAAGAAAAGAACAAACACTTATAACAGACCAGGATAACCTTATCGTTTATGAAGCAAGTAAGAGCAGATACAAAGATTTCTTTTATCAAAAGTTTTCCGAGCTACTTGTTGAAAGGATGAATTATTGTGGTTTTAAAAAATGTACAGGTAATATAATGCCCTCAAACCCTCAATGGCGGGGTACAATGGATGAATGGATACATAGAGTTGAAAAACTTTGTAGTTTTACTAGCGATGATTTTAAAAAAAATCTCGTAAACCTTATTGTTCTAACTGATTTGAGGTTTATTTATGGTGATGAGGAATTAGCACAACAATTTATAAATAAAGTTCTAAACATGTTATATAATAACCATATTGTTTTGAGTGAAATAGCTAAATCGGCAGCAAGTTTAAATTTAGCAAAGGGCTTTATAAGAGGGTTTAGAGTAGAGAAAAAAGGCGATTTTAAAGGTTTTATAAATATAAAACTTAATGCATGGGCACCATTGATATTGGTGATTAGGGCTTTTGCTATAAAAAATAAAGTTTTTGCAACAAGTACATTAGAAAGAATCAAAGAGCTTGTTAAAAAGGGTGCTTTTGGTAGTAAAGATGGTGCTTTATATGAAAAAGTCTATTATACTATGACAAAGTTCAAAATCATGTGTCAGGTTTATTATTTAAACGGCATTTATAAAGATGCAAATTATCTTAATCCCAATGATCTTACAGATAATGAAAAAAATGAGCTAATCGATGCCCTTACCGTGGTTGATAAACTACAAAAGCTTCTTATAAACTCTATGGGATTAAGGATTTAAAAGGTTAGTTCCTTTTTCTTCCCTAATTTATAAATCATTAAAGCAACGTCGTGTAACTTACCATCTAGCCTAATAAACCAGTCAGGGAGTACACAGTTTAATGTAAAGCCCAATTCCAAAAAGGCTTTGATTACTTTTGATTGGTCAAGTACAATTTCTGCCCAAACGAGTTTAAGCCCCATTTTAGTAGCTATGTCAAGTAACTCTTTAATCATAAGGCTTCCGAGTCCAATGCCACGATAATCTGGATTTATGTAAATTCTTATTTGTGCAGAATGTCTGTGGCTATCTTTACCGAAATGTAATGAAGCATTACCAATTAGTTTTTCTCCGTGAAAGGCTAACAGTGGAAATACTTTATTTAAATCAAGTTCATCAACCCAGTGTTTTATAAGGTTTTTATCTCTTACATTTTGTTTTAAGAAAAGTAAATCTTCTTCTGGAGCATTTGAAAAAAGCTCTACGAGGCTTTCATAATCATCTTTTAATTGTGGTCTTAAAAGCACTTTCATTTGATTGTTCAATGTAATAAATTTTCTGTAAAGGCTTAAATTCATAATTCAAACTCCTGTAATTGATATAAATACTAAATATCATTTATTTGTAAAAAGTCAAGCATTATGCATGAATTGGAAAATTTAGTTAATAAAACTGTTAAAGGGCGTAAATTAACCTATTTTGTTTTGTTAAATAACGTACAAACTTTAGCAAATCAAAAAGGATTATAAAAAAATTTTAATTATTACAGTTAAATAAGGAATTGGTCTTATTATTGCTTTTTAATAAGCAGTGGCATACTATCCCCCCTCTCAGGGAAAAAGCTTTTTTAAGCTTTTTCCCATTTTTTTTAATTTGTAAAAATAAATTGAGTATTGATATCATATGGTATGCATGAAGCTTCGATTGCAGAGTCTATAATAAAATATCTAATCGATTATGAAAAAAAACATTTTTTTAAGATCTGTTCGGTAACAATAGAAATTGGTAAGGTAAGTGGAGTGAATAAAGAAACTCTTAATTTTTGTCTAAATGAAGTTACTAAAGCTATTGGGAAGGGTTGGAAATTTGATTTTATTGAAAGACCACTGGTTGTAAGATGCAATAAGTGTAATGCAGAGTATGTATTAGAGGAGATAAGTCTTAGCTGTGTAAGATGTGAAGATTCAATTCCAGAAATTGTTTCAGGGGATCAATTAACCATATATGAATTGGAAGGAGAGGAATTTGAAAGTTAAGGTAGTTCAGGCAATTTTACAAGGCAACGATAATATTGCTAATCAGTTAAGAGATGAATTTAGAAGAAAAGGTATCTTCGTTTTTAATCTCATAAGTTCGCCTGGTGCTGGGAAAACTACGTTACTTGAGAATTTTGGGAAACTTATTGTGGGAAAGCTTAAAGCTGGTGTTATTGTTGGAGATATCGAAGATAGTGTTGATGGAGAACGCATTTCTAAATCTGGTATAAAAACAATTCAGCTGAATACAAAAGGTGCATGTCATCTTGATGCTGGGATGATTAGAAACGCGTTAGATGAGTTTGATTTGTCACAGTTAGATTTAATTGTCATTGAAAATGTTGGAAACCTTGTATGTCCAAGTGATTTTGACCTTGGTGAGGATATGAAAGTTGTAATTCTGTCAACAACAGAAGGGGATGATAAACCAAAAAAGTATTCAACTACATTTGTGAAAGCTCACGTTGTATTGATTAATAAAGTTGATTTATTACCCTTTACAAATTTTTCAATTGAAAAAGCTAAAAAGGATATTTTGAATATAAATCCGACAGTAAAAATATTTGAAATTTCTGCATCCAAACAAGAAACTCTATTTGATTTTACCAATTTCATAATTGATAGGGTTAGATGGAAAAAGACAGCTGCTACAAGATACTAATAGATGGAATTGTTCAGGGTATCGGTTTTAGACCATTCATTTACAATTTAGCAGTTGAATATAAGCTCAAAGGTTATGTAAAAAATACGCTGAAAGGTGTAGAAATACTTGTAAAAGGTGAGGAAGACAAGATAAGAGCTTTCATAGAAGATATAAAAATTAGAAAACCATCCCTTTCAGTTATAAGAACGTTACATTATGAAAAAGTTTTTTGTGATAATAATTTTGAAGCTTTTCATATCGTTCCTTCTGAAAGTTTGAATGAAAAAAGTATATTCATATTACCTGATATTGGCATTTGTGATAATTGTATTGAGGATTTTCACAATATAAAAAGCCCTTTCTATAAATATCCCTTTCTTACATGTACAAATTGTGGTCCACGCTATTCCATTATTGAGAGATACCCCTATGACAGAATAAACACAACAATGAATGATTTTATTATGTGTGAAAGATGCGATAGGGATTATAAAGATATCCATTCACGCCGTTTTCATGCTGAGACAATATCTTGTTCTAAATGTGGTCCAGCTTATTCTTTACTCGACGAAAATTTAAATGAGTTGAAAATCGAAGATATGTGGTCATTTATAAATCACAAGATAAAAGAAGGTAAGATTGTTGCTGTAAAAGGAATAGGTGGTTACCATTTGGTTTTAGATGCAAAAAATATAGAAGCTATAAAAGCTTTAAGAAAAAGAAAAAAACGAGATAGAAAACCCTTTGCATTATTAATGAAGGATATTGAAACTATTCAGAAGTATTGCTATATAAATGAGGTTGAAAAAAGCTTATTAGAATCACCTTCAAAACCAATCCTATTGTTACGAAAGAAAAAAACTATATTAGAACAAGAGGAAGATTTAATTTCTGGTAATAGCCCCTATTATGGAGTAATGCTGCCATATACACCAGTCCATTTTTTACTTATGACAGAATGCGATATTCTTATATGTACGTCAGCTAATGTTTCTGGCGAGCCTATTGTTTTTAGAGAAGAGGAACTTGATAGATTAAGGGGTATTGCTGATTACTTTCTTATACATAACAGAAGGGTGTTAAGATTTGTTGAAGATTCTGTATTAAAAGTTTCCCAATTGCCTGGTAGAACGTTAAAAATTTTCTATAGAAAAAGTCGTGGATATGCTCCATTAACACTTTTTTTATCAAAGAAAGCGAACAAAAGTATAATAGGAATGGGTAGCGACTTGAAATCAACGATATCACTTTTAAAAGAAGATGTATTAATTCAATCTCAATATCTTGGAGACCTTGCAGATTATGAATCTTATGAAGCTTATACAAGATGCCATAATGATTTGCAAGACATATTTATGTTTACACCAGATGTTTATGTTTGTGACCTACATCCTGCTTATTTAAGTAGGTCTTTTACAGAAAGCAAAGCTAAGAAAGGTAATGTGTATTATGTTCAACACCATAAAGCTCACATTGCTTCTGTATTACTTGAGAATAATTGGTTTGAAGATAATGTTTTAGGGGTAGCCCTTGATGGGACGGGCTATGGTGAGGATGGGCAAATATGGGGTGGAGAAATCTTTTTTGGAAGTTTGAAAAAAGAATTAAAGAGGTTAGGTGGGATTTCTTATTTAAAGTTTCCCTTTGGTGATAAAGCTGTTAAGGATCCAGAAAGAACATTTCTTGCCTATTTTTTACAAGCAGGTGTTGACATTGAAAGTATCAAAAAAGAGCTTGTAAGTATTGATGAGAGAAGTTTCTCTATTATGAAAAATATTGTTGATAGAGCAACTATTTATGCATCAAGCACGGGAAGGCTTTTTGATGCAGTTTCATATTTGTTAGGTTTTAGAAAAAAGATAAGCTATGAAGGTGAAGCAGCTATAGAACTGGAAAATTTGATTTATTTGATATCCGATGGTACTGATTTTAGTAATATTTATACATCGGAATTTTTAATTGAAGACGGTAGGGTTACGCTTGATACAAGGACAATTTTAAGGCATGTTTTTCGTGATTTTGTAGATAAAGTGAATCTTTCAGAAATTTCATTAAGATTTCATTCAAGTCTTGTTAGTGGTATTTGTAAAATTATAGAAAATTATGCTTATAAGTTTGGTGTGAAAAAAGTAGTACTTTCTGGTGGAAGTTTTCAAAACCAGTTTCTCCTTTATCACTTTTTTAGGATACTTGAAAGTAAAGGATTTCAAGTAGCTATAAATGAGTATTCACCACCGAATGATGCTTGTATAAGTATTGGTCAGTGTGGTTATATAGCCTTTAATGAGAATTAATAATACAGAATTTCATACTGATTCCATTGTAGTTGAGCAGTTATTTCAATAATAACTTCTTTTTTGGTTATCGCTTTTACCTTTTCAATGATTCTTTTTTCTTCACCAAAAAATAAGTCGCCAAGCTCTTGACCAACTTTTAGAAGCGCCTTAGATACAGAATGTTTACTTAAAGCCTTTAAAAGTTCTCTGTATATTTCGTTACAAACGGTCTTTTTAGATAAGATAAAACCTTTACCCTGACAACAGGGGCAGGTTTCGCCAAGAATTTTTGAAAGGCTGTTTCTTGTTCTTTTCCTTGTTAGCTCAACAAGTCCCAAATCACTCATAGGATTAAGAAATATCTTCGTCCTATCTCTCATACATTCTGATTCAAATAACTTAAAAACTTTTTCTTTGTTTTTTGGGTCTTGCATATCAATAAAATCAACAATAATGATACCACCTATGTTTCTTAATCTTAGCTGGTAGGGTATTTCTTTTGCAGCTTCCATATTAGTTTGAAGTATCGTTGTTTCTAAGTTATCTTTTCCTACAAATTTACCTGTATTGACATCTATAATAGTTAGTGCCTCTGTCTCATCAATAACAATATAGCCACCCGATTTTAACCATATATATCTATCGAGTGCTTTAGTTATTTCGAGCTCTAACCCATATTTATCAAATAATGGGACATCATCTTGATAGTATTCAACAGTTATAGCCTCTTCTGGCCAAAACTCATTGATATAATTTATGAGTTTTATATATACTTCTTGATTGTCAACGATAATTTTTCCAATCTCCTCAGCTGGCAAGTCTCTAACTAAACGAAAAGGTAGTTCCAATTCTTGGTATATTATGCTTGGTGCTGATTGAGCATTCTTCTTATTTTTTATGTATTCCCATAGTCTAATTAAGTAGTTCATATCTCTTTGAAGTTCTATTTTATTTTTGCCTTCTGCTGCTGTTCTTATTATGAATCCCATTTTTGTTGTATTTAAGTCTTCAATGATGCTTTTTAAACGTTCACGTTCTGTTTCATCTTGTATTTTCCTTGAAACTCCGATATGTTCCGCAAAGGGCATAAGTACTAAATATCTACCAGGTATAGCAATGTTTGTTGTAACCCTAGCACCTTTAGTGCCTCTTGGGCATTTTTCTATTTGTACAAGCAACTCTTGTCCTTCTTTCAATATGTCTTGAATTCTTAATGTTGATGGTATATGAGAATGTTCAATTACCGTATTTTCTTCACTATTTTCGTCTGTGTCCTGTGAACTTTCAAATAAATCTTCATCAACCATAGAATAGGGCGCTAAATCTTTGACATAGAGAAAGGCTGCTTTTTCTAATCCTATATCAATAAAAGCAGATTGCATACCTGGCAAAATTCTTAAAACCCTGCCTTTATAAATATTCCCAATATTTTCGAGCGAGCTTTCCCTTTCAATAAATATTTCTATAGGCGTTCTATTTTCAAGTAGTACAGCCCTAGTTTCAAAAGGTGTTATGTTAACAACCAATTCTCTTGCCAAAAGCTATACCTCCCTCACAAAATACTCTAAGCTTCTTTAAAGAGTAAGGTGAAACTTCTCTCCCAACAATTTTAGAAGCAAAATCAATAGGTTTTATACCGCCTGGTTTCATAAGAATAGTAAAATAAAAACAGTTTTCTAATGCCTCAAAATTTAATAATTGCTCTTTTACAAAAACCTCTTTTTTGCTTCCATCTTTTTTTATCATGGTTATAGTCATGTTGTCAAAGTTATTGTCGTTTAAAAAGATTTTATCAGGTTTTTCTAAGCATAGAAATTCAAAAGATTTTGCAAAAACATCTATCGGATAATCTTGGTTGTATTCAGAAAAGCTCACTATTTTGAGACCTTCTGGTAGGATATTGTTTAATTTTTCCAAAAAAGTGTCTTTGTCATTAACAAACCCTTTAAATTTAATAATTTCGCAAAAACTTTCTATTCCTAAAGGTAGTGCCCACCCACCGTCAATAAGAGGCTGAGGATTGTGTCCTTTTGAATATTCAAGATGTATATTTGAAATTTTTAGCAATCTATGCCATAAGCGCAATATATCTAAATTTCCGAGATACTTCATAAGACCTGTTTTTTCATAGACAATAATGAAATTTTTGTTTTTTGTTGCATCTGTAGTTATTTTGACATTTATAATTGGTTCTTTTGTTTTGCTAAAAACATGTTTAATTTCTGTAAAATCACATACGCCACAACTGCTGCATTTGTCAAACCTACAATCATAAGTTGAGACTGATTTTTTATAGTTATCATATTCCTTGATAAGGAAATCTTTAGAAATACCTATATCAATGAACTCCCATGGAAGTTTATCATGAATATTTTTCTCTTTGAGATAGGTATCAAACTCAATTTTTGTTAGATTGGAAGCAGTTTGCCATTTTTCAAAAGAAAATTTATCATCCCAGGCATCAAAAATGCACCCACAGTTAAAGCCTGATTCTATTAAAGTAGCTGTGTTTTTGTCACCTCTAGCAATTACACATTCCATTAAACTCATATATGGGTTATGAAGTTTTAGGTAAACGTTCTTTTTAGGAAAAAACAGCTTTTTTAGCAATTTATGCTTCTCTAAAAGTTCTTCTATTGAAGCCATCTTTGCCCATTGTAGTGGTGTGTGGGGTTTGGGAATAAAATTTGAAAAAGAAAGGGTAATATGGGGATTTAAGTTTTTTGCCGTTTTAAGTATTTCTGTTACAAAACAATTTATTTCTTTAATATCTTTTTCATCTTCGTTGGGTAGTCCAATCATGAAATATAACTTTATGTTACGCCATCCCATAGAAAAAGCTGTCTCAATATCTTTTATAAGAGAGTCGAAATCTATATTTTTATTTAATGCTTTTTGTAATGAAGGGGACGTTTCTGGAGCTATTGTAAAACCTGTCTTTCGAAAACTGCTAATTTTTTCTGCTATTTGAGGTTTTATACTTCCAACTCGTAATGAAGGCAAAGAAAGAGCAATTTTATTTTTTGATGTATATTCATAAAAGTTATTAAAAAGGTTTTCAAAGCATGAAAAGTCTGTGATGCTTAGCGATGATGGTGAAAATTCATCAAAACCTGTTTCTTCAATAGCTCTTTTGAGAAAATTCAAAATGTTTTCTACATCCCGTTCTCTATAAGGTCTTCCAACCATTCCAGAAAAACAAAATCTGCAACCTCTTGTACAACCCCTTGCTACTTCCATTGATAATCTTTCGAAGGTACCTTCAACTATAGGGACGATGGGGATTGGTGGTTCGAACTTATTCAGATCTTTTACGAATATTCTTTTTATTCTGTCTTTTTCTGTATCATGGATTTGTGGGACAAAAACTCCTTCTAATTTTGATAGTTCTTTAAGTATTTTTATTTTATTATTTTTATTCTGGAGCACTATCTCGCTTATTGGTAATAAAATCTCTTCTCCATCACCAATAACAAAGGCATCAAAAAATGGTGCAAGTGGTAAAGGGTTATATGCTAAGGCACCACCACCAATGATTATAGGGAAAGAATGTTCTTTTCTTCTTATAGGCAAACCTGATAGCTGAAAAAACTTAAGAATATTTGTTACTGTTAGCTCATAAGGCAATGTTATACCAATGATATCAAAGGCTATCGGAGGCATTTTATTTTCAAGTGAAAGAGGGGGTATTTTTTCTTTTTCCATTATCTCAATTACATCTTGGGCAGGTATGTAAAACCTTTCAGCTAAAATATCTGGGTTTGCATTAAGAATTCGGTATAAGGTAACTATGCCTAAGTTTGAAATTCCAATTTCGTAAATATCAGGGAAAAGAAGTCCCCATTTTAATTTTACTTTAGACCAGTCTTTTTTTGTGCTGAGTATTTCTCCGCCAATATATCTTCCTGGTTTTTGACAGTGTTTAAGAACTTTATCTTCAAATGTTTCATATAGATTCATTGGCATTCATCTTAAGAGTTTTAATATTTTGTAGGCATCTAAATGCACTTTTTTCGTTATGCATTTCAAGGGTGACCCATTTTAAATTTGCTTTCAATTTTGAAAAAAAGAATTTAAAGGGGAAAGAACCATCACCAACAGGTAGATGTTGATCTAAATAACCTAAATTATCGTGCAAATGAAGGGAAATGATGTGTAAATTCATATTTTCTAACCAATTTTCTAAACTTGTTTTTGCAAAAATATTAAAATGGCCTGTATCAAAGCAATGTCCAAAGTACTTAGAGTTAAAATGCAATAGAAGTTTCTTTAGATATTCGAAATGCTCTTCAAAGATATTTTCAATAGCAAGATAAATTTTACAATCCTCAGCCTTCTTAATAATTGGCTCTAAATTTTTCTTGGCGCTATTAAACCACGAATCTTCCATAAGTCTGAAACGAAGAGGGTCGTAACCTGGATGTATTACAATGCCAGTTGCATTCAATATTCTTGCTAACTCAATAGTATGAAGCAGTCTTTTTTGAGTTACTTCAATGATTGCGCTATCTGATGCTGAAATGCTTATATCATTATAAGGTGCATGTACAGAAGGTTTAAGACCATTTTCTGTAAGTTTTTTTGATATATCTTCAATTTCTTTGTAGTTTATTTTGTCTAAATCATTTCCATTGAAATAGATTTCTGGTGAAATCTTATATTTAAGGAATTTATCTAAATATTTATTTCTTGCACTATATGGCATATGAACATTAGCTTTTTCCATAAGCAAGATCCTCCAGTAAAGATAAGTGTTTCGAGCTACCCAAGGCAATAAAAATATCGTTTGGCTCGATTAAATATGTTGGTTTTGGATTAAATTCCATTGTTTCATTCTGTTTTTTAACAGCTACAATAATAACGCCTGTCGTTTCTCGTATTTTGCTTTCAACAATAGTTTTGCCGCATAATGGTGAATTGGGTGTAATTAAAATTTCTTCCATCTTAAGTAGGGCCTCATCATTTTTAGTTGCACTAGTTGCAATTTCAATAAAATCAAGAACACTGGGTTTTAAAATAGCTAAGGCCATTCTTTCGCCACCAATTTTGTAGGGAGATATTACTTTATTTGCACCTGCTTTATACATTTTTAATTCCGAAGATTCTTCAGCTGCCCTTGAGATTATATATAAGTTTGGATTTAACTGTCTTGCAGTAAGAACTATAAAGACATTATCCGCATCTGATGAAACAACACTTACAAGAGCTTTAGCCCTCTCAATACCAGCTTCTTTTAAAACTTCTTCTCTTGATGAATCATCAATTAAATGGATAAACCCTTCAGTTTCTAATTTCAGAGCCAAATCCTTATTTTTCTCTATAACTACGAAAGGCAAGTTTTCACTTGCTAATTTTTTGCATATGTAATTTCCCATTCTGCCATATCCGCAAATGATATAATGGTTCTTTAGCTTTCGAAGCATTTTAAGCCTCCTTTTAAAAACCCAAACCTGTTTCAATTCACCTTCTATTACAATTGTTGTAATAACTGAATATCCATAAGCAACAGTTGAAACACCAAATAGAATAAGAAAAGATGTAAAAATCTTACCTGTAGAGTCTAATTCTCTAACTTCTCTAAAACCAACGGTAGAGACAGTAATGATTGTCATGTAGAAAGCATCTATTATATTTAGGTCTTCCAAATACATGTAACCTATCGTGCCTAATATAATTATTGAGAAAAGAAGCACGATGACAATTTTAAATTTTTTCAAAATGGAATTATATTCGTTTGTCATAATTCAAATTTTTATTTTATACTAAAACACATAAAAGTTAAACTACTGGTTTAAAATCATGAAAGTAATAACTGGAAAATTAAAAGGAAAGAGATTAAAAGGGCCTAAAGACATAAGACCTGTCACGTCAATGATAAAAGAGGCAATATTTGATACACTTTCATGGGTGGACTGGGAAGAAGCTTTTGTCCTTGATTTGTTTTGTGGTGTGGGAAACTTTGGGATTGAAGCAATCAGTAGGGGTGCCAAATATGTAGTTTTCATTGATAAAAGTAAAGATAGTGCAAATTTTGTTAAAAAAAATCTTGAAAATATTGAGTTTCATGGGAAAATTATTGTCTCTGATTTTAGAAAGGCCATTAAAAATCTTTTTAAAAAAAATGAAAAATTTAATATAATCTTTGCAGATCCACCATTTGATTTGTTGTTAGGGAATGAGATTATAAGGTGTTTAGAAAAATACGATATACTTGCACAAGGTGGTTTATTAGTACTTCGGATTAGAGATAAGGAAGAACTTAAAATAAACGATAGGTGGCAGTCAGAAAAAAGAAAATATGGGGATTCAGTAGTTTATTATTTAAAGAGGATTTAATATTATGAGAAAGATTTTAGTTATTGCATTAATACTTTTATCTACAAGCACATTTGCTAAAACTAAGGACTATGAACTTCAGCAGATGGTAAATGTTTTATACGATAGACTTATGTTGCTTTTTTCTTATGACAAATACAGGGATTTTTATGAAAACCATATCGATGCAAAAGAAGTAGATTATGAAAACTTTGAGAAATATATAAAAAATGCTGGTGTTAAAATTGCTGGTGGTTATGATAATAAGCTTATAGGTTGGGAAAAAAAAGGCAAAAAGATAATTATTACTTTGGAGCTCGTTTACAAAAACTTTGCTGATAAAAGAAAAAGAGTTCAAATATTTTGTAAGGAAGAAGCGGGAAAAATCAGCGTTCCTTTTAAAGAATTCAAAAAAATTTACTCTGTTAATTCAAAAAGGAGTAATAAAAAATGATAGCAGTTTATCCAGGTTCGTTTGACCCTATAACGAATGGACATGTTGATATAATACTCAGGAGCTGTGAAATTTTCTCAAAAGTTATTGTTGCAGTTGCTAATAATTCCGAAAAGAAAGGACTTTTTACACCAGAGGAAAGAGTAGAAATGATAAAGGAGGTATTTAAAGATAATCCCAAAATTGAGGTAGATTACTTTAATGGTTTGCTCGTTAAATACTTGAAAGAAAAAAAAGTAAAAGTGATAATAAGAGGCTTAAGAGCTGTTTCTGACTTTGAGTACGAATTTCAAATGGCATTGATGAATAAAAAATTATGGAAGGAACTAGAGACAGTTTTTATGATGAGCTCAGAAAATTATATGTATGTAAGCTCAAGAATTGTAAAAGAAATCTTTAGTCTAGGTGGTTGTGTGAAAGATTTAGTACCAGAATATGTAAGAAAAAAATTAGAAGAAAAGTTTAAAGAATTAAGGAGCTAATATGTTAAAGGGTATTACAAAAAGAGCATTATCAATCTCTCCATCTCCAACTCTTGCTTTAGATGCAAAAATAAAGAAAATGAGAAGCGAGGGCATACCTGTCATAAGCTTTGGTGTTGGTGAACCTGATTTTGACACACCAGAAAATATAAAAACAGCTGCTAAAAAAGCAATAGATGATGGCTTTACAAAATATACACCTGCTCAAGGTACAGAAAGTTTGAGAAAAACAATTTGCGATTTTTATCAAAAAAAATGTGGCATTGAATTAATGCCAAACAATATTGTTGTTTCAAATGGAGCAAAGCATTCACTGTTTAATATCGCAATGGCTTTGTTTGAAGAAGGCGATGAAGTAATAATTCCTGCGCCATATTGGGTATCCTATCCAGAGCAGGTAATATTAATGGGAGCAAAACCAGTAATAATTAATACAGGATTAAAGGAAAAATTCAAGATAACATCAGAACAATTAAAAAATGCAATAACAACAAAGACTAAGGCAGTAATATTGAATTCTCCGTCCAATCCAACAGGTATGGTATATTCAAAAGAAGAACTAGAGGAGTTATTAAAGGTAGTACTCGAAAAAGATATTTATTTGATTGCCGACGAGATATATGATGCTCTTGTATACGATAATGATAATTACGTAAGTGTATTAGAAATTGCAAAACACAACAAAACACTACTGGAAAAAATAATTGTAGTAAATGGGGTTTCAAAAACATATGCTATGACAGGTTGGAGGATAGGTTATACAATTTCTGATTCAAGAATTGCTAAATTTATCTCTGATATGCAAAGCCAAAGTACATCAAATCCTTGTTCAATTTCACAGAAGGCAGCTGAAGAAGCCCTTTCTGGCTCACAAGATTCTGTGAAATTGATGCTAAAAGAGTTTAGAAAAAGAAGAGATTTAATATCAAGTTTATTAGACGAGATAAAAGAGGTAAACTATATAAAACCTCAAGGTAGCTTTTACATATTTCCAAATTTTACAGCTTATACTGGTAAATCTTTTAATGGCATTCATATCCAGAGTACCTTAAAATTGTGTGAGTATCTACTTGAAGAAGCAAAGATAGGTGCTGTGCCAGGTGAAGCTTTTGGAGCACCTGGATATATTAGATTTTCATTTGCTACATCAGAAGAAAATATCATAGAAGGCATGCATAGACTAAAAGATGCTCTTGAAAAATTAAAGTAAACTACTAACAGAGATAATCAAAGCAAACTACAGATAGTTGACTGAATAAAAATGTTGAAATCGTATTTAACCAATATTTAAAAGTAGTTAAATTAGTACATCCAAAACCTTTCTTTAAGTACCTAATAAAAAACACAAAATCCCCTTCTATATGAGCTCTAAATTCCTCAGCTTCCTTTTTTTATTCTTTTATATCAAATACTTATAAGCCATCTTGAGGTAAAAATCCTATTTTTCAAGAGGAACAAAAAACTATTACACAATTTTAATGTCAAAGTGCCAAAAATAACAATTTGTTAGAAACTTAGCATTAAAAAATTAACTTTAACTAATGAGCCCTTCTTTATTTTCCCATCACTTATTTTTATCAATTTATTATATTAATTTTCCTTTTCTTGTCAAAATCTATTCAACAATCCAAATTGTAATATCTTTTGCTATCCGTATAAGTTTGTCCGCTGTGCTTCCTATCAGGTATTCACTAACTATACTATCACCTTTTCTTCCAACTATTATTGTTTCGGCTTTAATTTCTTTAGCTTTGTTAAGAATTGTTTTTGCATAATCATCTATTTCTTCTACTGCTTCAAAGTTAATTTTGGGTTTATCCCCTTTGATTTCATTAATTTTGTTTTCTATCTGGTTTTTTATCTGCTCAACTATTTTTTCAGATTCTATCTTACACTTTTTTTTGTCTCTTTTTAGTTGTTCTATTTTTTGCAGCAGTAAGTCTTTGTCTGTCTCTTCTGTTAGTAAATCATTGAAAATACAACAGGGTTTCTTGATATGAAAGAAATGTAAATCGGCCTCGGAGTTGTTTGAAAATATTTTTACAACATAATTTAGAATTTTTGTGAGATAAGGTGAATTGTCAACAGCTACAAGTATTTTCATGTTTTACTCCTTTAGTTAAATCCATGAACGTTTCCATCTAAAGTAGTCTGATATGATTTTTTTGTGGTCAAATACAATATTTTCTGGTAAGGTTTCTTTAGTAAATATTTGTGCATTTTTGGCATCGTCTCCTGCCTTTATATATTCTCCTCTTGCTGTGGCTACATAAACGATACTTACAGTGTGAAATCTTGGGTCTCTATCAGGGGAAGAATATACACCAAAAAGGTATAGGTTAGCAGGCTCTAAATTGGTCTCTTCTATTGCTTCTCGTTTTGCTGCAGATTCCACAGTTTCTCCATATTCTACAAAACCGCCAGGTAATGCCCAGCCGTATGGCTCGTTTTTTCTTTCTATGAGGAGTATACCATTATCAATTTCAAATATAATGTCTACCGTTAATAATGGGTTTCTTGGCTTTATTTCTTTTTCACAATAAGGGCATTTCATATTTATCCTCACTTATTTGGTATAATGAGTACGGGTATTTTTGAGTGTCTTATTACATATCTTGAATTGCTACCAAGTAGAAGTCTTGCAGTAAGTCCCATCCCTCTTGTGCCCATAAGAATAAGGGTAAATTTGTTAGATTGTGTATAATCAACAATTTCAAGAGAGGGTTTGCCATGTAAAACTTCTGTTGTGGTATTTTCTACGCCTATTTGTTGTTTTATGTTTTCTAATCTGTTATGGGAGATGGCATCGATTTCTTCAATATTAAATTCTATTGGTTGTTCAAGTAATATTGGTTCTTGAACATATATAATTGTTAGTTTGTTTATTAGAGCTTTATTTTGTTTTAGAAATTTTATGCATGTTTTGCTTTCTTCAGAAAAATCGGTAGTGAAGAGGACACTATCAAAAAGATGCTCTAATTTTGTTGTACAGTTTCTTGCTTTTTTTGTTGTATCATACTCAGACATTTTGATTACTAAAATGGGCATGTTAGCTTGTTCTATTAATTCTGCAGTCACGCTACCTAATATTATTTCTCCAGCTATGCTTCTTCCATGAGAACCTATAAGTATTAATGAAACTTTATTTGTTTCTGCTGACTCTATAATTTCTTTCCAAGGGGTACCAGTTCTTAAATCGATGTTTACTGTAAATCCAGCTTCTACGAGTTTTTCTGCCTGCTTTTCAAGTAGCATTTTTGTTTCTGTAACTGTATTTTCTGGAACATTTAATGCATATTTTAAATCGATTACGTGTAGTAAAACTATTTCATCTGTACCGAAATTTCTAAAAGGTTTAATGCATTCTATCAAGTTATAAGATGTTGCTGATAAATCTGTTGGTACTAGTATTTTTTTTAGCATAATCACACCCTCATATAAAAAATTTCTAAAGAAATTATATCATACATCGGTAATTAAACAAGTTGCCAAAAAAACAAAGCTAAAAAAATCTTGACTTGAGACTAAAGCTATGTTAGAAATAAGATAAAATTTATCTCTATTATAAATTTTTAATTTTTTTGAAAATTTTTGAAAGGAGGTTGGGAATATGAAAAAGTATTTCTACACAGTACTACTTTTATTTGTATTTTCTAGGGTTAGTTTTGCTATTGATGCGAAAATTAAAGAAGTTTTTCCTTTTTTCCCATCATTGCTAACTACTGAAACTGGGCAGAAAGTAAGTTCTTCTGATTTTGAGTCTCCATCAATTTGTATGGGGTGTCATCCTGACATTTATAATCAGTGGAAAGGGTCTATGCATTCTAATGCATTTAAAGATCCCGTCTTTCAGGCTTTATGGGCACTTGCTGAAAAAGAAGTAGGACCGGAGATGAGAAATCTATGCGGTGGTTGTCATACCGCTATAGGTACTGTATCTCAAGAGGTAAAAGTAGAGAATGGTAAATTTGTTGCCAGTGAAGTTGCTATGGAAGGAGTTAGCTGTGATTTATGCCATACTATTTCTGCAACAAGGATACATATATCTCCAACTGGCCTTCCACAAAATGCTTCTTTTGTTGTAAGTCCAGGAGATGTGAAAAGAGGACCTTATAAAGATTCTAAATCCCCATACCATAAGAGTGAGTATTCTGAGCTGCATACAAAGTCTGAATTTTGTGGTAGCTGTCATAATGTATTCCATCCAGTAAGTAACTTCCATATCGAAAATACTTTTACAGAGTGGAAATTTTCTATTTATGCTCAAAAGGGCATTCAATGTCAGGATTGTCATATGGTTCCCGTTGAAGTTGCGGTGCAAACAGCAAAAACACTTAAAAAACCTGAAAAGTTATCGGGAAAACCATGTAATATAGGTCCTATGCGAGATTTTATGTATACTCATGAGTTTATTGGTGGTAATGCAGTAATTACTAAAATTATGGGAGCTGATAAACATTCTGAGATGGCTATAAAAAGACTTCAGAATGCAGCAAGTTTAGATGTGAAATTTAATGTTGGTAAGAAGGGTGAACTATCAGAGATTGTTATTAAAGTTAAAAATGAAACAGCAGGACATAATTTGCCAACAAGTTTGACGGAAGTTAGAGAAATGTGGCTTGAGGTTACAGTTACTGATGATAAAGGTAAAGTTATTTATAAATCAGGTGGTTTAGATAAAGATGGTAATGTTGATCCATCTGCAGAAATGTTTAATGCTTATGCTGTTGATGAAAAAGGGCATCATACAGTTAAACCATGGGAGATCGCAAGGTTTGAATACAATAATACTATACCACCTAAAGGGTCAAAAACATTGAAGTATACTATTTTGACACCAAAAAATACAAAGAAGTTAAAGGTTGATGTAAAACTTAATTATCGCTCTTACCCACAAGCTGTTGCAAACTTACTTTTAGGGGCTAATGCACCTAAAATTCCTACGATTTTGATGACACAAAAAACTTTGGATGTAGAACTTAAATAAAACTTTGGGGGCTTTTAAAAGCCCCCTTATTTGTTGAATATGCCAATACTCTGGACTGAAGATTTAGAAACGATAATTGACGCTATTGATAGTCAACACAAGAAGATTATATGAATTGTCAATGTACTTTTTGATGGGTGTAAAAGTGATAATGGGACTGAAGTAGTTAAGAAAGTCGTCTTTTTTCTTGATGACTATGTAAAAAAACACTTAGATATGGAAGAAAGGTATATGAAGATGTACAATTGCCCTGACTATATTTTACATAGATATC
>Ga0272449_1001739_pt1 | contig 21674 bp, 24 predicted proteins | sample YNPCB0241_FD_198679 | JGI IMG/M metagenome (GOLD analysis project Ga0272449, IMG submission 198679) | Hot spring sediment microbial communities from Yellowstone National Park, WY, United States - YNP-CB-024-1 | ecosystem: Environmental > Aquatic > Thermal springs > Hot (42-90C) > Sediment... | reverse complement strand
GATCATCTTAAAGGAAAGATTTTAAGAATTACTCATATGGGTAACCAGTCTATCTTTGATCTTTTAATAGCCCTTTCAGCTTTAGAAATAGGATTGAACCTTTTTGGATATAAAGTTCTCCTTGGTAAAGGAATAAAATCCGCTGAAGAAGTAATTTTAAATTATATAAAGGAAGAATATTTATAAAAAATTCTTTAAAAGGAGTGGGAAATGAAAGTTTTAATTTCAGATCCTATTTCAGAAGAGGGAATAGAAATCTTAAAAAATGCAGGCTTAGAAGTTGTTTATAAGCCCGGTCTTCCTTATGAAGAATTATTAGAAATAATTCCTCAATTTGATGCACTTATTATAAGAAGTGCAACCAAAGTAACTAAGGAAGTAATTGAAAGGGCGAAGAATTTAAAAGTTATAGGAAGAGCAGGAACAGGGCTTGACAATGTAGATTTACAAGCTGCAAACGAAAAGGGCATTGTAGTTATGAATGTCCCAGGAGGAAATACCTTATCTGCAGCAGAACACACTTTAGCTTTGCTTTTCGCAATTGCAAGGAATATTCCTCAAGCTGTAATTTATTTAAAAGAGGGAAAATGGGAAAAAAAGAAGTTCATGGGGGTGGAACTTAATAATAAAGTTTTAGGAATTATCGGTTTAGGAAGAATAGGAAGTATTGTTGCAGATAGAGCCCTTGGAATGAAAATGAAAGTAATAGCTTATGATCCTTTTGTTTCTCCAGAAGCAGCAGAGAAAAAAGGAGTAGAACTTGTAAGTTTGGAAGAATTATATAGAAGATCAGATTTTATAACTATTCATACACCCTTAACTAAAGAAACCTATCATCTTATAGATGAAAAAGCCTTTTCTATGATGAAGGATGGGGTTTACATTATAAATTGTGCAAGAGGAGGAATCATAGATGAGGAAGCACTTTATAAGGCTATGGTTTCAGGAAAGGTTGCAGGAGCAGCTCTTGATGTTTTTGAGAAAGAACCAGTGGATCCCAATCATCCCTTACTTTCTTTAGAAAATTTTATTGGAACCCCCCATCTTGGAGCCTCAACCATAGAAGCTCAAAAGATAGTTGCCATAGAAATAGCAAACCAATTAGTTGACTATCTTCTCAAGGGAATAATAAGGAATGCAGTGAATGTTCCTTCTTTACCACCAGAGATTTTAAAAATCATTACACCTATACTAACTCTTGCAGAAAAAGTCGGTTTGCTTTCTGCCCAAATTGCAGAGGGAGCTATTCAAGAAGTGGAAATTACTTACAAAGGTGAAATCTCCCATCTGGATGTTAAACCTATAACCCTTGCTTTTGTTAAGGGACTTCTTTCTCCATTTTTAAAAGAAGATGTTAATTATGTTAATGCCCTTATAAGAGCAAAAGAAAGAGGTATAAAAATAATAGAATCTAAAACAGAAATTTCAGAAGATTTTACCTCCCTTATAAGTGCTAAAGTGAAACATACTCAAGGTTATACAGTTGTTGAAGGAACTATTTTTGGTAAGAAAGAACCTCGTATAGTTAGAATTAATGGATTTAGACTTGATGCTTTACCAGAAGGACATATGCTTTATATTTTTAATGAGGATAGACCAGGAGTAATAGGAAAAATAGGAACTATTCTTGGCAATCACAATTTAAATATCTCAAGAATGCATGTAGGACAAGACCCTATGAGAAAAACAAATGTAATACTTCTTAGTTTAGATCAACCTCCTACAACAGAAGCCTTAAAGGAATTAAGTGAACTCTCTACAGTTTATTTAGTAAAACCTTTAGAACTTTAATAAATTATGGATAAACCCAATTTAAGAAATTACCAATTGGAAGAATTAAAAAATTTAATGGAAATTATTGGAGAAACTTCCTATAGAGGAGAGCAGATTTTTCACTGGATTACCTGTAAAAATGCCATAAACTTCGAAGAAATGACAGATCTTCCTAAGAGCCTAAGAACAAAGCTTTCCGAAAAATTTTCTCTTGAACTTCCAGAAATAATTGAAAGAGAAGAAGATATAGATGGAACGATTAAATTTGCTTTAAAACTAAAAGACAATAATCTAATTGAAACAGTTATAATTCCAGAAAGAGATCATTATACCCTTTGTGTCTCAACTCAACTAGGATGTCCCATAGGTTGTAAGTTTTGTGTTACAGGGAAACTTGGTTTTAAGAGAAATTTAGAAGTCTATGAAATAATTTCTCAGGTTGTTATTGCAAGAAGATATTTAAAAGAAAAGGGAGAAAAGCTACCTTTAAGAAATATAGTTTTTATGGGAATGGGAGAACCACTTTTAAATTTGAAAAATCTTATAAAAGCTTTAAAAATACTTGCCCATCCTAAGGGATTTAATTATTCCAGAAAAAGGCTTACAGTTTCAACTGTAGGACTTTTAAAGGAAATGGAGATACTTGCTAAGGAGTTTCCTACCGCCCTGGCACTATCTCTTCATGCTCCTACAGATGAAATTAGGGGGAAAATTATTCCTATAGCTAAAAAATATTCTGTTGAAGAGCTTATTTTAGCTTGTAAAAAATTTCCTCGCATTAAAAATAGCAGAACCACTGTAGAATATGTAATAATAAAGGATGTAAATGATAATTTGGAGTCTGCAAAAAAATTAGCAGATCTCTTAAAGGGATATCCTTTTAAAGTAAATCTTATTCCTTTTAATCCTCACCCTGAAATTCCTTTTGAAAGACCCTCTCAAGAGGTAGTAGAAAGATTTCAAAAATATCTTCTTTCAAAGGGAATATTAACTACTGTAAGAAAAAGTAAGGGTCTTGGGATTGATGCTGCTTGTGGACAACTGGGTGCAAAAACTTTAAAATCTTTAACTCCAGACTCCATTAATAAAAAAACCGCAGTTGGGACAGGTTAAATCAGGTTTGAGATCTATCTTTAAAACTCTAAAACCGTATCTTTCAATAATTAAATGATTACATTTTGGGCAATAGGTATTTTCATATTGATTTCCAGGAACATTTCCTATATAGATATAATAAAGCCCAACTTCTTTTCCAATATAATAAGCCTTTAATAAAGTTTCTTCAGGAGTAAAGGATTTATCTAAGAGTTGATAATGGGGAAAGAAGCGAGAAATATGCCAGGGAACATCAGGACCAAGCTCAGTTTTTATAAAATTTGCAAGTTCCCTTAATTCAGCTGGATCATCATTTTCTTCCGGAATAACAAGAGTGGTAATTTCTACCCATATACCTTGGCTTTTTAAATATTTTAAGTTATCTAAAACAGGCTGTAGTTTAGCCTTACAAAATTTTTTATAAAATTCCTCTCTAAAAGCCTTTAAATCTACATTTATTCCATGAAGATAGGGTTTAATATAATCTATAGCTTCTTTTGTCATATAACCATTAGAAACAAAAACATTTTTTAATCCTTCCTTTTCTGCTAATTTGGCACAGTCATAGGCAAATTCAAAAAAGATAGTAGGTTCAGTGTAAGTATAGGAAATACTTTTTGCTCTTTGGGCTTTAGCTATTTTTACGATATCTTTTGGTGAGGTTAATTTTCCAGAAATGTTTCCGTAAATATGAGGATATTGAGAAATTTCAAAATTTTGACAAAAACTACAGCGAAAATTACAACCTACAGTTGCTATAGAATAGCTCCATGAGCCTGGTAAAAAATGATAAAGCGGTTTTTTTTCTATAGGATCTAAGTGTTCTGCAATTATCTTTCCATAAACTAAGGAAAAAAGAACTCCTTCTTCATTTTTTCTAACTCCGCAAATCCCTATATGATTGGGATAAATAACACAATGATGATTACATAAATTGCATTTTACCTTTTTATCTTCCAAACGTTCATATAAAAGAGCTTCTCTCATATTTAATTATTTTAAGACACTTTTTAATTCTTATCAATTCTTTTTAGAAAATTTTTTACCTCTTCGGTATAATCACCTTTACGTGATTTATAAATATAAAGAGGTGGAAGAATCCTTATCTCTTCCTTAGCTTCTTTAACTGCACATAAAAGAACAAGTTTTGCCTCTGAACCAGGATAGGAATAAACCAATCTTAAAAGCTTTGGTTCAAGTCTGTGGTTTTTAAGAAGATCTATTAATTCTGCAAGTCTTAAAGCTGTAAAAATTAAATAAAATTTACCTCTGTTTTTTAAAAGATAGTTTACCTTTTTTAAAAATTCATTAAGATCACACTCTATATCTCTTCTTGTAATATTTTCAATTTCATAAGGACTTTTTCTTCCAGCTTCACTTTTGAAATAGGGAGGATTAGAAAAAACTACATCAAAATTACCAGGTTTAAAAGGTGGATTTCTTATATCTCCTTTAATTACAAATAGCCTTTCTTGAAGTTTATTTTCAAGAATATTTTTTTTAAGGCATTCTATATAAAGTGTTTCAAGCTCTAAGGCAAAAATTTTTGCATGAGAAAATTTCTTTAAAGCAATAAGTGAAATAATACCAGATCCTGCCCCAACTTCTAAAACCATATCCTTTGGTTTTAGACCTAAAAAATGGGCTAATAAAATAGAATCTATACCAAATCTAAAACCCCTTTCAGGCTGATAAACAATTATAGAACCTTCTAAAAAAGGAGTAGGAACTAACTGCATAGCTTTTCCCATAAATAATAAACCACTTGATTATGAAGAAGTTTTCCTTTAAAGGTTAAAAATATTCTTCCCTTTTCTTTTTTTATTAAGTTTTCTCTTATTAAAGTATCTAAAGCATTTTTTGGCAAATAATAATTATATTTTCTTTTTAATTCTTTTAAACTTATACCTTCTTTTAATCTTAATCCCATAAATATATATTCCTTTGCTAACTCATAAGGATTAAGATTTTCAACTATTTTTAAGGGAAGTTTTTTTTCTTTTAAAAGGGAATTTAAATAATAATTTAAATTTCTTGGATTTTCCCATCTTAGATTTTCTATTCTTGAGGTAGCAGAGGGACCTAATCCTAAGTAGGGTTTAAGTTTCCAATAAAGAAGATTGTGCTTGCATTCATAATTAGGTATAGCATAGTTAGAAATTTCATATCTTTCATATCCCTTTTTTTCTAAGGTTTCTTCAATTGTTTTGTAAAGATTCATTAACTTTTCGTCCTTTATCCAATATTTTTTTCCTTTAAAAATTTGATAAAAGGGTGTTCCCTTTTCTAAGGTTAATTCGTAAAAAGATAAATGGGGAGGTTTAAAATTTAAGGCTTTTAATATTTCCCTTTCAAGGGTTTTTTCTCCTTGTCCTTTCCATCCAAATATAAAATCTAAAGAAAAATTTTTGAAACCACTTTTTTTGATGAATCCTAAGGCTTTAAAAATATTTTTTTGAGTATGGAGTCTTCCCAAAAATTTTAGCCCCCTTGAAGAAAAACTTTGTACTCCTAAGCTTATACGATTAAACCCTATTTCATAAAAAGCTTTTGTTTTTTCTAAAGTAAGTGTTTCAGGATTTGCCTCTAAGGTTAATTCTTTGGGAGAAAATTTAAAATTCTTGGTTAAAAAATTGAAAAGGTCTTCATAAAAATAAGGGGAAAGAAGAGAAGGGGTTCCACCACCTGCATAAAAAGTGATAAAAGAAAGAGCTTTTATTTCAAATCTTTCTTCTAAAAAGTCTTTTAAAAGTTTTAATTCTTCCTTTAAAGCTTTTAAAAATTTATTTTCTAAATATTTTGTAATCTTTTTCTCGATAGAATAAAAATCACAATAGGGGCACTTTTTTAAACAAAAGGGCACATGAAGGTATAATCCTAAATTTACTTTTTTCATTAAGGTTTCTTCAAATTTATTAAAAAGATTTTAAAATTATTTAGATGAGAATTTTCTGGAAATATCATTTTAGAGAATACACTTTTTATACTTTTTCTTTTTTTATAATATTTAGTGCTATTATAACCCTCGTTCAAGGAATAATCAAATTGCAAGATTTTTTAAATTTTAATCCACCTTTTAAGGTAATCTTTCAACTTTTTATCCTTGTCTTTTTTCAGCTTCTATCTTTTATTTATAGTTTATCAGTCTTTATGGGGGTTCTTTTTGCTATTCATAGGCTAAAATATGAGAAGGAAGTGCTTGCCTTTTGTTCTTTAGGTTTTTCCTTAAAGGATTTTATAAAACCCCTTCTTATTTTTTCTTTAATTAGTTTAATAATAACCTTTTTAGCCCATTTTTTTCTTTCTCCTTGGTCTAAAAGAAGGGTAAAGGAGATTCAGATAGAACTTGTTAAAGCTCAAGCAGAAAAATCTTTTCCTGAAAAAAGACCTATAGCCTTAGGAAAAGATTATTCCCTTTATGTGAGAAAATCAGATTTAAAAGATAAAGCCCATTATTTTAAGAATATATTTCTTCTAAAAAGAGAAAAAGAAGGTAAAAAGGGTTTTTTCATTGCTCAAGAAGGAAGTTATTCTCCCAAAGAGAACATATTTATTTTAATTAAAGGATGGGGGATCTTTAGAGATCCTCAAAATAATATAGAGGTTTTAAAATTTGGAGATTATAAATTTAAGTTAGATACAAAAACCTTTGAAGAAGAAAAGCTTTATTTCAAAAGAGGGGAAAAGAGTTTTTCAGAATTAAAAGAGGAAATAGAAAAACTTAAACCAGGAACTTCAAGCTATTTTAAATATTTTAATGAATATTATCAAAGATTTTTCTTTCCCCTCTCAGTTTTATTTTTAGCTTTTCAAGCTTTTTTTCTTAGTATTTATCTTAAAACCTCTTATAGATTTTTGCTCTTTTTTATAGGAATTACAGCCTTTCTGATATTTTTTATTTTTTATAATTTTTTTTCTTCCTTAGGGGAAAATGGGAAAATTTTTCCTTTGTGGAGTTTCGCTATATTTTATTTTTTAATTAGTATTTTACTTATTTTTCAATATGTGGGATTAAAAAGAAGAAGGGAATTATATTTATGAAGATTTATAAAAGATACCTTTTAGCTGACCTTATAAAGATAAATTTACTTTTATTTTTTATTTTTTCTTCCTTTTATTTTTTAGTTGATTTTTTTGATAAATTAGGAGAATTTTTAGCTTTTAAAAAACCCTTTTACCTTTTTTTGACTTATATTTTTTGGAAATCCTTAGCCAATTTATATGAATTTTTTCCCTTTGCCTGTGGATTATCAGGAATAATTTTATTTCTTTGGTTAACAAGAACAGGGGAATTACTTGGTTTTTTATCTCTCGGATTTTCAAAAAAAGAACTAATAACTCTCATAGGGAAGGGAATTTTTCTTTTTTCTTTATTGTTAGGATCAGCAATAAGCATACTTTTTCCCAAAGCAGCCTTCTTTAGTCTTTATACTTGGGACTATAGAATAGCTGAGAAAAGAGAACAATATTTAGTGTTTAACGAGCAAATTTTTATTAGGGGTCCTGATTTTTATCTTATAGCTAAGCCTTTAGAACCAAGAGGTGAATATTTACAAGACATACTTCTTGTTTTCATAAATAAAGAAGAGCTAAAAAAAATTATATGGGCTAAGGAGGGATTTTATAAATCTGAAAAATGGTTTCTAAAAGAGGTTATTACTCAAGAAGAGAATAAAAACTTTTCTCCTGAGTTTTTTAAAAATTTATCCACTAATCTTTCTATAAAGCCAGAAACTTTAGTAATGGTAGAAAAGCCTTTAAAATTTTTGTCTCTAAAAGAGCTATTTGAAAGATATAAATTTTTAAAAATGGTTAAAAGACCTTATAAAGAAGAGGTTGCAGAAATATTTTTAAAAGTGATTTATATTTTTTTGCCTCTTTTTTTAGGGTTTTTTCCAACCATGGTTTTTGTAAAAAATTATACACCCTCTCAAGTAATAAGTCCCTTTTTAAAAGGGTTAATTTGGTATTTTGTCCTATTGACTTCCTATTTATTTTTACAAACCCTTTTAAGGAAAGGTATATTTGTTGCAGGAATTTTATTATCTTTTTTGGTATTTATTAGTTTTTTCTCTTGTTTTTTTAAGAAAATCTGGTAAAAAAGTAGGAAAAAATTTTTAGCAAGGAGGTTATCTATGTCTATAGAAGAAAAAGTTATTGAGATTATTTCTCAAAAATTAAACCTTTCAAAAGATCAGATTAAACCTGAAGCATCATTTGTAGATGATTTAGGAGCAGACTCCCTTGATCTTGTTGAACTTGTTATGGCTATGGAAGAGGCTTTTGGAATGGAGGTTCCTGATGAAGAAGCTGAAAAGTTAAGAACAGTTAAGGATGTTATAGAATATATAAAAGCCAAAACAGGGGAACAATAATTTAGGAGTAAAGTTGTGAAAAGAAGAGTAGTTGTAACAGGTCTTGGTGCAGTAACTCCTCTTGGAATAGGTGTTGAGGAAACTTGGAAAAATATTAAAGCTGGTAAATCTGGGATAGGGAAAATTACCAAGTTTGATGCCTCAACTTTACCAAGTCAAATTGCAGGTGAGGTAAAGAATTTCAAGCCTGAAGAATTTATGCCTGCTAAACTTGTTTCTCGTATAGATACTTTTATCCAATATGCTATAGCAGGAGCAAGAATGGCATTAGAAGATGCAAAGTTACCTTTAGAAGATCTTGGAGATGAGGTTGGAGTTATTATAGGTGTTGGAATGGGAGGAGTTGGACTTATTGAACATTATACAAGAGTTTTTGATGAAAAGGGTTATAAAAGAGTTAGTCCATTCTTTATACCTATGATTATTCCTAATATGGCTGCTGGTCAGGTAGCTATTTTATTTGGGGCAAAAGGTCCCAATAGTGCAGTATGTACTGCTTGTGCAGCTGGAAATCATGCCATAGGAGAAGCATTTAGAATAATAAGAGAAGGCAAAGCAAAAGTGATGATTTGTGGAGGGACAGAAAGTATTATAACTCCCCTTTGTATAGCTGGATTTTCAGTTATGAAAGCTTTATCTACAAGAAATGAAGAGCCTGAAAAAGCATCTCGCCCCTTTGATGCTCAAAGAGATGGTTTTGTAGTAGCAGAAGGTTGTGGAATATTGATTTTAGAAGATTTAGAACATGCTCAAAAGAGAGGAGCTAAAATATATGCAGAATTAATTGGATATGGTTTTAATTCAGATGCCTATCACATGACAGCCCCACCTCCCAATGGTGAAGGTGCTGCAAAATGTATGGAATTAGCTCTTCAAGATGCAGGTATTGAACCTTCTCAAGTAGATTATATAAATGCCCATGGAACAAGTACCCCTCTCAATGATGTAGCTGAGACAAGGGCTATAAAGAGTATTTTTAAGGAACATGCCTATAAATTAATGGTTTCTTCAACTAAATCAATGACTGGGCATTTACTTGGAGGAGCAGGTGGTTTAGAAGCAGTAATAACTGTTCTTGCTCTTTATGAAGGAATAGTTCCTCCTACTATAAATTTAGAAAACCCTGATCCAGAATGTGATCTTGATTATGTCCCTAATTATGCTCGCCGTGCAGATATAAAAATAGCCCTTTCTAATGCCTTTGGTTTTGGTGGTAATAATGCTTGCTTGGTTTTCAAAAAATGGGAAAATCAATAGTAATAGCCTCAGATCACGCAGGCTATTTCCTTAAAGAAAAAATAAAAGAATTTTTAAAAAAAGAAAATTATGAAGTTATAGATGTAGGTTGTTTTTCTCCTGAATCTGTAGATTACCCTGAATATGGAGCAAAGGCTGTAGAAAAATTTCTTAATAAGGAAGCTGACTTAGGGATTCTTATTTGCGGAACAGGGATTGGAATGAGTATCTTTGCTAATAGATTTCCTAGGATAAGAGCAGCCCTTTGCCATGAACCTTTTTCTGCTAAAATGGCAAGACTTCACAATAACGCTAATATCCTTGTTCTTGGAGGAAGACTTATAGGTGAGGGTATGGCAATAGAAATTGTAAAAACCTTTTTAGAAACACCCTTTGAAGGAGGAAGACACGAAAGAAGAATTAATCTTATAGAAGAACTTGCGAAAAATAAATGGATCTTATAGGAATAGGAATCGACTTAGTTTATATTCCAAGAATTCAAAGATTGCTTAATCAATATGGAGAAAGATTTTTAAAAAAAATATTTTCAGAAGAAGAAATAGAATATTCTCTTAAAAGAAAAAATACTGCCTTTCATCTTGCATCTTCTTTTGCCTCAAAAGAGGCTTTTTTTAAAGCTGTAGGTGGATATAGTCCCTTTTCTTTTAAAGAAATAATTTTAAAAAGAGATTTTGAGAAAGGAACGCCTTTTTTAGAACTTAAAAGAAAAGCCGAAGAAATATTTAAAAAAAGAGGTGGTAAAAAAATTTTGCTTGCCCTATCTCATGAAAATGAATATACTATAAGTGTAGTTGTAATTTTAGGAAAATTAAAATAAAAGCAAGTATTACAAAAGGCTATCATGAAAGTTGTCACTGGTTCTGAAATGAAGGAACTTGATAAATTTGTAATTAGTTTTCTTGGTATTCCTGCAGAGATTTTAATGGAAAGAGCTGGTTTAGGAGTAGCAGAAAATATTCTAAATTATTTCCCCTTAGAAAGATATAAGAAGGTTTTAATTGTTTGTGGACCAGGAAATAATGGTGGAGATGGAATGGTTTGTGCCCGTTATCTTTGGGATAAAGACTATGAAGTGAAAGTGGTTTTACTTAGTGATAAAGAAAAATATAAAGGAGAAGCTCTAACTAATTTAAAAATTCTTGAAAAACTAAATTTTTCTTTAGAAAAACCTGAAAATATTTTTGCTTTTAAAGATTTACTTTATTTTTATTCTCCTCAAATTATTGTAGATGCTATTTTTGGCACAGGTCTTAAAAGAGTAATAGAGGGATTTTTTAAGGAAATAATAGAGGAAATAAATGCTTATAAAATAAAAAAAGAAGCCAAAGTTGTGGCAGTTGATATACCTTCTGGAGTATGTTCTGAGACTGGACAAATCTTAGGAACTGCAGTAAAGGCTGATTTAACAGTAACTTTTGAACTTCCTAAGGTAGGGCATTTTTTTTATCCTGGAAAAGAGTATACAGGAAAGCTTGAAATTGTGCCTATTGGTTTCCCAAAAAAAATTATTGAAGAAAAGGCTCCTCAAAGAGAATATTTAGATTTTAATTGGGCTAAAAAGGTTTTAAAACCAAGAAAAGGTTATACCCATAAAGGAACCTTTGGGCATGTGCTTATTTTAGCAGGAAGTAGAGGGAAAAGTGGAGCAGGAGCTCTTTGTGCCCTTGGTAGTTTAAAAGGTGGTGCAGGACTTGTAACTCTTGCTTCTACTAAAACTCTTCAAAACATATATTGTTCCTTAATTCCTGAAATTTTAACTGCAGGCTTTGAAGAAAATGATAAAGGTGAAATATCTTATAAAAATCTAAAAGACCTTTTAGAATTAGCTAAAAATAAAAGTGTATTAGTTATAGGTCCTGGTTTGGGATTGAGTGAAGAAATTAAAAAACTCTTTTTTGAATTAATATCTGAGTTAAATATCCCCTTAGTTATTGATGCTGATGCCTTAACTCATCTTTCAGAAAATCCTGAGATTTTAAAAAATTATAAAGCACCTAAAATTTTAACCCCTCATCCTGGAGAAGCAGTAAGACTTTTAAAAATTCCTAAAGAGGAAATTATGAAAGATCGTTTAGGTTCTGCTAAAAAGCTTTCTGAAATAACAGATTCAATAGTGGTTTTAAAGGGACCTCACAGTATTATATATTCTCCTGATGGAAGATGTGGTATATCTTCTATAGATGAACCTGGTCTTTCTCAGGGAGGTCAGGGAGATATTTTATCAGGTCTTATAGGAGCTTTTATAGCACAAAAATATGAACTTTTCATAGCAACCTCTTTTGCAGTTTATTTACATGGATCTGCAGGAAGATATTTGAGCAAAAATTTAGGACCCTTTGGCTATACCGCTACAGATGTAGCAGAAACTATACCAAAAATTTTAAAGGAGCTAAGTAATGATAGACCTTAGAAGATATCCAAGATGTTTAACTAAGCTTCGTGCCTTTTTTCCTCAGGAAGATAATCCTTATGAAGTTCAAAATATTTCCTACAAAGGATGTTTTATAAAAACAGATAAGAAAATTCCCATTGAAAAACTCGTTTATTTTGAAGTAGAAATCCCAGATGTTGGAGTTGTGCCTATTTATGGAGTAGTTATCCATCACGGTACTCCTGAAAACCCTGGGCTTGGTATAGAAATAATTGATATAGATAAAAATATGCGTTCTGTATGGAACTATTATTTAAAGGCACTTCTTTATATAGAAGAAGCTAAAAAAGCCTATCAAACCGCTCTTAAAGAAATTGGAAAAGAAGAAGTTTCAGAAAAAACTTCTACAGAAGAAAAAATAGAGGAATAACTTAAAAGATCTAAAATGAAATTTATTATTTTTGTTTTTGGTCTTTGCATAGGTAGTTTTTTAAATGTAGTAATTTATAGGTGGAGCAAAGGTTTATCTATTAAAAAGCCCTTATTTTCTTTTTGCCCCTATTGCGGAAAGACCCTCAAATGGTATCATAATATCCCGCTTTTATCCTATCTAATTTTAAAAGGAAAATGTGCTTATTGTAAAGCTCCCATTTCTATTATTTATCCCTTAGTAGAAATTTTGACTGCAATTTTTTTACTTTTAGTTTATTTAAAATTTAAATCCCTCTATGGATGGGGCACCTTTCTTTGTTTTTCCTATTTTGTAGTTTTTCTTATTCCGACCACCTTTATAGATTTAAGAATAAAAGAAATTCCTGATTTTTTAAGTTTTGGGCTTATTTTGGGAGGCTTAATTTTTTCTTTAATAAATTTTAATCCTTTGCTTAATTTTGGGGAAAGTCTTTTATCTTCCCTTTCAGGGATTGGACTTCTTTTTTTAATAAATGAGATATATTATCAATTTTCTAAAAGAGATGGGATGGGTATGGGAGATTTTAAGCTTATGGGAGGAATAGGTGCTTTTTTAGGATACAAAAGTTTTTACTGGATTTTGGTTTTAGCCTCTTTTACAGGAATTTTAGCCTTTTTAGGAGTATATTTTTTTTATAAATTTAAAGGGATATCAAAGGAGCTAAATTTAAAGACAGAAATCCCCTTTGGTCCTTTTTTAGCCTTAGCAAGCCTTATCTATCTTTTTGCTTATTAATAAGAGCTGTGGTAGGTTTGTATAGCTTGGGCATAAGGCAAAGGATCATCTTTTATACAATCAAATCTTCTCACAAACCAATATCTGTTATTTAAAGTATTTATAATTCCATAATTAAATTGAATATAAAACCCTCTTCCTAATTGGTCTACATTTTCAAAATCATTAGGTTCATTCCAAATAGAAATTCCTATAAACCTTATATTACTATAGACTATACATGTTGGTCCCTCTGCAAAGAAGACACCATAAAAATAAATAGGAGTAGGATTAACTACTCTAAGGTTAGAATTTACCATTATAAAAAGAACAGGATCATCTAAGGTTCCTATATTAGCAGAGGTGCTAACACTGGAGGAATCAGGATCTCCTGAATTACAAACACTTTCCACATACCCAAATAAATAAAACATACCCCCTCTTATAGTAGTGGTTCGAGTAAAATTTATTCTTCTTGCAAAAACATTTAATCTTTCTAAGGTTAAATTATTATTTGTAGTATTTACTATGCTATTAGGAGTAATTAAGGTTGAATTAGAAATAGTAGAAGAGGTTTGAAGATTTATATCCCCTTGAGAGACAATCCTTATCTTTGTAACTGGTCCTGCTGTTATATTTACATTCCCTGTAGTATATAATACTAAAGGTTCAGAAACATTTTTTACATTTATAGTTATAGTTCTATCAGTAATAATATTGGCATTTCCTGCATTAATTATGGTAACGTCCTTACCAGGAGCATAAATAAACTTTATATTAGGAGCAACTCCAGTAATATTAACATTCTTTTTTACTTTTATCCATGTACAATCTGGTAAATCATTTGAAAGGTTTAAAGTATTACCATCAAACTCACAAGAAGAATCTATAGAAGGTATTTCACTACTCCAGGATCTTATAGTGAAATTTCCTAATCTGCTATTCCATACTACTTGTGGTTCATCTGTTTCAAGAGGATTAGGGCAGGAAGTAAAATTACCTTTATTAAAGATTATATCCTGTCTTGTATTACCATATACATCTTTCCAGAAAGGATTTTTTCCTAATCCCATAGGATAGCCATTATAACTATCTTCTGTTTCAAACATATTAAGAAGTTCATAGAAGCAATTAACATTAAAGGTTAAAGGGATAAGATCATAAAAGCTTACATTAGGTTTTAAAGGAGGGGAGCCAAATATTCCAACAGTTCCACTTCTATCACAAGTTTGGGCTATACCTGCAGGCACTCCGTTTATAGGTCCACTTACTATAATCCCAGGAATATTACAATTATTTTGTGAATCACAACCTGATACATAGGCACCACCAAGCCACTCAACCCTTTCTCTTGCTTTTACTGTAAAGGTTCCGATTCCGTAAAAGCCTTGAGTTGTAGCTACAATCACTTGTCTTGCTCCTCCTAAATTTGCTTCAGCTCTTAAAGCACATAACAAACCTCTTCTTGATGTGCTTATTTTTACACTAACATCACCTACATAGAAATCTTGATTAAAAATACCTTCCTCACAAACACCTCCAGACTCAACTATTCTTCTAATAGCCTCATTTATTCCATAGTGAGCAGCCTTTTGAAGTTTATTAAAAAGGGTATTTGCCCTTGTAGAGAAATATCCCTGTTTACTCATAAAAGCAAGCCCAGCTCCAATAAGAGCTATAATAACAGAAAGGATTAAAACTATTAATAAAACATAGCCTTTATTTTTCCTTTTCATTTTTACCTCCCAAAATACCTTATAATTCTATAGTTTCTATAATTAGGACTATTAGGGTTTTCGAAATTTCTAAAATTGATCTCAACTCCTATAACACCTAAGGGAGAATTTAGATAGGTTGAATTACTTTGAGGATTATTTCTTCCGAAGGTATCACCAATTGTTTCGTTTCCTCCTCCAATTGGAATCATTATAAAGGGACGAAAGCTTTCAACAGGAGAAATATTTATTGAGGGCTCATTGGCTGTACAATTTTCAGCCATATCTGTTAAATCCATTTTTAACCACAATCTATTATCTGGTCCAGTTCTACAATAAAGATGAACTCTTTTTGGAACCCTTATTATTATATCTCCACCTTCTAAAAGTAACCAATCTTGTGGCTGACCTTGTTGATTTATAATATTTCCATTATAAATAGTTGCAGTTCTACTTGCACGTGCATTGTATTCTGCAGGATTTAAATATCTTGCATCTAAACATTCAGCATTTTGGGGAGCTAAACCGGTTAATCTGAAAATTAAGGCTATAGCATTATTATTAGCATCCCTAAAGAATCTTCCATATCTCATAATATGAAAACAATTATTATTCTCATCAGTCTTTAATCTACAGCTTACTAATCTAACCTCATCTCTATAAACATTACTAATAATACCAACTCCCTCCAAATTTGCATAAAACCACATTTCTCCGCAAGGACTTCCTGATCTTATACTTACACATAAAGAACTTGGAGGTGGATAAGAAAAATTTCCGTTTATATCACAGGGTCTTATTCTTGTGCATATATTTGCTCCTGTAGGATCATTGCAAGGAGTTCCTGTCCCCCATCTACTAAAGATCCATTCAAGCTGAGCAATTCCTGCCCTTTGTATTTCTGTTATATCTGAAGTCATTTTAATTGGACCCTGAACCCTTTGATGAGCCACATAAAGACCAACCATAACCCCTATTATTAATACTCCTATTAAAATAACTATTAACATCTCAATTAAAGTAAATCCTCTTTTTTTCATATTTCTAACTCCCATCCCAAAATCTACATACAAGATCAGTTAATCTATGCTGTTTATCTCCATAGGTAGTAATAACTGTTATTTCTTCACAGTTGGCATCCCAAGTTTGTGCAGGAGCAGTTATAATTGAACAATCCCTGCTTAAATTTACCTCTACATTTATTCCTCCACATTGAAAATTTCTCAAATTTACTCCTCCTCTACAAGCCTCTACAGCAGAATTTGCAGCATTAACCAGACATTCCATTATAATTCTATCCCTTGTAGAACCTACAGAACCTGTAATTAAATTAGTAACACCTATTATTATTAAAGATAAAATCAAAATTGCTATTAGGGCTTCTACAAGTGTAAAACCTTTAATTTTTAACACCTTCCTTCTCCTTTTTCCACTCTTTGGGCACCTCTGCTTATTATAATTCTATAATAAGTATTGAGTTCAGTATTATAAATACAAATAGTACCCCCTAATAAAATATCAAATCCTCTTGGGTCAAATATTACACTTCCTGTAGAAGATATACGGGTATTTACTCCCTTGGGGACTGAAGCAAAAAGAAGGGTTCCCCTACAAGGATTTGAACCTCTCGGGAATCCTACATCATAAATAAGAATTCTATTATTATCTACACATATTCCTACATTAGTAGTTTTTGACATAGCAGTAATTTTTGCTCTATTTATAGTATATTCTACTGACATTATATCACTATTAAATCTATTTATTTCCATAAACCTATCCCAAGCAGGAATAGCAAAAGTAGAAAGAATAACAATTATAGCAACCACTATAAGAAACTCAATTAAGGTAAATCCTTTTTCCATTTTAATAAGCCCTCATAGTTGTAGTAATAAAAAGTTTTTTCTTACTTGCTCCGCAAATAGGAGAACGAAGTAAACTAAAATTTAATTGATTTAAATTGGTATAAAGCCTTTCTAAAACCTTAAAATTAAACCTAATTTCAAAATTACCGCTTAAGTTTATATTGTTGTTATTTAAAGAATTGCTTATTAGTATTCCATGGATTTTAAAATCTCCATTCCCATAACCTACATTAAAATTATTATTAGCCTCTGTTACAAAAATAACCCCCCAAATATCTGCATTTCCATTTCTTCCTATGTTAATATTATTATCGGATATTATAAGGATTGGATTAGCACTTGTTCCAAGCTGTGTACCGGAGTTTACATTTATATTCAAATTACCTACCCCATCTCCTCCACTATAAATTATTCCATTTCCTATGGTTAAATTTTTGGCATTTATATTATAATTTTGAGAAAACATAAAGGTTTTAGAAATATTTATATTATTTTGAGAAATAGTAATTTGATTTCTGGCAACCAAAACAAGAGAAGAGGTAGGATTAACACTTCCGGAAAAAGTTATATTATTTCCTGCTATATAACCTCCTCCTGAAAAATTACTACCGAAAGTTATTTGAGCATTTTGTCCAAAGTCTATTCTTAAATATTCATTATGGTCTTTATTGTATACATAAACTCCTTTTGTAGAGTCCCAAGTAAAAATATCTGGATTGCTTCCTGTTCCGCAGGTTATAGTATTACCCGAAGCAGTGCAACTATTTACATTTAACTCTTTTTTAGGATCTAATAATCCTTTTGGTATTCCATTTTCAAATTTCACCTTAAAATTATTGCTTAAACTTTGAAGTAGTTGATTTCTATTTTCTGCATTAAAAAGCTTAGAGGTCAAATCAGTTTGCAGAAGGGTTTCATCATTTACATAAGGAGTTACTGTTGAGATTAAGCCTGATCCAAGATTATTTGGGTTGGTATTACAGGCAATTACCAAATCCTCTGGATTAAGCAAATTTCCTGTAATAAGTGCGGGAGCAATACAAGAATTAGGATCAGTACAAGTATTTTCCGGACTATCATATCCTACAATAGCAGAATTTCCTCCTATTCCAGACAAATTATTTAAATTTCTATATATTGCTGCACCCCAGTTTGAAGCCTTTAAAGGAAAAATAGAAGTTTTTATAACCTTTGCTCCCAAATATCTTCCCTCTGCCCAAACAAAACAATAATTATTCCCTAAATCTTTGATAGCTATAACCTTAACTCCAGTTTCTTGATTTCCTGTACATATTCCACTTTCTAAAACCGAAATTAAGGCTTTATTTGCTCTTTTTTCTGCAATTACATATTTAGCTTCAGAGCCTATGGAAAAATAACCCATTTGAGTAATTACTGCCCCTCCTACACCTAAAATTAATAAAACCAAAAAGAAGATTAAAACAGTTATTAGGGCAAAGCCTTTTTCTCTTTTTTTCATAGTTTATACTCCTATTAATTAACGTGCAAAATACCTTTCTATTTTTAAAACCTTTTCAGGTGTAGATTGGCTTTGAAATTCCATCTCAATTTTTAAAGTATGTCCCTGAGCATAGACTTTAAAAGAATCTAAATCCTTTAATTTAGCAAGCATACTTTCTTCATTTGTTCCTGTAGCCATATCAGTTTTATTTAAATAAAGCCAATATCTATCAGAGGTAGATTTTGCATAAAGTCTTACTTTATAAGGCACTCTCATTATTATATCTCCTGGTTGAAGTGTATAAATGGATGCTGTCCCATTAACTAAAGCACTACTTTGAGCATTAGAAATTCCTATAAAATTTTTAATACAGTCTTGATTATTAGGATTTAATTCTGAAAGTTTATATATAGGAGGAGATCCTGAACCATTGTAGTTTGCTATTTTTTCTCCTTGCCAAATATAATAATAATTATCATTTGTATCTGTAGAAAGTCTACAACTTATAAGATTTGCTTGGGTTCCATTAACATTAACTACAAATCCATATCCTTCAAGATTTCCATAAAATTCTATATCACTACATCCTGAACTAAAATCCCCGCTATTGCATTTCATACAAAGGGGATCAGAGGGAGGATAACTTGTGCAAGTGGTTATATTAGTTCCTATATTACAATTATTGTTATAACAGGGAACACCAACACCCCACCTTGAGAAAATAAAATCTAAGGTTGCTATAGCACCTCTCATTTCTTCAAGAACATCAGAAACAGGTCTTGTTTTCTTAAAAATTTTGTCTGAGGCAAAATAAAGCCCAAGAGCAGCCATTATAATAATTGTACAAAGAACTATTACTACTAAAACCTCTATCATGGTAAAGCCTTTTTGTTTTTTTAAAAAGTAGCTCATTTTAGTTTAGTCAAAATTACAAACTTTGTCAGTTAATGACAAACTCAATCTATTTACTTTAGAAGTTACTGTAATTTCTGAACAAGTTCCAGGGGCAGGATTACAGTTGCCATTTATTTCTATTTGAACTCTATTTCCTCCACATTCCACATAATCTATGGTATTCCCACCTTTACAAGCAGAAATTCCAGAAGAAGCCCCCTCTACTAAGCAGGAAACAATTATTCTATCTGAGGTTTTGAAAGCAAAGCTTGTAATAACTCCTAAAATAATCCCTACTAAGATACCAGTAATTAATATAGCAATAAGTGTTTCAATTAAAGTAAATCCTTTAACTTTTAACATCCTCCACTTCCACCCTCAATCCCTATAGCTCCTCTATCACTTTGTAATACCGCTTTAAAATATCTCTCACCATCTGTGAGGCAAATATTACCACTATAAATAGCTAATCCTCTTGGATCAAACATAAGACCAGACTTATCTAAAGCAACCGAGATACGAGGGGTGATCCAGGTATCATTTATTCTTATAATTTTTAATAATTTAGTATTTTCGCTTTCTGAACAAGAAGGACTTCTTAAAGGTCCTTCATCATAAACTCTTATTTCATTTCCATTTAAACAGATAGAAATACCTGAGCTCTTTTCCATAGCAGTAATCTTTGCCCATTTCACCACATTTTCAAGTTCAAGGGCATATTGATTAAATTTATAAACTCTATAAAGTTTTTGAAATGAGGGGAATCCTATACTTGCTAAAATAGCAAGTATTACTATAACTATAAAAAATTCAATAAGGCTAAAACCTTTACACTTTACTCCCATAATATTAATATTACGTATAATTTTTAAAAAGTAAACTTAAGAGGTTCAACATTTTGAGACTAAATTTTTATTGTTTTAGATAAACTGTTCTTATAGGAAATGGAATTTCAATCCCTTCCTCTTTATATCTTTTATGGAGTCTTTTTACAAATTCATGAATTACAGGATATCTATCTGTATAACTTTGGACCTTTAAAATTACTGTAAAATTAATGCTAAATTCTCCAAAGGTATGATATCTTATAAAAGGTTCAAAATCAGGAACCCCTCCTGGAACCTCTTTCATTACCTCTTTTGCTACCTCAAGAGTTATTTTTTCAACCCTTTCTAAATCACTATCATAACTTACTCCAACCTGAACAAGCACAGCTAAATCTTTATCAGGAAGAAAGTAATTAGTTACAATTGAAGAAGCAATTTTAGAATTAGGAATAATTACTAAGTTATTAGAAACTGTTTTTATGGTAGTATTTCTCCAAGTAATATCTTCTACAAATCCTTCAAATCCTCCCTCAATAGAAATATAATCTCCTGGTTTTATTTGTTTAGTCATTAAAATATGAAGCCCTGCAAAAAAGTTACTTAAAGTATCCTGCAAAGCTAATCCCACTGCTAAACCTGCAATCCCTAAGGAAGTTATAAAAGGAGTAATATTTATGTGTAAAGTGTCTAAAATTAAAATAAAACCTATAAAAAGGATTACAATTTTTATAATTATCTCAATAATAGAAACTCTTGGAGGAAGCTCAGTTTTTTCTCTCATATAGAAATTAAGAAAACTTATAACAATCTTTGCAGAAACCCAAGCTAAGGTAATTATAAAGAGAATGATCAAAAGTTTATTTATAGAGTTAATTATTTGCTGAAATTTTGCAGGAAATTCAACTATGGAAATAGAAAGATAGATACCGAGTAAAATAATCCAAAAAAACCAAATGTTTGAAAAAAATACTATTGTTTTAAAAGAAAGTCCTAAATTAAATTTCTGATTAAAATAGGAAATCCTATTTTTAAAAATTAGCCTAATAACAAAGCCAGTAAATATAGAAATGATAAAAACAAGAATAGGATATAGATAGGTTTTAAGCATTAATGTTTAATATTATATAGATTTTTGCCGAAAAGTCAAATTAAATATAATAAAGTAAGCCTTGACAAAAAATAGAAAATTTATAATAATTTTTAACAATATGAGCAAAATCTTAAAGCTTTTGATCTTTTTATTAATTTTAGGTTTTTCTAAAGCTTATGCTGATATTTATAAATGTGAAGACCCTCAAACAGGGGAAGTAATTTTTACCAATTTTAAAGGTGTTTTTCCAGAAAAAATATGTCAAGTTTATGTAAAAGAGCCAAGAAAATTTATTTCTAAAACAGGATTTTCTTCAAGTTATTATAATATAGATGAAAGATGGTTTAATGAAGTTGCTCAAGCTTATTCTTTAGATCCAGCTTTACTTAAAGCTATTGCAAAAGTAGAATCTTCTTTTAATCCAAAGGCTGTCTCTCCCAAAGGTGCTCTTGGTCTTATGCAGCTTATGCCTACTACTGCAGAACTTGTAGGAATAAGTAATCCTTTCGATCCTTTAGAAAGCTTAAAAGGAGGGGCTTTATACTTAAAAAAACTTCTTGAGGAATTTAGAGATTTAGAACTTGCTCTTGCTGCTTATAATGCAGGTCCTGAAAAGGTAAGACTTTATAAAGGTATCCCTCCCTATTCAGAAACTCAAAACTATGTTCAAAACGTCCTCTATTACTACAACCTCTTCAAATAACCCCTCCTTTTTCCCACTTCGTAAGTGCGAAAACTTAAAATAATTCTAATTTATCTCACTT
>Ga0272449_1001737_pt1 | contig 21684 bp, 19 predicted proteins | sample YNPCB0241_FD_198679 | JGI IMG/M metagenome (GOLD analysis project Ga0272449, IMG submission 198679) | Hot spring sediment microbial communities from Yellowstone National Park, WY, United States - YNP-CB-024-1 | ecosystem: Environmental > Aquatic > Thermal springs > Hot (42-90C) > Sediment... | reverse complement strand
ACCACGATTAAGGATAGAGAGCACGCGTACCTCCAGTGCGTCGACCCATGGAAGCCTTACACTGAAGGCGGGACAGTAATATTTAGGATAAAGAAGGTAAAATGAAGGTTGCAATAGTTTTGGGCACGAGGCCTGAGATAATAAAGATGTCTCCAATAATAAGGGTTCTCGAGAAGAAGAGTATAGACTTCTTCATACTGCACACTGGACAGCACTACTCGTACAATATGGATCAGGTCTTCTTTGAGCAACTGAAGCTTCCTCAACCAAAATATAATCTGAAGGTTGGCTCAGGAACACATGCTGAAGAAACGGGTAAGATGATGATCGGAATAGAGAAGGTTCTATTGGATGAGAAACCTAGCATAGTGCTCGTCGAAGGAGACACCAACTCGGTACTAGCAGGCTCTCTCGCGGCTGTGAAAGTTGGACTAGATGTTGGGCATGTCGAAGCTGGGCTCAGAAGCTTCGACAGGAGCATGCCTGAGGAAATAAACAGGATTGTTGCAGACCACATTTCCCAAATTCTTTTCGCCCCTACAGAGAAGGCAAGGGGAAACCTCCTATATGAAGGCATAAAAGAGGAGAAGATACATGTTACAGGAAACACCATAGTTGACGCAGTATACCAAAACCTTGAGCTGGCAAACAAAAGTTTAGGGAAAAGGGTTCTCGAAAGCTTGGGCGTTGCAGAGGGAAACTATTTTCTCGCTACAGTTCATAGGCAGGAGAACGTAGACAACCCTAAAAGGTTTAAGGGCATACTTGAAGGTTTAAAGCTCGTGCAAGACTATTTTGGAATGCCAATAGTGTATCCAATACATCCTAGGTCGAGGAAGATGATGAAAGAATACGGCTTTGACCCTGGAAAAATTGTCCTAACGGAGCCAATAGACTACCTAAGCTTCCTAACGCTCGAAAGCAGGGCGAAGCTCGTGTTCACGGACTCTGGTGGGGTGCAGGAGGAAGCATGCATACTTAAGGTTCCATGTGTAACCTTAAGAGATAACACGGAGAGGCCTGAAACAATAGAGGTTGGAGCGAACACGCTGGCAGGAGCGGAACCGAAAAGAATACTTGAGAAGACGAAGCTCATGATAGACGATGATAGACGCTGGCCTAACCCCTTCGGAGACGGTAGGGCTGGAGAAAGAATAGTGAACATACTTGAGGAAAGGTTTCGCTAGAAAATGTGCGATAAACCTTATATTTTAAAAGGTTCGATCATGAGAGCATGAAAAGGGTTCTCGTTACAGGCGGTAAAGGCTTCATAGGCTCACACCTTGTTAAAGAGCTTAGAAGGCGAGGGTGTGAGGTTTGGGTCTGCGATCTCATGCATAGCGGTGAAGAAAACTACGTGAGATGTGATGTGAGCAGGTATAGGCAGGTTGAACGCTTATTTGAAGGGCAGGAGTTCGACTACGTATATCATGCTGCAGCAGAATATGGGCGATGGAATGGGGAAGACTACTACGAAAACCTTTGGATGACAAACGTGGTGGGAACGAAAAACATTCTGAGAATGCAGGAGAAGAAAAGGTTTCGGATGATATTCTTCGGAAGCGCTGAAGTCTACGGAGACTACGATGGTGTAATGAGCGAAGACGTGATGGATAAAATACCGATAAAACAGATGAACGACTACGCCATCTCAAAATGGGTTAACGAGCTACAGATAATAAATTCTGCAAAAATGTTTGGAACAGAAACTGTAAGAGTGAGGCTGTTCAACGTTTATGGTCCTGGAGAACATTACACACCATACCGAGGCTGGATACCGAAGTTCATATACAAGGCCCTAAAGGATGAACCTTACACCGTCTACCTAGGCCATAAGAGGACACTAGAGTACGTTGAAGACATATGTAGAACGCTCGCAAACATAATGGACAACTTTAAGCCAGGAGAAGTATACAACCTCGGAGGAGATCAACAGTACGAGATAAAATATGTTTCAGACCTGATACTAAAAACTTTAGGGAAAGATGATTCTAAGGTCCTTTATAAGGAGGCTGAACCATTCACAACGAGGATAAAGACGCCTGACTCAACAAAGGCAAAAAGAGACCTGAACTTTAAGCTAACGGTTCCAGTAGAGGAGGGCATAAGAAGGACAGTGGAATGGTTTAAGAAAGAATATGGTTTCAAGAGGTGAAATTTACGGGCCACGTTTACGCCAGCATTATAATGAAGGGGGCTGTTGGAGAAGTTTCCCTAAAGGACGTCATCGTAGATACTGGTGCAAGCTATACAATATTGGGTAAGGATGTCGTGGAAAGGATAGGTGCATGGCCCATACCTCATAAGCTAGATCTGGAGCGTGAAGACGGAAGGCTTGTTAAAGCAAGTGTATATGCAGTGATCATGAGCTTAGGGGATAGGTCCGCCGCCACACTCGTCTCATGCTTCGAGGGCGCTAAGAACGTCATAGGTGTTAGAACGCTGGAGGACCTAGGCTTAAAGGTTGATCCAGTAAGCGGTAAGCTTGAGGCGGGCAGGCCAAAGAATGTAGCCTACTTCTACGGAGGAGGTTTATGGAATGAAGATTGAAGAAGTACTTCAACACTACTCCAAAAAGAGGATTTTAATAACTGGAGGTGCTGGGTGCATAGGCAGTAACCTAATAAAAGCTCTACTGAAAGCGGAGCCCGAGAAGATTGTTGTGATAGACGACCTTTCAGCGTCATACGAATGGAACATTCCAAAAGACCCTAAAGTCATATTCATAAAAGGAAGCATATTAGACGAGGAAAGGATGAAGAGGGCCTTCAGCTACAAGCCCCACTACGTCTTTCATCTAGCAGCGCACTTCGCAAACCAGAACAGTGTAGACCATCCTGAAACAGACCTACTCGTGAACGCTCTGGGAACATTAAAGACACTCGAGTACGCGAACCTTGTTAATGTGGAAAGATTTGTCTTCGCATCATCAGGATGCTCAGTATACGGAAGCCAAGCACCACTACCATTAAAAGAAGACTTTATATCACTACATCTCGACACACCATACCAGATAAACAAGCTCGTAGGCGAACTATACTGCAACTACTTCCACGACTACTACAAGCTGCCAGTAGCGATAGCAAGATACTTTAACGTCTACGGTCCAGGAGAAGTTCCCGGAAGATATAGGAACGTAATACCAAACTTTTTCTGGTGGGCCATGCACGGGCAACCATTGCCGATAACGGGAACAGGGGAGGAAACGAGAGATTTCACGTTCGTAGAGGACATCGTTGATGGAACATTGAGAATGGGCGTCGTAGAGGAGGCTGTTGGAGAAGCAATTAACTTAGCCTCAGAAAAAGAAACCAGGGTAATAGATTTAGCGAACTGGATAAACGAAATGACTAGGAACAAGGCTGGAATAGTGTTCAAGCCGAGGAGGGACTGGGATAAGGCGATAAGGAGGAGGGCGTCAATAGAAAAGGCTAGGAGAATACTGGGATACGAGCCAAAGACAGACATGAAGACAGGGCTAAGGAAGGTTTACGAATGGATCAAAGAGAACAGAGATAAGGTAGATGCTTGCGTGAAGTTCTAAGCGTTGGTAGAGAACATACTATCTGTAGACGTAGAAGAAGTATTTCATGGCGAATATACACGGCAATATAGACAGGGCTTATGCTACAGGACGCCTGATAATATTCCACTCATATTGAGGACTCTGGAAGAGTATAATGCTAAGTCAACATTTTTCGTAGTTGGAGAAATAGCAGAGAAATTCCCAGAAGTCATCAATATGATACTAGGGAAGGGGCATGAAGTAGCTTTCCACGGATGGACACATGAGCCATTGTGGAGATTAACGCCTGAGCAATTTAGGAAAGAGGTTAAAGCCTTTAAGAAGCTTTATCCTGATTGCATAGGTTTCAGAGCCCCCTCTTTCTCTTTAAACAATAAGACGAAATGGGCTCTCAAAATACTACAAGAAGAAGGCTTCAAGTATGACTCAAGCATATTCCCGGTATGGACACCATTATATGGCACGTATAAAGCTCCAACGCATTCGTACCATCCATCTCTAGCAAACATAACAGAGGAAGATGGAAACTGCTCGATCATAGAGTTTCCCCTAGCCATATACGAGTTACTAGGACTCAAAATCCCCGTAGCTGGAGGACTATGGTTACGTCTATGGAATCTAGGTCTAATAAAGAGGGGAATAAAGAAGATTAATGATAAAGGATTTCCAGCAGTCATTTACATACATAACTGGGAACTTGACGAGAAATCTCCTAAAATTAATGTAGGAATTTTAGGAAGATTTCAAGTTTATCACAATTTGAATAAAGCAAAGCAAAAATTAGCATCCTTGCTAAGCGAATTCAAATTCACCAATTTTTCCACATACATTAAGGATGCTTTGAAGTAATGGGATTAGTTTTAGTTACCGATGCATCTGAAAGAACTGCCTTGGCTGTCATAAGGTCTCTAGGTAAAAGAGGCATAAAGGTATTGGCTGCCGATGCCACAAGATTTAATGCTGGATTCCTATCAAAATACTGCACTCACAAAGTGATCCACCCTTCACCGATAGAAGATAAAGAGAAATTCGTGGAATCATTACTACGCTTAGTGAAAAACATAAAATTAGACTTAATGATACCAATAACCGACTTCACCATGATACCAATTCTCGAAAGAAAAGAAGAATTTGAACAATATGTTAAGGTGGCAGCACCTCCCTATGAAGTTGCAATGAAAGCTTACGACAAATTTCAAACAATTAGCATTGCAGAGAAATGCGGGGCGCCGCATCCTAAAACCTTTCTAATAGATGATGTAAAAACTTTAAGGGAAGTGGCGGACGAACTTAACTATCCAGCGGTTATCAAACCTAGAATGAAAGTTTTCTGGAAAAATGGGAGAGCAATCATGATGAAAGTCACATCAATTAATTATGCGTACAATAAGGGGGATCTTTTATCCAAATATAATATGTTAATGAATAAGCTTAAGGGTATTGCACCCCCCGACTTTTTCCTTGTACAGGAGTATGTACAGGGAGTAGGATATGGCGTGGAAGTATTAATGAATGATTCTTCTAATCTGATCGCATTATTCATGCATAAAAGATTACGTGAATACCCAGTTACTGGTGGGGCCAGCACATTAAGAGTTAGCGTGTGGAATAGAAGGTTAGCAGAATATTCAATAAAGTTACTAAAGGAAATGAAATGGCAAGGAGTTGCAATGGTGGAATTCAAATTAGACGAGAAAAATGGAAGTACAAACCTAATGGAGATTAACGGAAGGTTTTGGGGGTCTCTACCGCTAGCAATAAATGCAGGAGTAGATTTCCCTTACCTCCTATACAAAGTAATGATAGAAAAACATACTTTCCCTATCGGAGGCTATAAGTTAGGTTTCACTGAAAGATGGCTTATACCCGGAGATGTACTATGGCTATTCGATTCATTACTTCGAAATTCTGGAGACTCTAAATTTATTGCGCTTAAAAAATTTTTATCTACTCCGTTTCTACCAGATGACGTTATCTCATTAGATGATTTTTTACCGACAATGGGCGCATTAACCGAAGTTTTACGCTATATCATAGAGGTCTCAAGGAGGAAGCGAACAGTCTATGGTGAGATGAGAGTTTAAAAATGGATGTCTTAATACTTTCACAAATATTTCCTCCAGATCTAGGTGGAAGCGCTACAAGAGCCTATAACGTTGCCAAGGGACTTCTAGCCCATAACGTGAATGTAACTGTTATCGCAGGCTTTCCACATTACCCTACTGGTAATGTTCCTAAACATTTAAGGAAAAAGGCTCTAGCCATTGAATATCTCGATGGCATGAAGGTAATAAGAGTGTATATGCCTCCCATTCCTGCAAAAGGATTTATTAACAGAATTATACTTTTCATATCTTTTATGTTATCATCTCTGTTTCCATTCTTCCTGGTTAGGAGGATAGATGGTATATTTGCAGCAAATCCTCAAGTATTATCTATATATCCCGCTTTAATCTACAAGTTTTTCCATAGGTGTCCAGTAGTACTAAATGTTGATGACCTCTGGCCAGAAGATATCGAACTTGAAATTACTCGGTCTTCTCTGATAAGAAGGTTGGGAGAAGTGTTAGCTAAAATAGCGTATGTCATGGCTGATGCTATAACTCCAATAAGCCCCGGCTATACAAAGGTAATTAAAGGCAAATACGGAATTCCTGAGAGCAAAATTCATGTAGTCAGAGGTGGAGTAGACACAAGCAAATTCAAGCCAATGCTAAACAAGAATGATGGAAAATTTACGGTTCTGTATAGCGGCGCTTTCTCGGTAGCGTACGATTTTGATCAAGTGCTTAATGCAGCAAAAATGCTTGAAAAGCATGAGGATGTGGAGATAATCTTGCAGGGCGGAGGGGAATTGCTCAATTATGTTAAACAGAGAGCCACAGAAATGAAGCTGAAAAACGTAAAAATAATTGACAAAATACTCAGTAGAGAAGATGTAGCAAAGCTGATGGGCAAGGCAGACGCCCTACTACTACCCCTCAAAGACTTCGGAAGACCGTACCTAGGAATATCATCAAAACTATACGAATATCAAGCAGTAGGTAAGCCGATAATATGCTGTGCAGAAGGACAGCCAGCGGAATACGTAAAGGAAACAAGCTCCGGAATTGTCGTCAAGCCTAGGGATTATGAGGAATTAGCCAAGGCTATCCTATTTTTGAAAGAAAATCTTGATGTTGCTAGGAATATGGGGCTCTCCGGAAGGCAATATGTTGAAAATATCCTTTCAATAGAAAAAATAGGGAAGGAAATGATGATCATCTACAACCATGTCCTCAAATCTTAAAAATTAGAACATGAAAAGCACTTTTAAAAGGGGGAGCAAAGTCGTCTTCGTACACGCTATTAATCATGATAATAAAAGTGGAGATCTTCACCAACCTTTAGTATCTTTTGTGATCCCTGTTTTGAATAGTGAACGAACCCTAAGGAAATGTCTTGAAAGTATAGTTCACCAAAATTATCCTAAAATCGAAATAATAATAATTGATGGTGGAAGCATTGATGCTTCGCCGAGTATTGCAAAGAAATTTGGAGCCAAAATATACCGTGTTATTGGACCATTAGGTGAGGCAAGAAATTTTGGAATAAACAACTCTTCAGGAGAGCTGATCGCACTATGGGATTCCGACGTTTACATTCCTAACTTCAATTGGCTTTCTCAAAGCGTGAACATATTAAATAAATTTTCAATGGCGAGTACCTTATGGATTCGTACCGTGCCTCCACAAAACGCGGGAATAATAGCTAAAGCATACGACTGGTTTTCATGGACTGTAATGTTAACTCTTGCTAAAAGAGGCTTTGGTTATTGGGGTGGGGGCATATCCATATTCAAGAGAAGAATGATAGAAGATGTCGGCGGGATTACGAGGGGAACCGATACTGGGGAAGATTACGATCTTGCACGGAAACTCGCAATAAAAGGCTATGTAGTAGTATTTTACGATAATCCAGTTTACCATGATTCCCATAATACCTTATCCGAGTTTATTCTTAAGGATCTTAGAAGGTCAACGAATTTCAAGAGGATGGGACTATCCTATTTGACAGGTATTCCATTACGTGAACTCATAACGATAAACTTTATAGTTGGTTTTTTCTTATCTCTAAAAAATCTATTCACAAAGAAAGCTATTCAGTTTGGAATAGTGCCCTTCCTATTGCTTTTGCGCCTTATAACATATGTTATCAGTTACCTTATACGATGAGTAGCTCTTATCTTCTCGATCCCTTTGTAATGACGCTTTTAGCGGAGAAGAGTAAATCATATTTAGATATTGCATGTGGCCGAGGTAAATGGGGTTATTTATTAAAAACTTCGCATAAACCTCCGAGCTATATTATCGGAGGGGACCTAGACAAGGAGGTCCTTCAATATGTTAAGATGCACGGGATCTATGATGATACAGTGTTGTTCGATGGCAGGTATCTTCCATTTCGAGAAAAAAGTTTCGACTATGTGCTAGCGTTCGAAGTCATAGAGCATATGGAGAAAAAAGATGGAATGAAATTGCTGGATGAAGCTGAAAGAGTCTCAAAGGAGAAAGTAATAGTTTCAACCCCTTTGCTTGGGGCAAGGTACTGGTATAGCGCGAAACACCATGTTTCAAAATGGACTGTGAGAGATCTGCGCAGAAAAGGATATTGTGTTAGAGGAGTCGGTTTCAGTTTCTTTGGTCTCTTTACAACCCATCGTTTAGCATTCGGCTTAGCACCATTAGCTTACTACATGCCGTGGATGAGCTACATACTCTTAGCGTTTAAAGATAAAAGACGAGAATGAAGATAGTCAGGGTCACAGGAGCCTATGGATTAGAAGACAGTACTGGACCAAGTAGACAGCAATACTTGCTGGACCAGGCTTTGGCAAGACGTGGCCATGAGATCGTAGTCTATACCCTTAGTACAAGAAGAGTCCCAGAAGTTCAGAGAGTAGGAAATGTAGTAATCAAGAAATATCCTTCGTTGGTAAGATTTGGAATGCTCCGTCTTCCTCGGGGAATGTTTTCGGATCTACGGAAAGAAGAATGTGAAATGATTCATGCACATGGATATAGGAACCCGCTGACAGATCTAGCTGCACTGATCTCTTTGTTGGAAAAGAAACCACTTGTGATAACTCCTCATGGTAGCGTGTCAGCATTCAAATTTGACTTGATTTCTCCAACAGATAAGGCTGTTCGCTATTTGTATGATGCGATGACACTGAAATTCTCTCTAAGAGTAGTAAGAAAGATAGTCGCAACAAGCACTATGGAACAAGAAGAAATCTTGAGCTTCGGCATACCGTGCAAAAAGGTAGTACTTATTCCGCATGGCATTCTAACATCGCCTCTACCCACAGGTACAGGGCCTAGGAGTACACCTTCAAGCAGATGCAGACTATTCATGGCCAGCAGGATTTCAAGTATTCGCAATATTGAATTTTTAATTCAAGTGTTCAGAAAAGTGAAGGATGAAATTCCATGCGCCGAGCTCTATATTTCTGGTAGCGATAAGCCTCACTCGCAAATATTCTATGACGCAGGATACAAAAACAAAATACTAAGAATGTGTGAGACCCTAAAACTGAGAGATAGTGTCCATTTTACTGGTGAGTTGCGGGGAGAAGAGTTATACGATCAATATAGACTAGCCGACATCTTCGTATGGACATCTAGATATGACAATTTCGGTCAACCTTTGGTCGAGGCAGCTTCGTTTGGTCTACCTATTGTCAGCACAAAAGTAGGGATCGCCCCATTCTTAGTTGGTGCTAACGAGGGAGGATTCCTGGTTGAGCACGACGATGTCTCAGGAATGGCTAGATGTATTGTAAAACTTTTGAGAGACCACTCGCTCTATAGGAAGGCAAGCGAGCATGTGAGCAAGATGGCGTCACGATTCACTGTTGAGCGTATGACTAGCGATTATGAGAACCTCTATATGGAAGTGGCACGCGCTCATGGAAAGAGCGATATCATAAAGGGTTCATCATGACAGGAATATTTGGGTGCGTTTCATTCTCTAGGGATTCTAAACAATTTGAAGAGGCGATTATAACGTCCTTGGATAAAAGACGAGGCAGAAAAACTAAGATTTACGTTGATTCGCGAGCAATTATCGGTGTACAATATAATGAAAGCCCCTCCGATGTCTATTTTCTTGAGAGAGGCGATTTTGTAATCGCATTATTGTCCAGCATGATCACGAAAGGTACTACTGAGAAAATAAGTCGAGTTCTCTCAAATAGGGCAATCGATGTTCTGGATGAGTATTCTGCCGTAGTATATGATAAAAGTCACCAAAGGCTTTGGCTTTCGAGCGACGTTTTCAACATTAGGAAAGTGTATTATCTTAAAGAAAATGAAGTTTTATTTTTTAGTTCATCTCTTAGGCATCTCATAAGCGTATTGTTAAAACTAGCTTCAAATAAAATATTCCTATCGTCAATAGATATAGAGCCTCTCATCTTTTATATAGCATCTGGAATTTTTCCACCAGGCTATACTCTTTTTTCAAATGTCAAGAAAACTCTTCCGGGAGAGAAACTTATCTTTAATTCAAGTGGTAAAATCTTGCATGAAGAAGAATTCCTTAATGTTTCTGGCATTCACGTTATTTTTGAGGAAAAGATCGCCGAAGATTTAGTTTTCAACACATTACTTAATAGTGTATGTGAAAGAATATCTGATTATAACAAATCTGTAGCTGTTTCCTTAAGTGGAGGAATAGATTCCTCGCTTATTTTGAGCTTACTGACTAGGGTCTATCCGAGAGAAAAGATCGTGGGAGTGCACATCAACGTTAATCCTGGTGAAAATCAAAGTGCGGAGTTAATTGCAGATCATGTAGGCATCAAGCTAAATAATATAGATCTGCCTAGTGACCCTAGTAGGTTACTCGATCTATTCGAAGAAGGCTTACGCTTAGTGGAGGAGCCTACTACAAGGTCCGGATTTGTATCACGCTTTGTAGCGTTGAAGAATATGGCTTCGCTATCAAAAGTTGTATTTCTTGGAGAAGGAGGAGATGAACTTTTTTTAGGCTATTCCCCTGAGTTGTGGACTTGGGACGAGAAGGTCTACGTGAGACCACTTATTAAGTCGCATTTGATGGCAAAAATTTTGACATCTACTTTTTCTAGCCTTGGCGACTTTGGCATTAGTAAATTGCGAGTCCTACCAGCCTGCTTTTATGAGGATCCCATACTCAGGTATGCCTTGTCTGCAACCATTCTTGACTTGAACCTCTTCTCTATGCTTTCAATGATGTTTCGAATCAATGTAAGTCAGCTTATTGTTAGAAAATTGGAACCTATAATAAAGAGGGCACAAAGCTTAGGATCCGATAGGGAAACGCTCTCATCAAGAAGTTACCTTCTTTTGTTTATCCTTCCATATTCTGACGTACTTATGGATGAGAACTTCGCAAGCTTTTTTAATGTAAGCTTAAAACTACCATTTTTTGATCGGGAAGCCACTAAATTGGCATTCAGCTTATCTAGAAAACTGAAGCTCAACGACACTACTACAAAATACATCATAAGAAGAATGTGTGAAAATCGGAAGCTTATTCCTGCGAAAATACTGCAAAGTAAACAGAAACTTGGCTTTATACAGCCTGAGTTTTTCTTACAAAGCGAAGAAGTGTCTTTGGAAATAAAAGATAAGCTGAAAATCCTACCATTAAACAGTAGTGTACTATCTTTACTAAACCAACTGATCGAATTACCAAGGGCGAATAAAGTCTCTTTAACTTTGTTAACATATTTTGAATCACTTGGATTATACTAAGAATTTAAACTCTTTTGGCTTACTGGGCAAGCTTAATCATAGTCTTAGTACGCGCTAACATATAAAACCAAAAAGTAAATGGTTTACACTCCGAAGGTCTCCATAATAGTATTGAACTATAATGGGGGAAAATATTTAAAAGAGTGCCTTGACTCAGTGCTTAGGACAGATTATCATAACATTGAAGTCATAGTTGTAGATAATGCAAGTGATGATGGTAGTCCAGAGTTCGTGAAAAAACATTATCCTCAAGTTATCCTCATAGAGAATGAGAAAAACCTCGGCTTTTGCGAAGGAAATAATATTGGAATCAGAAAAGCTACAGGTGAAATAATTATCTTACTAAATAATGATACTATTGTTGATTCAAAATGGATTAAAGAGATACTGAAAAAAGCTGAGGATCCCAAAGTTGGCATAGTTGGTTGTAGACTGTATTTCCCTGGATCTAAGATTATTCAAAGTCTAGGTTTCCGTATGAGGTTCTTAGGATATTGGGAAAGTATAGGCGCTGGGCAAATCGATAATGGTCAGTTTGATGAAATTAGGGATGTAGACTTTGTTTCAGGTGCAGCCTTAGCGATTAAAAGGGAAGTTATTAAAAAAATAGGTCTTTTTGATTCAGAGTTCTATGCATATAATGAAGATAAGGATTTGTGTTATCGTGCTAGGAAAGCAGGATATAGAGTGATTACCTCTAACGCTGTTGTTTACCATTACGGTTCTATGTCATGGGACAGATTTCAAATCAAAAAGATATATCTTAATAATAGAAATTTATTACGTTTTGTTATAAAACATTATTCTCCTAAAGCTCTATTAAGATTTACGTTTGAATATCCAATTAAGTCGTTAAAACTGGACTTAATCAAATTCTTATTAAGTGAAACGGTGTCCCAAAGAGTTACGGTACAAAATCATCAAACAAAAAAAATCTTTATACAGATACGCAACGAGATATTTTCAATAATCTTGTTCTTCGTTGCATTATTATCGGCTATAATGCCATTCAAGAATCAGAATATGATCTCAAAGTAAGATGACGCTTTATTATATTTTTCAAAGAATAAATGCGATTGAAATTTAAGTTGCGAACTCACCACGCATGTTGTATGAAGCAGCTGATTTTCCTAGGGTTTATTGTTGCTATCATCTTATTCGAATTTTGGTCTGTTAAATATCCCTTTCCTTCACATCAAACATCAAACCCAGAGTTATCTATACTTAATTATACAAAGTATATAATGATTTGGAGTAACGAGTCACGTACTAATCAAACGTCACTTCAATTTATGACTTATGACGGATTTGAATTAACAAACTTTACATTAAAATGGATAGATGTTTTTGTTTTTTCTTTCAAAGATTCTGTAAAGCCATTTAAAGGCGCAAGAGGTGGAACAATCAATGTTTCCCATGAAATTTTTCGTAATGGATCTAGTGTTATGCAGTTTTTCTCAGCGGTACCTGATGACTATACGTTTTGGAATGAAACAATACCGGCAATATACGTCAGAGGAGCAAGCACAGTACATATCTCTTTTTATGCTATGAGTATATCTGGCAAGGCAATTTCAAATTTCTTTCTTTTCTGGTATGATAATAATTCAAGATTTCTTGGCTTTTATGAAGTAAATCCTTTCCGTGTAGGACCTTTTTGGTCACTTTTTAACTTTACTGTCTTATATATTCCAGCAGAAGCCACATACATGACATTCCGTTTTGATAATGATCTTCCTGGAGAGACCATATTCTTTTCTGAGCTCCGGATCGAAATTTGTCATTCTCTACTTTCTATTAATTCGTTAGTTAATATTTCTTCGAGCTCTCACATAACTCATATTTTTGCTAACTATCTAGGAAGGAGAATTGCAGACTTAGAACTTGGTTCAGAAAAACCCCTTCTAATCAAAGTGCTAGCTCCAGTTAGAAAATTGCAAATTCTTGTTCGGGATCCTAATAGAATCCCATTATCAAATGCGAAAATTACTATAAATTCAATGAATGGAAATGAAACCTTCATAAAGAGTTTTACAGCTGTAACAGATGAAAATGGAACAGCATGTATTCATGAAATACCATTTGGCAATTGGACGTTACTTGTTGAGATTCAGGGAAAACAATTTCCTAGTATACCTATCAAAGTTGATGCCTCATCCGAAATGATCGAGGTAAATTGCTTTGACACGGTTCCTATCACCTTATTTTTCATATTTGGACTCGTTCTTTCTCTTATGATTATAGTCCAAAAAATATGTAGGCTAATCAGCAATTCGTTTAGAAGGATCATAGCTTTTATATGCATGAGCACTACTATACTACTTTCTATTCTATCTCCAATTTCTTCAGACTTCATGGGCTTAGTGAACTGGGCTACGGTAAGCTATTATCACTTTTTGGATCTTGGCATAATGGGAAACTTTGTTCCGGTTTTAAACCTAATCTACAGGTTTTGGATTCTATTACCCATTGATCACCCGTCTTACCCAGAAATAATGCAAGCTTGGCAAAGTTGGCCTTCTATATCCAATTTGTCTACGTGGTTGTTGCTTATGATGTTAAAGTTTCCATTTATTATGGCTTACCTTTCAACAGGATATGCCGTTTACATGCTGTCTAAGCAATATTCTGATACGAAGGATCTTTCTGATCTAACAATCTTGCTCTGGCTTGCAAATCCGTACTTGATTCTTATTGGACCTATGTTCGCATCTATAGATATTATTGTCGTCTGCTTATCAGCATTCACACTATTATTTTTTAGGAAAAAAGAGTATCTTATAGGAGGATTATCCTTGTTTCTTGGTGTGTGGTTTAAACTGTACCCTATTATATTGCTGCCTGTCATCATATTACAGGTTCTGGAATCTTTACTGGTTAAAATTAACATTTTTGACAAAACGCTTAGCATGAAATCGTATGATTTAGTAAGGGGATTCTTGATTGCATTAACTTTAATCTTCATTTTTTTCATACCTATTGCAGTGACATACACACCTGCTCCTAAAAAAGATATTGAGACAATACTTGGTCTGGTTGTCGAACTACCCTATCCAAGTCATACTGTTTCTATAATCATCATTATTTATACATTGCTTTTCTCTTTCTTGATAACTTTACCGAATAACATTTTAAGCTCTTTTTCATATTCTGAATGGCTACTTTTATTTCTTTTGCCTTATTTTTCTTTTTCTTCGTGGTTCCCCCAATTTTTCTTATTACTCCTTTTGATACTTATACTGGATATTTCCTCATTTCCAAGAAATATAATAAAGAATACTAGTTTAGTCATAATTCTAACCTTATTAGCTACCATATTTATAGTTATCAGATTTGGATTCTACTTTTTTGCTGTCGAGGATTACCCAAGACTTACTACTGTATCATTCGTTACAAAATGGTGGCCTCAAGTAAAATGGGAGCGTGGTGCAAATGCTTTTATGATGTGCCCAATAAAAAATTCAGCCCTGTTGAAAGACTGGGCCAATTCATTATATCCTCTCTTTTATCCATATTATAATCAAGAGTTTTATAGGATTCTTGAAATATCCATAAGATCCTCTGTTGCAGGTTTGCTCGTCTATAAACTTATCGACATCATAGCAAGGAAAATTTTTGCTAGTAAAATAGGTAATGACAATTGTTAAACTAAAGATAATATAAAGTTGTTGTAGTGGGTGAAGGAGATGAAGTTGTCAGAGATTTTTAAATCATCGATGGTATTCTTCAAGGCTAAGAAATCAAAAAATTATGTGCTTACATATTTGTTGAACATAGCTTCTATTCTATAATGTTGGGAGTAGTAGGACGAATGACCTCCCTCGCTTTGAAGAAATGCCATTAACTAAAAGAATTACGCTTAAGCTTCTAGGATCTAAAACTATGTGGTTGGTGTCTGAGCCCTTTTAAGTTCCTTGGAAAGAAAAATAAGGTAATGGCTTGGTAGTATCTGTCCGTTTAACATCCTACTATCAAATTGGTTTGTATTACTAGGGAATAATCAATACTTGTAAGAGTAAGTTTTTATAATTGATAGCTTAAAGTTTTATAAATAGAAAAACAAATAAAAAGGGTATGAGCGCATTAGATTTGAAGGTCTGTGTATTGGGTCTTGGTGAAGTTGGTCTTCCAACGGCCAAATACATTTTGAGTATGGGTTTTGATGTCTATGGCTACGACATATCCTCCGCTGCAATTAAAAGGGCTGAAGAGGAGGGAGTGCTAAAAGCCACAGACATCTGGGATGAAGTGCCACCCGTAGACATCTACGTCGTATGTGTTTCTACACTGCTGAAAGGTGATGCACCTGACCCCTCACCGGTTTTTGATGTCTGTGAAAAGATATCACAGAAAGCCAACTCACATTCCTTGGTTTCCATCGAAAGCACGATAGTTCCAGGAACCTCCAGAAAAATCTACGAAAACATATTTAATAAAAACATAAACTTAGTTCACGTACCACATAGATATTGGGCTGGCGATCCTATAAAGCATGGTGTGAATCAGTTAAGGGTCATCGGAGCCGTAAACCAGGAAAGCCTAGAAGCTGGCATAAAATTTTATGAGAATATGCTTAAAATACCACTGCATGTTTGTTCATCCGTCGAAATAGCTGAGATGTGTAAAATTGCTGAGAACGCTTATAGATACGTGCAGATAGCCTTCGCCGAAGAGCTTAGAATGGCATGTGAAGAACTAGGTCTCGACTTTAATGAAGTAAGGGAAGCATGCAATACTAAATGGAATGTAGAAATACTTGAAGCGAAGGAAGGGATAGGAGGCCACTGTCTACCAAAGGATATCAGATACCTATCCTCTTTAACAATTCGCAACACGTTGTTAAAAGGTGCAATAAAAGCCGATGAAGAATACAGGAAATGGTTATCTGAAAAAAGACGGAAGCTGTGATTTCTTAGTAAAGCTATTGAACTAATTCCTCCAGTACTAGACAAGCTAAATTTGGTTCCACAAAGTTTTTTAGTTAAAGAAAGATTTCTTCTTCACGAATGCATTTAACAGCAAAACTTATATTCATTAACCAACGTAGCTTAGGTTAACTAAAGTTGAAAATTCTCATAACTGGTGCTAGTGGTTTACTTGGATCAAAGGTAGCAGAAGTTGCAGTTGAGAGAGGATTCAAAGTTTATTCTTGTTATTCTACGCATGAAGTTAATTTTGGCAATCCATTAAAACTTAACATCTTAGATTTTACTTCTGTTTTAAGTACAGTTGAGCAAATTAACCCAAACTTCGTTGTGCATGCTGCTGCCTTAACTGACGTTGATCTTTGCGAAAAGGATAAAAACTTGGCTTTCAATGTTAACGTTCTAGGAACAAAGAATATAGTCGAAGCATGCAAGAAAGTTAACGCTCATTTAGTATACATTTCAACGGACTATGTTTTTTCTGGTGAGAAAGGCTACTATAGAGAGCAAGATGAAACTAATCCATTGAACTACTATGGTTTTACAAAGCTTGAAGGGGAAAAGATAGTAGAATCTTCGAACTTAAGTTGTCTTATAGCTAGGGCAAGCGTAATCTATGGTTCAAGACCAGCGGCAGGTAAAGTTAACTTTGCTTTATGGGCAATCGAGAAACTTAAGAAAGGAGAAGTTGTAAGAGCAGTTGACGACCAGTTTGTTTCTCCAACTTTAAATACCAACTTAGCTGAGATGCTTCTTGAAGCAATTGAAAAAGGATTAACAGGCGTTTACCATATGTCTGGGGCTACAAGAATTTCAAGGTTTGATTTTGTCACCAAGCTTGCAAAAATTTTTAACCTCGAACTAAGCTTAGTTAAGGCAGTAAGCATGAACGACTTAAAGTGGGTTGCTAAGAGACCAAGAGACTCCTCGTTAAATGTTGACAAGGTAAAATCTTTGTTAAAAAAATAAGCCTCTTGAAGTAGATGAGGCAATCAAGAAGTTTAAGCTTGAGGTTGAGAAGAGAAATACAAGCGAAGCTATTGAAGTATGGTAGCATCTATGAACTTGTAAGGAAAATAGGAATTATAAATATAATCGATTTTGCTATTACAACCTTCATAAACATTATATCTGAAAGATTTTATAGGCCGCGGGGAACCGATTATGGATTGCTTGAAGCCTTATTTAACCCAAGGAGCATTGACCGATGGAGCAGATATACATACGTTATAAGCGATATCCAGAAGTTAGAAACAATGAATAAGATTTTAGAGGTGGGATCAGGGGGAGGCGGTGTCACATCTTTCATTAGCCAAGATTATGAAATATTTCTTGTCGATGTACGAAAGGATGTGTTCCAAGGCTTAAAGATCGCACATTCAAGAATCGTACATTCCATTGTTGGCGACGGATGTAGGTTGCCGTTCAGAGATAAGGCCTTCGATGTGGTTATCTCGGTTGACACTGTTGAGCACATACCAAACTTATCCGGAACAACTTTTACAATGAATTGAAGAGAGTTTGCAAGAAAAAAAGTTGTCCTTACTTGTCCTATGCAAAGTAATGATGGTATATTTCAAGGAAAAAATTATGACATGGCCTTTCAATACCTATATGAAAGAAATTATGGGGTTAAGGAACCAAACACAGCACAACATATTGCCGCAGGCCACCCAACTTTAGAAGAAATTAAAAGAGAGTTCTCTGATCCTGAAATACATGGGTACAAAAACTGTGAAGTATGGCTTAAATACATGCTGTTTTCACGTAAATCCTTAGTAGGTCTATTTTGCGGCCTACTCTACTACTTACTCTGGAAGAAAGACGATAACAAGCCCCCTTACTGGGGTGCAATAGTTGTGTCAAACTTAGAATAGTCCTCTTGTAACGTTCAATATGGAATGCTCAATAAAGGAGTTGTTGATTTAAGTTTATCAAAAATTACTTTCCAGAATCTATTCCCTAGCTTATAGATTATAAGGGCCTTCTCGTTAAAGACGAAGGATACACTTTATGTGTAAAAGTTTATTTTCTAAGCGATTAAGGAGCTTATGCTTTAAGCCATTTTAATATTATCTTGCTATGATGCTGTGGTTGTGTACATGTCTTCTGCATGTGTTTGGCCTAAGGTTAGCATTGTAGTTGTCAACTATAATGGTCTCTCGTCAGCCTACTTTATAAGTGTCTAAAGTCCCTGTTGTCAACTGATTACCCTGATTTCGAAATCATATTTGTAGATAATGCTTCAAACGATAATAGTATAGAGTATGTGAAGAAATCTTTTAGTGACCGAAGGCTGAAGGTTCTTAAGCTCGATAGGAACCTTATGTATCTTGGCGGCTTAGAGGAAGGTGCTAGGGCTGCGGATGGAAGCTCAAAATATCTTGTGTTCATGAACAATGATGTTGTTGTAACATCAGGTTGGCTTAAGGAGCTTGTTTGGGTGATGGAGAGGGATGGAGGTGTAGGGGTTGCCTGTCCTTCTGTGTTAAATTTTGACGGTAGCCCGCAATGGACAGGCCTTTTTGTTGACAGATTCCTTTTCTCATATATCATGAAACCTCCTGTGAACAAAATCTTCCTCGCTTCAGCTCCATGCGGACCCATTTACGTTATACGTAGGTCTCTGGCCGAGGGTAGAAGCTTATTCGATAAAAAGCTGGTGATTTATCGGGAAGAAGAGTATGTTGGACACGTAGTATGGTTGAAGGGGTTTAAGATAGTATATGTTCCTACAGCTATTGTATACCATCATGTAGGCTCAACGATAAGCAAGCATTCTAAGCCAATATTTCGCTTCCACTACTATAAGAATGAACTTTATCTACTGTTCAAGTTCGGTAACTTCTTTTCTATAGTTGGCGGCTTCCTCCTTAGACTAGCACGCCTGCCTATACTTGCAACAGCTTGTATTATGAGAAAGAGGGAAAACGAGTACATAATAGAATATCTTCATGCAATACGTTGGCTGCTTAAAAACGGTAAAAAGATTAGAAGGTACAAGGGTAAGAGTATGCTCTATCTTCCATTCAAATATTCTCCTCTAAGGGCAATGTATCCCTCTGTAGGCGAGCGAATACTGCTAAAGTATTTGGAAAAGGAGGTTAGAAACGGAAGGTTTAAGTTTCCTGCCCAAAACTAAGACTATTCCAGTGAAAGATTTTAATACAATTTGATGTAAACGTTTTCCATATGAAGGGTATCATATTGCATGGTGGTGCTGGAACTAGGCTAAGGCCCTTAACCTTTAGTGGTCCTAAGCAGCTTATTCCCGTAGCCAACAAGCCTATATCACAGTATGTTTTGGAGGATTTGAGGGATGCAGGTATAAGGGATGTCGCAATTGTTTTAGGAGAAACCTTTCCAGAGCTTGTCCAGCAGCATTACGGTGACGGCAGCAGGTTCAACGTCAGCATCACGTACATTTTTCAGGGTAAGCCTTTGGGCATAGCTCACGCGTTAAGCCTTTGCAGAGATTTTGTTGGTGGAGAAAGGTTCATACTATACTTGGGTGACAACCTTCTACAGCATGGTGTAAGAGGATATCTTGAAAGGTTTGTTAGAGAAGATTTCGATGTTCAGGTTCTATTGAAGGCTGTAGAGGATCCTACAAAGTTTGGTGTTGCAAGGTTTGAGGGTGAAAGGCTTACAGGTTTTGTTGAAAAGCCTAAGGTTCCACCAAGCAAATACGCTCTAGTCGGAGTATACTTTTTTAAGCCAACAGTGTTCGAGGTCTTAAAAGATTTGAAGCCGAGCTGGAGGGGTGAGCTTGAAATAACTGACGCACTACAGCTTATGCTTGAAAGAGGATACCGTGTAGGCTACTCTTTTGTAGAAGGCTGGTGGCTTGACACTGGGAAAAAGGATGACATATTGTACGCCAACTCCCTCATATTAGACGAGCATGCGAGAAGAAGTGTTCAAGGTGAAATCGTAGAATCTAGGGTTGAGGGGAGGGTTGAGGTTGGAGAGGGCAGTAGGCTTGTGAAAAGTGTTGTAAGAGGACCTGTTGTAATAGGAAAAGGATGTGTGATAGAGGGCTCATATATTGGCCCATACACGAGTGTAGGCGACAACTCTAAAATATTGAACAGTTCAATAGAATATTCTATCATAATGTCTGGCGCTGTAGTTGATGGCGTTGACAGGCTTGAGGAGAGCCTTGTTGGAAAAAATGCTAAAGTTTTAAAGAATACAGTTAGAAACTCTATAAAACTTCACATAGGAGACTATTCAGAAATAGAGCTCTAGCCTTTTTCACATAAGCTTCTGCTTCTCCATCAGCCTTTATCATAATAGAATAAGTGTTGTGAAAGGAGGGTGGTGGAATAAGTTTATCGAAAAGGATAAACTTATTAGCACATATGAGGGTGATTAGGGTATGTGCCAGAATTTGAAGGAGCTTTCTCTGCCTGGTGTGAGAGTTTTTGAACTGCAAAGGTTTCCGGACGAGCGAGGTGTCTTTACTGAAATAATGCGCTTGGACTGGAAGGGTCTTCTGGGGGAAGATTCTATTGTTCAGGCTAACCTTTCAATAACCTTTCCAAATGTTGTTAGGGCCTGGCATAGGCATGAAAGGGGTCAGGTTGACTATTTTCTTGCAGTAAGGGGCTCTATAAAGGTCTGCGCTTACGACGAAATCGACTCTCACATGGTTGAAGTTGTTTTGTCTGATGCTAGAATGCAGGTTTTGAGGGTTCCAGGACACTATTGGCACGGCTTCAAGGTTGTAGGCTCAGAGCCAGCTTACCTGATATATTTTGTTAACAGACTATACGATTACGGTAAGCCTGATGAGGTTAGGAGGGCCTGGGATGATCCCTCGATTGCTCCAAAAAAGATTAATGGTAAAAGTGATGATCCTAGATGTGGTAAACCTTGGGACTGGTTTTATCCAGTTCACAGGTGAAAAGGTTTGCGTCTTCTCGTGACAGGCGGATGCGGTTTCATAGGAAGCAACTTCATAAGGTACATGCTCCACAACTACAATAATATTGAAGTCGTTAACGTTGACAGCCTCTCATACGGTTCGAACCTTAACAACCTTAAGGACTTGCAAGATGATAGGAGGTACAGGTTTGTTAAGGGAAGCATAAACGACTTCAAGCTTATGAGCGATATCGTGAAGGAAGTTGACGCAATAGTAAACTTTGCAGCAGAATCTCATGTTGACCGCAGCATCGCTGAACCACAATCTTTCTTTAAAAGTAACGCTGAAGGTGTCCTAGTAATTCTTGAAGCTGTTAGACGTTATGGGGGAAACGTTAGAATACTGCAGGTTTCAACTGACGAAGTCTACGGAGACATTTTAGGAGGCTCCTTTAGGGAAGAGGATAGGCTTAAGCCTTCAAGCCCATACGCAGCCTCAAAGGCTTGCGCTGACCTACTCTGTCTAGCATACCATAGGACATATGGGTTAAACGTTAGCATAACACGCTGCACAAACAACTTT
>Ga0272449_1001735_pt1 | contig 21695 bp, 23 predicted proteins | sample YNPCB0241_FD_198679 | JGI IMG/M metagenome (GOLD analysis project Ga0272449, IMG submission 198679) | Hot spring sediment microbial communities from Yellowstone National Park, WY, United States - YNP-CB-024-1 | ecosystem: Environmental > Aquatic > Thermal springs > Hot (42-90C) > Sediment... | reverse complement strand
GAAGAACTGGAAACAAGGCGCAGAGATAGTTGGCGAAACCAAGAGAAACTGCGGCGCCGGCAAAAGTGTTCGATATTATCCACATCCACCCCGTTAAAAAACCCGCAAAAGGCGAGATAAGCTGATACGTATACTCATAAATGCTTCCTTCTTTGGGCTGCCACGCTGTCAACTCAGCGAAACTCAAGGCTGTGAACAAGGAGATGACGGCGGCAATAAGCATGGAAATTGTTAAGGCTGGGCCAGCCAGTCCCGCTGCAATGCCCGTTACAACGAATATGCCGGCGCCTACTATTGCCCCAACGCTTATAGCCGTAGCGTCAAACAGCCCTAAAGTAGGTTTAAGTCCCAGCCCTTCAGAATTCTCTTCAACCATGTTGGCACCAGCGGAAAATGTTTAAACTGTGCACTTTATTAAGAATTCACGTGATTCCCTAAACTATATAGTTTCGGTCTGCCCTTTCAAAGTCTTTTACTATTTCCAATACCCGTTCAGAACCTTTAACTTTGTTCAAGGGTACTCCTTTAAGCAGAGCCCATGGACTGCTTCTTGCAATGGCAGTCGCCACATGATCTTCGCCGAAACACTCTCTAGCAACATGGTAGACCAGCCGCCTAACTTTCAATTCTGAAAAGTGCCCCAAAGCGTGAAGATACTCGTGGAGAAGCAGATTATAGATTAACGCGTTGACAACGCGCTTTGACTGAGTTGAGGCTTCGATGGCTTGAACTAGAACCCTGTTCAATATAATGTTGTTTGTTCCAATGGGGTGGTAAGCGCCCAATTGTATGGGTAAATCATCTAGGAAAAGCATCATTCCAGCTCTACGCTGATTCAGAGATGATGCTACAGTGTCCTTGACAACCTCCCATACTTCGCCATAGCTTGAAGCCTTTTCAAGCCTTGAACGATATCTTTCCACGCTGGCTATATCCATGGCTATTCCTTTCCGCCGCACAATCGCCACAGAGGCTCATTAAAACATAAATAATTTTGTTGTATTTTATGTTTGTTGGACGATGAGGAAATCGAGGTACGATGAAAAAGGGATGATTGTTTTTTCCGCTCCTGAGTCCGAAAAACATGCTTCGCTACGAAATCTAGGGAAGTAAAAAGTGGTAAGGGTGTTTTCGTTAAGTTTCTTTGGATCCTGTGACATAAGCCCATATGCTTACGAGGACTAGCGTTAGGAACGCACCTGCCAACCCTGAAAGAATGTATTTTGCGCTGAAGAAGGCAGGCAGTATTGTTATGAGCGCTGGAATCACGTATTCTGCTGTTAGTTCAGCGATGACGCCTGCGATAAACCCCAGGATTGCGACAAACACGAATATCTTTAACCTTTCGCCCATTTTTCCACCTAGCCTAGATTTGGATTCTAAGCCTCTTTTTAGTCTAACTTACACATTTTTGTCTATTCTCAGGAAAACAGCAAGCACATCTTTTCACTGGAAAATTAAAGCTCAAAACGGTTTTCCAGAGGCTATATATCTCTACGTATATACGTAGATATTTCCAGCATATTAACAATGTATAAGATTTGTTTAAGCGTTTAGCCTCTTTTCGGAGGAATCAAACTTGTCAGAAAGATTTGCTAAAAGATGGGAAGAGAGGAATGAAGACCAACCATTCACCGAACGCATCAAAGAGGCTGTAAGGCCTCCAGGTCCATTGAAGCCACGGCTTGACATGGCTGTTAGACGCATAGAGCTGCAGATACAGAAACTGGATCAGGCAAGTGAAAGGTTCAGCCAAAGAGACAAGTCAATATTTGCAAGGATCGTTGATGCCTATACAAAGCATGACATGGCGCGGGCAAACGTTTTCGCAAACGAGTTGGCTGAGATAAGAAAAATGGAAAAAATGATAATGCATGCGAGACTTGCCCTTGAACAAATCGTATTACGCTTGCGCACTGTATCAGAGCTTGGAGACGTAGTTTCAACCCTTGGCCCAGCAGTAAGCGTCCTCAGAGCAGTAAAAACCGGAATGGCAAACATTTTCCCTGAAGCGGAAAGGGAGTTGGGGCAAATCGGCAATCTATTAAGCGGGATAATAGTGGAGGCTGGGCAAAGCACAGGGCTTACGATAAACTTTGATACAGCTAACGAAGACGCCCAAAAAATACTTACAGAAGCTGCAGCAGTCGCAGAACAGAAAATTAAGGAGAAGTTCCCAGAGCTTCCAGCTGGAATACCCCCAATGCCTTTAAGCGAAAAATCCACCACTGAAACTTCGTAACTGAAATGGGAGGAATGCCTTATGCCGCAAGACCCCAATCTTTTTTTATCTCTCGGTAAAGAGGTAAAAGACGAGTATGGACGCGTAATAGGTGAAGTTGCATCCTTCGCCGTAAAACCCAACGGCGGAATAGACTCAGTTTATATTAGACAAAGCGACGGGCGATTTGCAAAACATCCCGCCGATAACATTAAAGTTGAAGGCTCCGAAGCAGTCTTCCTTTCAAAAATTAAAATGGAAACATCCAATTTCTGTGACAAGATTCCGCTGATATGGCGTAAAGACCAGGCTTTAAAGGAGCTTCTGGAAAAGAAGAAGATTTCTCCTGAAGTATATGAAGACTTACACAACAGTTTTGAAGGCGCCTTAAACCAGCTGAAAAACGAAGCCCAAGCTTTAATGGAAAAAATCAATAAGGAAATCGAAAAATGCGCTCAAGAAATTAGGGAATTAAACTACGCGTTGGTACACCTAGAAGTGGAACATGAAATAGGAGAAATTGATGACCAATCCTACCAAACAGCCTTCTCAACCATACAAGAATGCTTAAAAAAAGCCAATATGGAAAAAACAGACCTTGAAAGCATGAAGAACAAGCTTTCAAATATTCTTCTAGGAGAGACACCGCATAAAAACATTGCAGTACCTGCTGCCTTGGAAACCCCAACTCCCCCGTCTCCAACTCTGCCGGAGCCGCCAGTAGTAGTTTACGTGAAAGAAGCAGACGAATCCAACATTTAAGGCTGACTGCGTAGCGGGCGGAGGGAGCTGAAATAAGAAACCCTTTCACCACAACCCCTCCACCACTACGAGAGGTTATAGTTAGTTCAGTGCAAAAACTGAAAGTCCAACAGTATAAAATAGTTCAAGCATCCATGAGACTGAAGGAAAGGGACAAAAACCTTTTCCAAACATGCGTGACCGCCTTAAAAGCCAACAATAAGGAGAAAGCCACGATATGCGCAAACGAATTGGCAGAAGTGCGAAAACTAGTCGATTTTCTCCAACAAGTGGAGCTGGCAATAGAAAGAGTTATCCTCAGACTTGAGACTGTTAGAGAGTTAAGCGACATAGTCATAGACCTAAAACCAGCGTTGAAAACTCTTCAAAGCGTTTCAAAACAGCTGTTCGATGTTCTTCCAGAAGTCTCCTCGGAAATCAGCGAAATTAACAATGTGATAGGCGAAACCATATGTTCTACAAGAATATCCGCAGACGAAGTACTAATTCCAGTGGGCCGAGTAACACCTGCAGGAGAACAAATCCTCGAAGAAGTCACAAGCTTCTTGGAGAAGCGGCTTGCTGAAACTCTTCCGGAACCGCCCGCTAAGCAGGAAGCTCCAAAACTGGAACAGGCAGAGGCGCATATTAAGCAGATGGTTGCTTTGGCAGCTTCATGCTCCCAGACTTTAGGTGAGGAAACTGCAGATGGCGTAGGAGAGAACCGCTCTAAAAACCTCATTTCTTTTAGAAAGGCTGAAATTCAAGAGGTTTCGTTGAAAGTTGAAAAGCCTCCACTTGAAGATGCCCTCTTAGAGTATGTGCGGAAGAGTGGAGGCGAAATAGATTTGATGCGGTGCTCCCGTGAACTTGATGCTTCATATGATGAAGTTGAAAGGGCTCTGCAAAACTTGGGAGCAAGGGGTAAAATAAAAATTGAGGCAAGAAGGTGAAGCCTATGGAAGCTTCTCAAGAACTTGAAAAATCAGCCACAAACTATGCTTTGGAAGCCGTCCGCCTAGACAAACAAGGCGCAAGGGGAATGGCAATAACCATGTATCAGAAAGCCATAGAAACTCTTCTGAGACTTGTGCAGCTTTACCCCGACTACAACCTAAACAAGGTATACATTCAAAGGGCTATAGCTTACCAGGAAAGGATAAAGGTGTTGCAAGGAGCCATTGGCCCAGCTGAACCACAGGCAGAAAGTAAAGATGTGGAAGGAGAAAAAACCGCTGATGCTAGAAAGGCTAGCTACGAAGACCTCATCGTTAAGGAAAAGCCAAACGTGAAATGGGAAGAAGTTGTTGGCCTTGAAACTGCAAAGAAGGCAATAAAAGAGGCCATAGTCTACCCTGTTCAAAGACCAGACCTATTCCCACTGGGCTGGCCTAGAGGCATACTGCTTTTTGGACCGCCTGGATGCGGAAAAACTTTGTTAGCTGCCGCTGTAGCCACAGAAATAGACGCAGTATTCTTCTCAGTTGACGCCGCCTCAGTGATGTCCAAATGGTTGGGCGAAGCTGAACAAAATGTCGCACGGCTTTTTGAATCAGCCCGAAAATCAGCCTTGGAGAAAAAGCCCGCTATACTTTTCATTGACGAGTTAGATTCCCTAATGGGGAAGCATTCCAGCGAGGTCGGCGGAGAAGTTCGCGTGCGAAACCAGTTCCTAAAGGAAATGGACGGGATAATAGACAAAGGTAAAAATCTCCACGTTTACATCATCGGCGCCACAAACAAGCCTTGGGACTTAGATTGGCCCTTTATCAGACGTTTCCAGAAAAGAATTCTTGTACCGCTTCCAGACCATCATGCCCGCTTAATGATGTTTAAGCATTACACGAGCAATCTGCTTTTAGCTCCAGATGTTGACCTCCACGAGTTAGCTAGACTTTCCGAAGGATTTTCAGGAAGCGACATTAAAGATGTTTGCCAATCAGCCCACTTGAAGGTTATAGGAGAATTCTTTGAATCTGGTCAAGCTGCAAACAAACTTGCTAAACCGAGATCTCTGAGAATGAGCGATTTTAGGCAAATTCTTGAAGAGAGAAAGCCAAGCGTGTCCCTTGACATGTTAGCCCTATATAACCGCTGGTTCGAGGCCTTCAAAGCCCTATAGGGGAGCGCTTAAAGTGGAAAGGTTTGGAGAGCCTCTCTTGATTTTGGAAATCTCCTTTCTCCCCTTCTCCCCCATATGAAATCTCCAAACCCCACATTTAAACAGCGCTCCCTAAACACCCCTTTTTCTTATAACGCCCTCCACAACATCTGCAATTTTGGCGCTTTCCCTTAAAATGTCTATGTAAGGTGCATTTAAAGCGAGTTCTGCTGTTGAGTAAGGTCCAGTAAAAGCGAGTATTGGTTTAAAAGTTTTTGAGGCTTCACGGGCTTCTTCTGCAGACTTTACAGCCACAATCTTTGACACTTTATCATTTTTACCTAAAAGTTTTCTGAATCCTTCAATTAAGACTATGTCGTTTCCCCTGCATTTTTCCAAAATTTCCTTAAGAGATAAACTGCTTGTATCTTTTTTTTCAATTGTTGCTATTTCATGAGATGCAATGCTAACCACTGTTTTAGCTCCTGATTGGGCGAACCTCCATGTGTCTTTATCCTTCGTGTCTATGGTGAAGTCTTTTTCAGGAATGTGTTTCACTGCTGCAACTTTGTAGCCTCTTTTTGTCAACTCTCTTGTTATGGTTTCTATGGTTGCGGTTTTTCCAGAGTTTTTACCTCCGACAACTGCCACAACTGTTGTTTCCATTTTTGCATCCTTCTATTATTTCATTTCTTCGTTGAAGATTCTTTCAAGCGCTACTTTTTCTATTGGAAGTTTTTCTGAAAGGTTTTTAACCCATTTTATGTAGCTTCTAAAAACGTTCTGCAGTATTTGAGCCTTCTCTTCGTCAGATAATTCTTTTTCTTCGGCGAGGAGTAAAGCAAACCACTTGCCCATGTCTGAAAGCTGATAGGCTTTAACCCACACTATGCGGCCTTTTTTCGCTGTTTTTTCCATTTCCTCTGTTAAAACTCCAAGTTTGGTTAAGGCTTTTAAATTTTCAATTATTGTCTTGTTGGAGTAGGAGAGTTTTTTCACGAGGTCTTTCTGGTAGATTTTATTTGAAATCCCATTTTTGAGGGAAAATCTTAAAATGTCAAGAGAAGCCCTTGAACCGAAAATTGCGCTTAAAATTTTGTTTTTTTGTTCTGCGGGAAGGAATACTATGTAAGGGTGTGATTGGAAATCCAACTTGTACACCTTTAAAATGTCTTTTAAGCGGCTTAATCTTAAGCATTGCTATAATCTAAACGTTAGACTTTTTAAACTCTCAACGAAAGTCTATTAAGGTGTTTCAAACGGCTAGCCCTAAGAACTGGACTCCAATGGACGGCGACACATTCGTAACCCGAGAAGGCTTCATACTTAATGTTTTCGGGTATGAGCATCCAAAAGGGCGGGTTTTCGCCTTTCTAAAGTATATTCCCTCGAAGTTTAAGGAACTGTTTAATATTCGTCTTCTTGATAGAACATGGAAATATGGAGAAACGGAACTTTTCCGAGCTGAAAAACTTTACACCGCCAAAAATTACAAAACCTTCCTGGAGGTTTTTAGAAAAAATTTCCCAGACTACGTTTACTTTTGTCCTTTCAGACAGAAAGAGGTTATTAGTGCACCCATAAGCCGCGTAATGGCTGTTTATGTTCCAAGGGAGGTTCTGCTTTCTTTGCTTAAGGCTGAAAAACGGGATAAACTGCAAAGCATGACTTTAGACTTTATAAGCTTGGTTTCCAGTGAATCCACTGTTCCTGTTGAAGATTTCGGCGTCCACGGTTCCGTCGCCTTGGGCATGCACAGTGCAGAGTCTGATATTGACATCGTTGTCTATGGAGGGCAAAACTTCCGCAAGGTTGAAGCCGCTATAGACAGGCTTGTAAATGAGGGAAAATTAAGCTATGTTTTTAACAATCGTTTGGACGCTGCGAGAAGGTTTAAGGGAAGATATTTAGACAGAATTTTCATGTATAATGCAATTCGCAAGCCCAGTGAGGTTACTTCAAAATACGGCGAGCAAAAATATACGCCTATTAAACAAGTCAGATTCTGCTGCAAGGTTAAAGACGACAGCGAAGCCATGTTCCGCCCAGCAATCTACAAAATCGAAAACTACCAGCCAGTCGACTCCCAGTTGTCGCTCACGAAGGACATGGTTCCCGAAAACGTTGTTTCCATGATTGGATGTTACAGGAATGTTGCAAGGAAAGGCGACAAAATCCAGGTTTCAGGAATGCTTGAACGCGTCGAGAAAACCGAAACAGGCGAAGCCTATTATCAGGTTGTTGTTGGAACAGCGGAAAGCGAGGAAGAACACATTTGGCCAGTTTAAAGCTTAGGGACCGCGACGCCATAATAACCCCGGAAGGCTTAATCTTCAGAGTTTTCGGCTACATGCACCCGCCAGAAGGCTATATATGCGATGCAGAATATGCTCCAGCTGAACTTTTCAAATCTGACAATCCCAAAGCCTTCAGAACCGACGGAAAGCGGGTTTTCTACAAGTTTTACGAAGACGAGGGCTGGAAGTTTCTTGAAAAAAACTTTCCACAGCACATGATTCTCCACGCACCTCTCGGAAAAAAGGTTGTGGGCGTCAAATGCGCCAATGTGGCAGAGTTTAAAAAACCAGAAGAAGCCCTTAAAAGGCTTGTTGAAAAGGAAAACAGGGATGAACTGCTTGACGCCTTGCACGCTGTTCTGGAAACAACAGTCATTTCTTTTGGGCTATCCTTGGAAGACTTCGGAGTTTTCGGTTCTCTGCTTCACGGGTTTTACCATCCAAAATTCTCCGATATAGACATAATTGTTTATGGCAAAGACAACTTAGCACGAATACGCAAGGTCTTGCAAGAATTATATGAGGATAAAAGTTCAAGGTTTTCCAACGAGTTTGAGGATGACCAGCCCATTAGGGGGAAGCTTTGGCGCTACAAAAACCTAAGCCCAAAAGAGTTCTTGCAGCACCAAAAGCGGAAACTAATTTATGGAGTTTTCCACGATGAAGAATCTAGAAGGGCTATAAAAGTTGAATTTGAACCCGTGAAAAAATGGGACGAAATACGTAACGATTATTGTGAAATTAAAAGGATAATATGGGAGGGCTGGGTGAAGGCTTTCCTACGGATAAAGGATGATTCAGATGGGCCTTTTATGCCATCAATTTATCCGGTGGAAACCCTCAAAATCGTTGACGACCCCAAAGTTGACCGTATAGAAAGAGTTGTTTCCTACCTTGAAGAGTTTAGAATGCAAGCTTGGAAAGACGAAGTTGTTTATGCTGAAGGAAACCTTGAAAAGGTCGAAACAACTCACGGAAACTTTCGCCAAATAACCTTAACCTACGGACCGCGGTACTATGAGCAAGTTCTCAAAATTGCGGAGCAGCCCTCTATCCCCTAAATTTTAGAATCATATAGTCTGAGGGTGTGTTTCCAAGAAGCACCCTAAAATGTTCGCTGTTCTTCCTATAGTCCATTACGTGTTCAAGTTTTCCTTGGGCGATAACCCTTTCGCCTTTTCTGGCTTGCTCACAGAACCTTCCGCGGAAAGAGGCTATTTCTTTTATTGGTTGGAGTTTTGGGCCTTCAACAACTTTTACGTCTTCAATTTTGTATGTACATGGCGTGAAAATGGATTCTGAATCGTCAACAACCGTAGCCTCAATTTTTGCGTACCCAGCGTTCCCATATTTGACGTCGCCATATTTTTCATCCACCTCTTTCCAGTCTTTCACGAAACGGATGAAATAATCCCTTCCCATGAACTTGCCCTGCCAAACCTTTCTAGATTCGACTACAACAAAATCTTCGAAACTCATGAAGGTGTCCTTCGAACGGAAAGCGAACAAACCCTTTAACTCTTCCACAGTGTAGGGTTTAAAGGGCGTGCCCCCTTTTTCCAGCAGTTTCTGCAAGGCTAAATGCACTTTCCAGCAGTTTTCAGAACCGTAAACAACTGGGTCAATGTCTGAAGTTTCAGTGTGCATTTTAACCAAAAGCGAACCTGAAACCCCCAATTTATTCCACGGCACACGCGCATTTTCCTTCAAAACTTTAAGACATTGTAGGGCGACAGCCTCTAAACCGTCAAGGTTTCGGCGTTTTCTAAGCCTTTTTAGGCAGTCAACCGGACTGTAAACCCTTTTCACGTTTTCAAAAGGAACCTCGCAAAGTTTTTCGCCAAAAACCGGGTCATTTACAACATAGCTTGAAAGAGTTTTTTCAAGAAACTTGAAACGCTCAGATAAGCTGTAAACTTTTCGGTATCTGCTTTTTCCACGTTGACGAGAACCTTCTAAGTCTGGAATAAAACGGGGAAACGCTATAACTTTGTCTGGAGGATGTACTAGCCCTTTTACATCGAATATTATGTTTTCAACGGATTCTATGAGGTATCCTTCGGTTGGCTGCATTCCACTCTATTTTAATGGTGTTTGTATTCATTTATTGTGTTTTCGCTTTGCTTGCAATTTTGCTGAGAATTTCCTTTCTTAAATTTCATCTTTAGCGTCGAAAAGGCGATTATTAACTATTCTTTTCCTGCCTTTTTGCTAGGACATCTGCTGCAAGTATTTTCAGGTCAGCTCTTTTCAATGCTAGGAGGACTGCTGTGCCTATAATGGCTCCTGCAAGGCAGTTCAAAGAGTCCGCTATAGCGTAATATATGGTCATTGGAGCCCAATAGGGATAAAGCTCTGGGACTCCCCAGTTTAGAACCCACACAGCAATGTTGTTCCCTGTTGCCACATCTCCCCCTATCCGTGCAATCCAAGCGAGACACCACAATGCCACAGGCATTCTCGCAGGGTCTCTGCTTGCTATAGCCTTTATAATCCATTCCCGCAATGGAGGTACAACGATAAAAGCTAAGACAAGCCAGTACTGCCACGTTATAATAGGCATAGCCTCATACCAAGCGAAGGGGTGGGAAAACCAAATCAGCATCTCCACAACAAAAAGTATTGTGGCTTCTTTCCATCTATTAAATAGAAACAGCCCGCTCATAAGGGCCGCCATAGTCGGGCTTAGGAATGTAAGCAACCCTATAGAAGTTGCTGGATTAACGTATGGAACAAGCCACCCGAAAATAAAGCCTGAAATTGTTCCCCAGAAAGGTCCCAAAATTGGTGCTGTCAAGCTTGAAAATACAATATTTGAAAAAGTAATTACAGCCGGGGTTCCTAACACAGGATAAGCGGGAATCCACGCGCATGCGAGGACTAGGGCAACCCACATTCCCGTTAAGGCCAAAAATATGACGTTTGCGACGTATTTTTGGGACATGGTTACGTCTCCATCAATGTTATTTCCTTCAGTCCTATGTAATTTTTTACACAACATTAATAAGGCTTTCCATGCCAAATCTATAACAAAGGTGCACCCCTTGAGAGCCCTTCCCTTTGACAAAGCTACCCGCATAGCTCAATGCATGGAATTAGCTATTCTCCTAGAAGTAAGTGCTGATAAGCCTGGAAATGTAAACTTGGTTGTGGGTTTTGAAGGCACTAATCATGCGCATTTTCTTGCCTCGGCTGTTGCTGCAGTGCCGCATTTTAGGTTTGCTGCTGAACGGGGAATAGCTGTTTCAAATGGTGAAATCTCCATTTCCGATGTGGGGCTTGGACGCATTATTAGGGATTGTGTTGCAGATATTAAGGCATGGCAAAGCGGCGGAAACACTTTGCTTGGCACAATAATCCTTTTCTCTCCAATCGCGGTTGCTGCGGGAATGACTCCTATCAGTAAAGGCTATGCCTTTGAACTTTCAGAGCTTAGGAGAAACTTGAAACTTGTTGTGGAATCAACAACTCCTGAAGATGCTGTTGCGGTTTATGAAGCGATAAAAATTGCTAATCCAAGTGGGCTTGGGAAGGCTCCAGACCTCGACGTTAATAACCCCGACTCAATAAACCGCATAATTAAGGAAAAGGTTTCCCTATACCAAGTTTTTCAAATAGCCTCAAGCTATGACATGGTTTGTTCCGAATGGGTGAACAACTACCATGTAACCTTCGACTTTGCATATCCAATTTTGATGGAGGAAATTGAGAAAAACGGGAATCTGACAGTGGCTATAATCCATACTTTCTTGAAAGTTTTGGCTAATCACCCGGACACTTTTATTGCACGCAAGGTTGGCATTGGAAAAGCCCGTGAAGTCTCATTTATGGCTGAAGAAGTCATGAAGCTTGGAGGCCTTAACACTTCCATGGGTAAGGAGAGACTCCGCGAATTCGATTCAATGCTTAGAAAGTCAGACAGCCTCTTAAATCCCGGAACCACCGCCGATATAATTGCAGCCGCACTTGCGCTGAAAGTTCTCAGCGGATTCAGACCTTAACATGCCTTTTTCGGCACGGTGATTAGTAAGATTAAAATGTTACAAGCTTCAAGATACGTGTCAATAACATAATGATTCGCATACCCATAGCAGATTTGAGGTTTAACCGATGGAAAAGCCTTCAAAGCTTAAAGTTACACTGGTCACAGGGCGGACAATAGAGCAGGGCGTAGGAAAGGAGCACGGCAAATCCTCAGAGGAATACGTGGAAAGCGTCACAGTATGCTACATGGATCCTGAAGACATGAAGAAGCTTGGAATAAAAGAAAACACAAACATCCTTGTTTCAACAGAATTCGGCTCCGTGGTTGTTAAAGCCGTAAAATCCATTAGGACTCCCCATCCTGGAATAGTCTTTATCCCTTATGGGCCATGGGCAAACGTTGTGGTTGACCCGGAAACCAACAGCATCGGGATGCCTTCCTTTAAAGGCATTCCAGCTGAAGTTGAACCTGCCCTCGACAAGCCTATATTGAGCTTAAAGGAGCTTCTTAAAAAACAGTTTAGGAAGGGTTAGAAATGCCAGTTGTTAAAGCGGTAACATGTCCCGTGTGTGGTTGCCTGTGCGACGACATCGAATTAACCATTGAAAACGGTAAAATAGTTAAAGTTAAAAACGGTTGCGCGATGTGTGAAGCCAAGTTTTTGGGCTACTGCTGCGAGCATAGAGTGTTAAGGCCGATGATAAGAAAGAACGGAGAACTTGTAAAAGTCTCCCTTAAAAAAGCTATAGAGAGGGCTGCTCAAATCTTGGCGGAAGCAAACTATCCCGTGCTGTATGGTTGGAGCAACACAAGCTGCGAAGCCACAAGCGTGGGCATCGAATTAGCTGAAGAGGTTGGAGGAGTAATTGACAATACTTCCGTTGTCTGCCATGGGCCCTCAATTTTAAGTCTTCAAGAGGTTGGTCTCCCAGGATGCACCCTTGGACAAGTTAGACATCGAGCTGACCTTGTAATTTATTGGGGGAGCAACCCGTGGAGCTCCCACCCAAGACACATCGAAAGATACACAACATTCTCTGAAGGAAGATTCGAGAAGAGCGCTTGGAGAGGCTACATATCAAAAACAAGAGCGTTAATAGGCCTTAAAAAGATTAAAAGCGCCTTTAGAAGGACCCTTCTTAAAAAAGAACCTCCTGTTCCAGAATACTTTGAAAAGAAACCGTATCCTTCAATGCAGAAAGAAGGGAGAAAATTAATAGTTATCGATGTTAGAAGGACAAGGTCTGCTGATATTGCGGACTACTTCATTCAAGTGGAACCCAACAAGGATTATGAACTTTTCCAAGCCTTTAGAGCTTTGGTTCGCGACCAAGAAATCGAAGTTGACAAAGTTGCCGGGGTCCCCGTGGAGTATTTGGAGGAGGTGGTTGACGAAATGGTTAGCTGCAACTTTGGGGCCATTTTCTTCGGCCTTGGACTAACCATGAGCGGTGCTAAATGGCGAAACATAGACGCTGCAATTTCCCTAGTCCGTGACTTAAACATGAGAACAAAGTTTGTGATCATGCCTATGCGTGGGCACTACAACGTTACCGGAGCCAATGTGGTTTCAACTTGGCAGACTGGCTATTCATATGCTGTAGACTTTTCCCTGGGCTATCCACGATATAATCCAGGCGAAACCACTGTGGTGGATATCCTTCTACGAAAAGACTCAGACGCCGCCTTAGTGGTAGCTTCAGATCCTGTTTCAAATTTCCCGAAAAAAGCTGCTGAGCACTTGGTGGAAAACCCGCTAATAGTGATTGACCCTCACATGAATGTGACCTCCCAAGTGGCTGATGTAGTTATCCCATCTGCCTTCGCAGGCATTGAGGCGGAAGGAACCGCTTACCGCATGGATCATGTGCCAATCCCCCTGAAAAAAGTGGTGGAACCTCCGCCGGGAATACTTCCAGACGAGGAAATTTTGAGAAGAATCCTTCACGAGGTTAGGAAGATAAAGAAGGCTAAGGAGGCTTCATAATGGAGCTTCTTGTAAAAAACGGTTTCGTCTACGACCCTCTAAACGGGGTTAATGGCGAAAAAATGGACATAGCTATTAAAGATGGCAAAATTGTTGAGAAGGTTAACGAGCAGAGAGCCAAAATAATAGATGCTTCCGGAATGGTTGTTATGCCAGGCGGAGTAGACATTCACAGTCATATTGCTGGTGGAAAAGTCAACGCTGGAAGACTGTTAAGGCCTGAAGATCACTTTAAAGATTTTGAGAGGAAAACCACCGTAACCAGGTCTGGTGTGGGATATTCTATTCCATCAACCTTCACAACTGGCTATCGTTACGCGAGAATGGGTTGGACAACGGTTATGGATCCAGCTATGCCTCCGTTAGAGGCGAAGCACACCCATGAAGAGCTAAGCGACACTCCTATCATTGATAAGGCTAGTTACCCCCTTATCGGCGACTGGTGGTTTGTGCTTGAATATCTGGGGCGTGGTGACATTGAGGAATGTGCAAGGCATGTGGCTTGGATGCTGAAAACCACGAAGGGCTACGCCATGAAGCTTGTAAACCCAGGAGGGCTTGAAGCGTGGGGTTTTGGCCGTAACGTGTGCAGTTTAGACGACCAGGTTCCCAACTTTGGGGTAACCCCCCGCGAAATCATAAGGGGATTATGCAAAGTTAACAAGCTTCTCCACCTGCCCCACACTATCCATGTTCACACCAATAATCTCGGCGTTCCAGGAAACTATCTCACAACTTTAGAAACCCTAGACTGCGTTAAAGATTTGGCCGACGAAGGTAAACCAGCCATGCATATAACCCATTGCCAATTCTCTGCCTTTAAAGGAGACGACTGGAGAACCCTAGAGTCCGGTGCGGAGGAAATAGCAAAATATATGAATGGGCATTCTCACATAACCATGGACATGGGCCAAATAGTTTTCACGGACACAACAACCATGACCGCAGACGGGCCATTCCAGTACACGCTCTATACGCTGACAGGCAACAAATGGGTAAACCATGATGTGGAAACGGAAACAAGTTCTGGAATTGTACCCTTCCAATATAGGCCTAAAAGCTACGTTCACGCGGTCCAATGGTCAATAGGCCTCGAACTGGCCTTGCTTATAGAGGATCCTTGGAAAATCTTGATGACGACGGATCACCCTAACGCGGGGCCTTTCACCGCTTACCCAACCATTATGACTTGGCTTATGAGCAGCAAAGCCCGTGAAGAAACTCTTAAGAAACTAAATCCGAAAGCAAGAAGCCGAAGTCTTCTTCCCTCAATGGACCGCGAGTTGAGCTTTTATGAAATAGCCATAGTGACCCGTGCTGGCCAAGCCAAAGCTTTGGGTCTTAAGGATAAGGGGCATTTAGGCGTAGGCGCAGACGCGGATATAGCCATTTACAACCTTAGCCCTGAAACCTTGAATCCGTCAAAAGATTATGAGGCCATAGCCGAAGCCTTCAGAAAAGCTGCTTACACTATTAAGGGCGGAGAAGTGGTGGTTAAAGACGGCGAAGTGCTAAAGCACATAGAAGGCACCACCATATGGTTGAACGTGAAAACCTGCGAACCATGCGAAATAGAGGTAGACACAAAAATGAAAGAGCAGTTCAGGAAATATTGGACTGTCGAGTATGAAAACTATCCTGTCACTGAAGATTATCTTGCAATTTCCCATCCAATACCCGTGAAGGCTGATGTGTAATGATCACTTTATACCCATTAAAAGAGTTCAAAGTTCCAGTAGTGGCTGAATGCATAAATCCCGATGTCTTCAAAGAAAAAAACATTGCAGAAATAGTGCAACTGAAAATCTGGGAAGGCAACAAAAAGAGAACGCTTGGAGAACTCTTTAAAGTTGAAGAGACTGAAACTGCGGGAAACCAGGAAGAGATGAAAATAACATTACATGGAGACCTAAGCAAGGTTAGATATATAGGCGCAAGTATGACAAGCGGCGAAATTGTAGTTAAGGGCAATGTTGGCATGCATCTAGGCGAAGAAATGAAAGGTGGAAAAATAACCGTTTATGGAAACGCTGGCGGATGGGCTGGTTCCATGATGAAGGGCGGAATTATTGAGATCCATGGAAACGCCGGCGACTATGTAGGGGCTCCATACAGGGGAAAAAATGAGGGAATTAGAGGCGGAAAAATAATAGTCTATGGAAATGTTGGCCGCGAAACCGGTGCCCACATGAGAAAAGGCTTGATCAAGATTTACGGCGACGCTGGCCAGTTTGTAGGCTTTAGAATGCACGATGGACTAATTTACGTTCAAAATAAGTGTGAAGCAAATGCTGGAGCCTGTATGATAGACGGCGCAATCGCTATAGGCGGTTCTATTGAATCGGTTCTTCCAAGCTTCACTTTTGAAGGCGTTAAAAAGAAGTTTAAAATTGAAGAAGGCGAAGTTATTGAAACCCCCTTATACCTTTTCCTTGGAGATTTGGCGGAAAATGGAAGGGGAAAACTTTACGTGGCCAAGGCAAAGAATCCTCAACTGAGCTATTATGAAAAACTCATCTAAAAGGAGAAGCGTTTCTCTTGAAAGGCGGATTAAGCGTAAACCAGTTGGCTTGGAAACTTCTCGAAGAGCTTTGCGGAAACGCAGACTTTTACAGAGTTAAAGTTGAAAGGGCTGGGTGCGGCGCCAGGGTTGTTGATGCTGGAATAAACGCCAAAGGCGGCTTAGAAGCTGGCAGAATTATTACTGAAATTTGCATGGGTGGCTTGGGGAAAGCAGAAGTAACGAGCAGAAAATACGACGAAGTGGAGCTCCCATCTATATTCGTTTACACTGACCACCCTGCCATAGCCGCTTTAGGCTCACAGTTTGCAGGTTGGAATATAAAAGGCGAAGATTATTCTGCTATAGGTTCTGGACCTGCAAGAGCCTTATCCTTGAAACCCAAGGAGATATACGAGGAAATAGGTTACAAAGACGAGTCAGATAGGGCAGTTGTGGTTTTGGAAACTGATAAGCGTCCTCCTGAAAAGCTTATGGAACGCATAGCCGAAGACTGTCATGTCGCGTGCGAGAATTTAGCGGTGATTTTAACCCCAACGGCAAGTGTTGCTGGTTCAACGCAAGTTTCAGGAAGAATAGTGGAAACTGGTCTTCATAAACTTTCTAGGCTTGGGCTGGATCCCCGCCTCGTTTTGTGTGCTTGGGGTTACGCGCCAGTATCGCCTGTTCATCCAAAGTTTGTTAAGGCTATGGCTAGAACCAACGACGCGGTGCTCTATGGAGGAGTAAGCTACTATGTTGTTGAACATGAAAATGATGAGGAGCTTGCGCAGATAGTGGAGAAGGCTCCGTCAAAAGCCTCAAAAGACTATGGAAAACCTTTCCTTGAAATCTTCAAAGGCGCAAACTATGACTTCTACAAGATTGATCCAAACATTTTCGCGCCAGCCATGCTGATAGTGAACAATGTTAAAACTGGCAGAATCTTCAAAGCCGGCGAGTTTAACTTTGAAATTTTGGCGAAATCCTTTCTGCAATGATTTTCTTTTACAGTTAAATGGATGATTTTTAGAGTTTTATGCTGGATTTTATTGTTTTTGCAATTAAATAACCGATGGGAATTGTGTAAAGCGCAAGAGTAGCGTTAAAAAATCCAATCAGTGGAAGCATCAATAATATTGCCTCTTCGGGCATGGCGTATCCAAGAGGTGGAGGAAAGCGTAGGAAAACATAGTTCACTACATTCATGAGGGCTACACGCGATGTTATTCCAAGCGTTGTGGCGATGGCAATTTCGGTTCTAGGCTTCTGTTTTGACGGATTGCGAACGAGGAGTTTATGGGCTATATAAGTGCCCAAAAGCATACTGAGCACCGCAGCGAGGTTATATAAAGGCCCTGTTGGAAGGGCTCCTGGAAAAAGCACCACTAGAACAATAGTGTTGAGAAGGGATATGGAGACTCCAGACTTTACACCGCATAAAAGAAAGGCTGCAACTATGGGGATTTCCCATATCTGGTATATGAGGAAAGGAGCGTAAGGTGCGGGGACGCCTATTCTAGTGAATGTTGGGTTTAATATTATGGTTAGAGCTGCAAATACGGCGGTTAAAGCTATGGTTTTCGTTTGCATTCTGTTCATCTCTGCTTTTCAGCAATGTTGAAACTGCTTATTATTTAAGCGTAGCTACTCAAAAAAGAGTGCTGATCAGGCTTCCTCCCTTGAAAAATAAATATGGCTAAAGCGTATATTTTAGCGGGAAAGGCTATTGTCATATGGTTTAAAAATTCCCTTCAGCGAAGTTAAAGCGTGGCTTGAAAATGAAACAGGCTCGGTTCTTACTCCTGTTCATGTAAAGGCTCAAAAACTCCTTAACGAAATGAGCAAGGCGCTTGGAGATTTAGTTGATGCTTCTGGGATGCTTTTGGAGAATAGTCGAAAAGAAATTGAAAAACGGAATATGAGAACTTTCGGAAGAGCTAAAGCCTTGAATAAGCTGGCGAAGCTTTTTCTTGAAAGGTTTCAGCAAATTAAAGTTCCAGAAAAGCCTTCTTACAGGGAATTTGAAGAGTTTGTTAAAAACGCTCGGGAAGCTTTTGGAGTCACCGACATCGACATTAGAAACTGGTTTCCAAGAATTTCTCCATTCTTCATTCTTGACAGAGGAAAATTTGTAAGAGTGTTTGAAAAGGCGAAGGAATCGCTGAAAGAACTTAACGATTTCCTAATCAAAGAATATGTAAAAACTAAGATTCTGGAAGACACGTTTAGGCTTATAGAAGATATCGGGGCGCTGGAAGCCCAGTTAACTGCTCTGAACAATCAGATGAAGAAGATTGAAGATGAAAGGGCAAAATTTGAGAGGGAAACAGTTGAAGTTCAAAAGAAAATGGCTGAGCTCATAGAGAAGGCGGAACTTAGCCAACTGAAAGAGATAGACGTAGAGATGGAAAATTTAAGGAGAGAAGTGGAATCCCACTTAAGGCATCTCCAAAAACCCTTCGTGAAACTTCAGTCGCTTGCGCTTCACGGCGAAGGAAGCGGCCTAACACCAGAAGAACTTAAAAAACTTAACCAGTACCTAGCAGATCCATTTGAGGCATTTTCAACAGAAGATGCAGACTATCCCATTTTGAGGCAGATCCTTAGAAAAGTTTTAGGCTTAATGTCTAATGGAAAGTTAAAGCTTAAACAGGACAAGGAGCGTAAGGCAAAACAGGCAATAGAAGAATTTTTAAAGGGAAATTCCCTTGCAAGTCTCCATAAGAAATGCGTTGATGCAAGACTGCAGAAAAATCAACTTTCCACATCGGCTGCGCTTATGGAAACTAGAACGGAGCTGTCAAAGCTTCAGGAAAATTTTGAAAGGCTTAAGAAAAAAAGAGAAGCCTTAGAATCTGAAGGATACATGATGGAGCGAGGCTATCGAGAAACCTTAGGTAAAATCCAAAATTACAAAGGTCAAATTGAAAAGAACATCTTTGATTTCACTGGGAAAAAGGTTAAAATTGAATAGCGAAAAGGGCTGAGCCTTGCATTTAAGCCTTAAACAAATCGTTAAAGAAGCCATGGAAATTCAATGCGAACGGTTCAAAAACGTTATTGAAGGGGCTATGAGACTCATCTGTAATGAAAAGGGCACAGTTGGGAACTTCGAAGTTTTTGGAAGACTTGTAAGGCTCGCGCCTTTAGGCGAAGCCTTGATAATTGGAGACTTACATGGAGATTTAGAAAGTTTAATTGAGATTTTAAAAAGAAGCGGTTTTCTGCAGAAAATGCGCCAAAACCGCAGCGCCCTCATAATTTTTCTCGGCGACTACGGCGATAGAGGCGCCTACTCCGTAGAAGTCTACTACACCATTTTAAGGCTTAAACCGCTTTTCCCAGAGCAAATAATTCTCATGCGGGGAAACCATGAAGGACCAGAAGACCTTTTGGCATTCCCCCACGATTTGCCCTTTCAATTTCAAATGAGGTTTGGCGAAAACTGGAGAGCAGCCTACGACAAAATTCGCGAGCTTTTTGAATGTTTATACAATGCAGTGCTTGTCGAAGAACGCTACTTGCTGGTTCATGGAGGTCTGCCTCCGCAAGCGAAAACACTGGAGGATTTAGCCTATGCCCATGCTAGACATCCCAGAGAAAGTCTTCTTGAAGATATGCTGTGGAGCGACCCGAATGAAATGGTTAATGGTGTATGTGCATCTCCTAGAGGTGCTGGAAAACTTTTCGGCGAAAACATAACCGAAGAAGTGCTGAAACAGTTCAATGTAGAAATTCTTATAAGAGGGCATGAGCCATGCGAAGAGGGCTTCAAAATAAACCATAAAGGGCGAGTCTTAACCCTTTTTTCCCGTAAAGGTCCACCATATTATAACCATTACGGGGCATACCTCACCATAGAGCTTTCTAAAAAGTTTCAAAACGCATGGCATTTGGCTCCGTACATTCAAAAGTTTTAAATTTTTCTTGCGAAGTCTCACGGAAACTTTAAGAACTAAGCTAATTAGCATTTTCATTGATAGGAAAGGCGGTAAAAGCTTGAAAATTGGAATTGTAACAAAGGATCCCGAGGCATATGGCTCAGTGACGCTAAAGGAAGCATTATCTAAACGCGGCATTTCAAACCTCTGCTTAAGTTTTCCCCAGCTTGTTGCGCGTGTAGGCTATAAGCCATACCTCAACATGGGCAGCCTCGACATTTTAAAAGAGGTAAATGCCTTAATAATTCGCCCAATCGGGCGTGGCTCTCTTGAAGAAATCGTCTTCAGAATGGATGTTCTTTACCGTCTTCAAAGGCTAGGCCTATACATTGTGAATCCTCCAGAGGCTATTGAACACTGCGTTGACAAATATGATATTCTGGCAGTCCTAGAAGACAACGGTGTGCCCGTGCCCCGAACGGCGGTAACCGAAAACACTGAAGAGGCTTTAAGGCTCTTTCACGAATTGGGAGGAGACGTTGTTGTAAAACCAGTTTTCGGCTCTAGGGGGATAGGTTCAACACGCGTTACAGATTCCGAAGTGGCTTCCACAATTTTTAAGGCCATAACATTCTATCATGGCGTAATCTACATTCAAGAGTTCATTCCCCACGGCTTTTCAGACATTCGCGCCTTCGTCATAGGCGACCGAGTAGCCGCTGCAATGCGGCGCGTTGCAACAAACTGGAAAACCAACTACAGCCAAGGCGCCAGCCCAAAGTCCATAAAACTTGACACTGTCCTTGAAGATTTAGCCGTGAAATCTGCCAACGTTATAGAATGCAAAATTGCGGGCGTAGACATTCTTGAAAGCCCTAGAGGGCCATTAATTGTTGAGGTTAACAGCCAGCCTGGATGGAGAGGCTTACAGTCAGTAACCAGCATCAACATTGCAGACGAAATAGTAGCCTTTGTACTTTCGGAGCTAAAGAAATAGCGGGGAGGATGCCCGAAATACGCAAAGTCGAGCTAATAAAAATTGACGCCGCAGCTAAAAAGGCTGAAAAATTAGCTGATTATGTTGCAGAGGAAAAGCCACTCCACATATTCATAAACAAGACCCAATATGTCACTATATTTTGCTCTCCAAAAGAGCTTAAGGAACTGGCGGTGGGCCACTTGCTTTCTGAAGGTATAATAAAGACTGTTGAAGAAATCGATGAAATAATTTTAGAAAAAGAGGGCATATGCCACGTAAACCTAAAATCCACAGTAAACCTGAAAAGTCGGTTAAAGCTTGTAAAACATTTTTCTCGCATAATCCTTTCAGCATGCGGAGGCCCATACCAATATCAAGCATCAAAAAAACTGCGGAAAATAGAGTCAAAGTTAACGGTTAAAGCCGAAACAATCCAAAACTGCGTAAGCAACTTAAACCGCATAGCAGAAACTTTTAGAAAAACAGGCGGGGTTCACGTAGCCGCCGTTTATATGGGCGATGGAGCCCTTGTGGCTTTCGCTGAGGATGTAGGCCGCCACAATGCTGTAGACAAAGTGATAGGCAAATGCGCCTTAGACAAAACGGTTTTCAGCGAATGCTTCCTCGCCTTGAGTGGAAGACTGACAGGCGACATAGTTTTCAAAGCTGCAAAGGTTGGTTTGCCCATAGTAGCCTCCATAGCCGCAGCGCTTGATTCAGGAATAGCAATGGCAAAAGACGCGAATCTAACCCTAATAGGGTTTGTCCGCGGAAAACGCATGAACGTTTACGCTTTTCCTGAAAGGATTCTCTCGTAGGGATCTTCGGCTTTTTCTGGGAAGGGGGTTTCTTTGCCACTTTTAAGCAGGATGCGCCTTTTGTCCTTCGTGAAAACTCCTATGGTACATGCGTCAACACTGTTTCGCCGCAGCGCTTCTTCAACCTTTTCCTTTGATTCTGGGTTTACAGCAGCCAAAACCGTTCCAGTGGAGGACATGGA